>Cebus_capucinus_imitator_PRJNA485217_SSR047__coassemble_1150_pt1 | contig 23143 bp, 17 predicted proteins | sample Cebus_capucinus_imitator_PRJNA485217_SSR047__metabat2_low_PE_010 | metagenome-assembled genome bin Cebus_capucinus_imitator_PRJNA485217_SSR047
TCAACCTCTTTCTCAATCCATTCGAACAATTTCTTTCTTCAATCTCCGTATAATTTTCTTCTCCAGCCTTGAAATATAGGACTGTGAGATTCCGAGCATATCCGCCACCTCTTTTTGTGTTTTCTCCTCCCCATCTTTTGTATTCAGTCCAAACCGCAATTCGATAATTAATTTTTCTCGATCGCTTAAAATCTCCATGGCAGTTTTAAGAAGTTTTCGATCGACTTCATCTTCAATATCCCGATAAATAATATCTTCATCGGTTCCTAAAATATCGGAGAGCAGCAGCTCATTGCCGTCCCAATCCACGTTTAAAGGCTCATCAATGGACACTTCCAACCGTGTTTTATTATTTCTTCGAAGATACATTAAAATCTCATTTTCAATGCAGCGGGAAGCATAGGTTGCAAGTTTAATATTTTTATTGGGATTAAACGTATTGATGGCTTTAATTAATCCAATTGTCCCAATGGAAATTAAGTCTTCCACTCCAATTCCTGTGTTATCGAATTTTTTTGCTATGTACACAACAAGTCGTAAATTCCGTTCGATTAAAAGCGCCTTTACGGAAACATCGTTTGCCTCTAACCGCCCCAATGCCTCCGCCTCTTCTTCCGCTTCTAACGGTGGGGGCAATATTTCAGAGCCTCCTATATAATGCACTTCATTTTTCTGTGGGAATAACATTCCTCTCACACTTTCCACCACTTTAAACTTAATGTCCGTCACACCCGTATACTTCAATACCATTTTTAAATCCTCCTATTTTTCCTTTCTTTCTATCCCATGCCGATTATGATTCAAACAGATCGGTATGGAGCAATAAAAAATACTCTTTTGATGGGGACAAATGTTGTTCTGCTATTCCGACCATCACGTCTGTCTGTTCGAACACTCCATCTTTTGCTATGAGAAGGCGATCGCACACAATGGCTGGCATCTTCCCTTCTTTCTTTCCGACGGAGGAATATGGAATAAAAACAATTTCCTTCGGCTTTTCCTTCTCTTGGATCCCATGAAAATATCCTTCTAACCACTCCGCTATTTCTCTTTCTAACATGTGATACAAAATATCAAATTCTGCAACGACAACCCCTTTTTGACTCTTTGGATCTCTTAACCGATTCCCTGTATCCAAAAGTCCCATCGTATGAATCGTCTTTCCCTTCCATTGCATTGTCACCGGATATAGAAATTTCTGCTCTTCCTTTGCCATCTTTCCAACGCTCCCAAGAACGATCAGACATAAAAACACTCCAAAACTAATGAGACAAAAACTTTTCAAATACAATCGTTTCATAGACGGTGTTTTTAAAAAGAGCCATACATAATAACTGATCTCTGTTTTTTCTATGAGCCAACTGATAGCACCTCCTACCATTGCTGTCACCAAATATAAGCAAAGGAACCGTTTTATATAGGCTCTTAGCCCTAAACGCCCATAGGCAATGACAAGAAGAATACCGCTTATCAAAATAGAAGCGATGACCTCTTCTCCCCCACCTGCAAATGGGCAAATCATAAAAAAACCACATGCGAGCAATGCTCCAACACCGCTTGCAAGAAGACGATTTTTTACCGTTCCATAAAACCCAAATAAAATCGATAACAAAGTAAGCACAAAGAAATTCATCACGCCATTGATGAAAAACAGTACGTCGAGATACACGCTCATTCCTGTTCCCCCTTTACACTGTTTCTTTGACCTTTGTATCATCATTATATAAAATATTCCTAAAAATTCATGTCAAAACATGACATTCAAATCCTCTATTGTTCATGATGAATCCCCTTCTTTTCCCAATAATTCCTGTTTTTCCAAGAAATGGTTGTGAAATCGACAATGTTTTCCCTACTTCCACTTTCTGCAAAAGACAATTGACTGATATAGTAGAATCAAGTACAATAGATAGTGATGTTGAGATCAATATGAATCACTGAAAATTACTGGAGGAATTATATGAAAACTGGAATTGTAAAACCTAGAACTCTATCTGGTTTTATGGAACTGCTTCCAAAAGAGCAGCTCGTTTTTGACCAGATCCGTCATACATTATCTGAAGTTTATCGTCAATATGGTTTTTTACCGTTGGACACTCCTGTATTGGAGCATTCTGAAATTCTTTTAACAAAATCAGGCGGAGAAACAGAAAAACAAATTTATCGCTTTTCAAAAGGGGATACGGATCTCACAATGCGCTTTGATCTAACCGTTCCACTTGCAAAATATGTTGCCAAAAATTACAGCGCTTTAACATTTCCATTCCGCAGATACCAGATCGGAAAAGTATATCGTGGAGAACGCGCGCAAAAGGGACGTTTTAGAGAATTTTATCAATCCGATATTGATATTATCGGCGATGGAAGCCTCGCTCTTATGAACGATGCCGAGATTCCTAGCATTATTTATGATATTTTCCACCGCTTAGGATTAAACGATTTCACGATTCGAATCAACAACCGTAAAGTGTTGACCGGTTTCTTCTCTATGCTCGGTCTTGACGAGAAGGCGGAAGGCATTATGCGCGTCGTGGATAAATTGGAAAAAATCGGGAAAGACGCCGTTTTAAAAGAATTAGAAGAGCTTGGCGTATCCAAAGAACAATGTGAAAAGATTTTACATTTTATCAGCTTTAAAGGAAGCAACGAAGAGACAATCGCTTTCTTAAACAGCTTAAAAGAGGACAATGAATTATTTGCCCTTGGCGCAGAAGAACTTGAATTTGTCACAACTGCGATCAAAGCATACGGAGTGCCTGAAGAAAACTTCCATATCGACTTAACAATCGCAAGAGGGCTTGATTACTATACGGGAACAGTATATGAGACATCATTTAACAAGCACCCAGAGATTGGAAGCATCTGTTCTGGCGGTCGCTATGAAAACTTAGCCGGCTACTATACAGAAAAACAGCTTCCTGGCGTCGGTATTTCCATCGGTCTTACCCGTCTTTTCTATATTTTAAATGAGAGAAATTATTTAAGAGACGATACTTGTGCGCCTTCCGATGTACTTGTTATTCCAATGACAGAAGATGTCGCTCCATCAATCCGTATCGCAAGCGAACTTCGCAAATTTGACATTCATACACAGATTTATTTCGAGAAAAAGAAATTCAAAGCAAAGATTGGATATGCCGATAAACTTTCCATTCCATTTGCTATCTTTTTAGGAGAAGACGAATTGGCAGCAAACAAAGTTGCTTTAAAAAATCTTTCTACGGGAGAGCAGCAGGTGCTTCCTCTTGAAGAAGCGATCTCTGTCATCAAAAACACGCTCTCTGAAAAAGAAAATACAACGATTATTCATACCGAATTAACTTCTGTCACCCATTCGTAGACCGATTAATAAACGACAAGAAGATAGAAAAAAAGCACGGAAACCGTGCTTTTTTCTCTATCTTCTTTTCTTTAAAAATGTAGGAATACTAATTGTTGTATTGTTATTATTCGTTCCACTATTGTTTCCATTGGAAGTATGAGGCTGCTGTCCTTGCGGAACTTGATTTTGTCCCTGTGTATTTGGTGTGTACATCGGTTGTACATTGCTTGTCCCATTTCCTCCAAAGTTATTCTGACGTGGTGGAAGATTATTGATAACCGGATTTGGCATTCCTTGATTTCCATATTGATTCTGTTGTTGGTATCCGCTTTGATTTGCTATGGAACCGTTGTTTTGGAATTGAGTTTGTCCTTGCTGTCCTGCTTGTCCGCCTTGGTATCCCGCTACATTTGGCTGTGGAATCGTTTGTTTTGGCTGAGAAGCAATGCCTGAACTGACATCTCGCAATCCAGTAGCAATGATCGTAATGCTCACTTCGTCTTCCATCATATGGCTTCCGTTTACCGTACCAAAGATAATATTCACATCATCTCCTGCGATCTCAGAGAGGTAAGCAACGGCTTCTGAAGTTTCCACAATTCCAATTTCCCCTGAGAAGTTAATGATAATATCGCTTGCACCGGAAACTGTTGTTTCAAGAAGTGGACTTTCCATCGCTCTCTTAATCGCCTCAACGGCTTTGCTTTCTCCTGAAGCGGTACCGATACCGATATGAGCAATTCCTTTGTCGCGCATAACGGTTTGAATATCTGCAAAGTCAAGGTTAATAAGCCCTGGTTTGTAAATAAGGTCTGTAATGCCTTGCACACCTTGCTGCAATACTTCATCTGCTTTTTTCAATGCTTCTGGAATACTTGTTCTCTTATCGCAAATCTGAAGCAATTTATCATTCGGAATAATAATGAGAGTATCAACGCTTTCTTTTAATTTTTCAATTCCTGATTTTGCGTTGTTCATACGAGGCTTTCCTTCAAACATAAATGGTTTTGTTACAACGCCAACTGTCAGAATTCCTAGGCTCTTTGCCATTTCCGCAATTAATGGAGCAGCACCTGTTCCTGTACCACCACCCATACCGCAAGTTACAAAGATCATATCTGCATCTTTAATTAACTCTGTAATCTCTTCACGGTTTTCTTCTACGGCACTTGCACCGATTTCAGGTTTTGCACCTGCACCTAATCCTTTTGTTAATTTTTCACCGATTTGAATTTTTGTAGGAGCTTTACATAAGGATAACGCCTGTTTATCTGTATTAATACCTATTAAGTCTACTCCTTCTATATTCTCATCAATCATTCGATTTACCGCATTATTACCAGCTCCACCCACACCAATTACTAAAATTTTCGCTGGCATGCTCTCCGCATTTGACTTTATTTCAAGCAAAGTTCTTCCTCCTTTTACTCCCTATTTTTGTATTGTATTTTTCAATCCGTAAAGATAGATTTATTTCTACGTTATGTATACACTCTTATACTATAATATATTTTTTTTGAAAAATAATCAAGTAGCACATCTTACTTTTTTACTTTTTTCAGTTTCCTGTCTCCACTTTTTCCGTTTTTTTATTGCTTTTTTTGGCTTTTTCCGGAATAAATGTGACGGTTTTGCTTCCTTCGGTAAATTCTTCCATATGAAGTGTTCCCTTCATTCCTTTCGCTTCTTCTAAAATCCCCGGAAGATTCATCATCTTCTCCTCAAGATTTTCATTTTTTCCAAGCTGGATAATAATATCGTCTTTATATAGAATCAGCTCATCGGAAATGCTAAAGCGAACTCGATCGATGTTTAATTGATTTTCATGAATCAATTGTGTCACTTGTAAAATCTCTTCAAACTTCTTCTCATCTTCCACAGGAAGTTTTTCATGGAGAACAAATTTGCTAAAAGTAAGACCTTCCACACAAGGAATATCTTCAAACCGATTATCATCGCTTTCTAACACATATCCGTCTTTATCAAAATAAATGTACTTTCCCATATCTTCCACACACCCTGCAATTGCCATCTCATAGACGTCCACATCAAGTTCTTGGGGATTTATATAGGTGATTTCGATCTTATCGATAAATGGAATATCGTTCATCGGGCGAAAGCGATTCATCAAATAAATAATCACACTGTTGTCAAAATAATAGTTTTTCTCGATCAACGCTTTGATCTCTTTGTTCGTATAGCGCGTGTTCCCATTAATTGTCATTTTTTCCACATGAAACTTTGTAAAAAGGATATAGGCTCCTGTTATTAGAAGAAGAAAAAAGAACAGAAGCACTATTTTCCATTTTTTTATTTTCTTTTGTCGTTCTTTTTTACTCATGGTTCTGTTCCAACTTCTCCCTATCTTCTTGGCACTTTAATCTGCCTTGAAATACTTAACACAATTCCCATTTCCACTAATAAAAAGAGCACCGAAGTACCTCCATAGCTAATAAACGGAAGGGGAATCCCTGTATTTGGAATCGTATTGGTCACTACGGCAATATTAATTAAAATCTGAATTCCAACCTGAGCCATAACTCCTACACAAATTAAGGCGCCATAGAGATCAGGAGCGCTATTGGCAATAATCATAATTCTCCAAAGAAGCATAATAAACATGGCAATAATACAAATAGCTCCAAACAGCCCTAATTCTTCACAGACGATGGAAAAAATCATATCGTTATGGGACTCCGGAATAAATCCCATCTTTTGCATACTCTGTCCAAGCCCTTTTCCAAAAAATCCACCCGAACCTATGGCATAAAGAGACTGCATCGTCTGCCAACCATTGCTGCTACTTTCGGGATCGAGCCACGCCTGAATACGAGCCCCTCGATAGCTTGCCCCAAATAATACAATTAATCCTAAGACAATCCCAACTGCTGCAAGAATTAAAAACGGTTTATACTTAGGGCTTGCAACAAAGAGCATAATAAACGTAATTCCCATAATAATAATCGATGTACTCATATTCGCAACTGCGATAAGCGCAAAGATCGGAAGCGTCAATGCCCCAATTCGGAAAATACCGCCCATTTTTCTCACTTCTTTTACATGCCTTGAAATAATATGGGCAAGAAATAAAATCAAAAACAGTTTCGATATTTCCGAAGGCTGAAACTGTACCGGTCCTATTACAATCCAACGTTTTGATCCGTGGCTTGAGTTTGGCAAGAGCAATACTAGTATCTGCAAGGCTACGGACATGAGATAAAGGAGGATTGTAAAATTCATATAAAAATGATAATCCACATAGGAGACGACGAACAGTGTCGTCATTCCAAGAAGAACCCATATCGTCTGCCGTTTTAAATAATAGGCGGGATCGCCTGTGTTTAAGTTCGCCACATATGAGCTGCTGCTATATATCATAATCAGTCCAAAACAGACGAGGAAGATAATAATAAATAACATCGGAAAGTCAAAATACCTTCCTCTTGTAAACATTTGTAACAGAGAAAACTGCTTTCTTCTCCTTTTTCGTCTCACAGGAGTTTTTGCACTCATCTACTTCACTCCTTTAAATTTCTTACATACTCTTTAAACATTCTGCCGCGTTCTTCATAGTTTCTAAACATTCCCCAACTTGCACAAGCCGGAGAAAGAAGAACGGCTTCTCCCTCTTTTGCTTTCTTTGCACAATAGCGAACCGCTTCCAACAAACTGTTTACAAACACAACATTTGTAAAGCCGTATTTTTTTGCAGTATTCGCAATAATATTGGCTGTTTCACCGAGCAATACTAATTCTTTTACTTTTCCATCAAATGCCTGAATCCAATCATCAAATGGCACTCCTTTGTCATATCCTCCACCGATGAGATACGTCTTTCGATTCATCGCTTGGATTCCTTTGATCGCCGCATCTGGATTCGTTCCTTTTGAGTCATTATAATATTCCACTCCATGGACAGTATCCACATATTCAATGCGATGTTCCACTGCTCGAAATTGTTTAATCGATGTTTGCACAGAAGCAAGCGGCACTCCAAACCAAATGCTCATGGCAACGGCTGCCATCACATTTTCCACATTATGCATACCGAGCAGTTTTAATTCATTGATTTTGCATACGACTTCTTCTTTTTTGTCTTTTTTTATGTAAATGGTATCTTCCCTTAAAAAGACACCTTCCTTAGGCTCTATCGTATGGCTGAAGAAAATTGGCGTTGCCGTCACTTTCTCTGCCATCTCTCTTGTAATGACATCATCATAGTTTAAAATACAATATTGTTCGCTTGTTTGATTTTTTGTAATGCTCATCTTCACATCGGCATAGTTTTCCATCGTCTTATGGCGATCCAAGTGATCAGGCGTTACATTTAAAACAGCGCTCACACTCGGCTGAAACTCGTTGATCGTTTCCAATTGAAAACTGCTGATCTCTGCAACGATTACACTTTCTTCTTTTGTCTCGTCTACAACACTCGTATAAGGCGTTCCAATATTGCCGACTACAAACGTGCTGTCAAAATAATCGCCCATAATCTTTCCAACTAAGGCAGTCGTCGTCGTCTTTCCATTGGTGCCTGTGATGGCAAGCACTCTGCCTTTTCCCACCTGCCACGCCAATTCTATTTCACTCCAAATTGGAATTCCTGCCTCTCTTACTTCTTTTGTAAATGGTGCATCACATGGAATCCCAGGACTCATCACCATTGCAAAAATTCCTTGTAACTGTTCTTTTTTTAGAGTTCCTAATGCCAATGACAAATGGCTTGTTTCTTCAAATTGACCAAGAATTTTACCGGAATCCAGCTTCTCATTTCCATCGTAGAGCAAAACCTTTGCCCCTTTTTTAAGCAATAGTTTTGCCGCTCCTATTCCGCTAATTCCTGTTCCGGCTACAAGAAATTTCTTTTCTGTAAATTCCATGTTTTTTCCTCCTTACAATCCAAGCAGCCCAATCAAGCACGCTATGGCAGTCACAATGGAAAAAATTGCCACAACTTTTGTTTCAGGCCACCCGCTTAATTCAAAATGATGGTGTATTGGTGCCATTTTAAAGACACGTTTTCCAGTAGTACGATAACATATAACCTGTATCATCACCGATAATACTTCGATCAAATAGACACACGCTACAATCGCTAGAAAAAGGGGCATTTTTAACATATAGGCAGTGGAAGCCACAAATCCTCCCAACGCCAATGAACCGGTATCGCCCATAAAAACTCTAGCCGGATACACGTTATATACTAAAAATCCCAATAGACTTCCAACAGCCGTACAAGTAATTGGTTCAATTCCCGAATCCATTCCAATCGCAACAACTGTAAAAAACACTGCAATTAATACTGTAACACTTGACGCCAATCCGTCAAGCCCATCTGTGAAATTTGCTCCGTTTACTGTCCCAAGCACGATAAAAAATAAGATTGGCACAAATAAGGAGCCGGTTTCTAAGAGTTTCCCTCCACTAAATGGCAAGAGCATTGCCGTTCCAATCTCGGTATTATGAGTTAAATAATACGCAAAAACGGAGGTGACAACGATCTGTCCCAGCATTTTTTGCCATGCACGAAGTCCTAACGAACGTTTCATCACGACTTTTAAATAATCATCAAGAAATCCAATTAAACCAAATCCAAGCGTCACAAATAAAATCGGAACAATTTCTTTATATTGCCTCATGTAGAGAAGAGACGTCATAACAATACCTGTTAAAATAATAAGTCCTCCCATAGTCGGCGTTCCTGATTTTTTTAAATGAGATTCCGGCCCGTCATCACGGACAAATTGCCCAAATTTTAATTTTTTTAAAAATGGAATCACAATTGGCCCTAATAGTACACTAATAAAAAATGCAATTAGAATTGGTAACAGTATTTCATATCTCATCTTCTCGCCCACCTTTAATCCTGCTTTTGCCATTTACAGTTTTTTCATTTCGCTTATTCAAAAAAGAGCCTGCTGCTTATTCTTCGATTTCTTCTGCGGAAACTTCTGCTGTATATTCCTGTTTAATCCCAAGATATGGCAAAATATTTTCAAATACTTCTTTTATTACTGGCGCCGCAATGGTTCCTCCATAATAAGTTCCAACTGGCTCATCAATCATAATCAGTGCAATGACTTTTGGATCATTTGCCGGCGCAAATCCAAGAAAGCTCGATATATACTTTCCACTTCTCCTTGGTAATTTTTCGCTTGTAGCAGTTTTCCCACCAATGCGAAATCCTTCTATTTTTGCATTTTTTCCAGAACCTTCAAAAACAACCGCCTCTAAAAGTTCTTTCATCGTATCCGACGTTTCTTTTGAAATCACTTGCTCTTTCACATCATAAGATAACTGTTCTACAAGTTCGTTTTCTTTTGTTTCCACTCTCACACCAAAATGTGGCGTCACTAAGTTGCCTCCATTGATCACCGCACTGGCTGCCCGCAACAGCTGCAATGGCGTAATTTGAAAAGACTGTCCAAAGGACATGGTCGCAAGTTCCACTGCCTTTACATTTTCCTTTTTATGCATAATGGAATTCGCCTCTCCCGGCACATCAATTCCCGTTTTTTCAAACAGCCCTAGTTTCTTATAGTTCCGGTACATGGCATCAACGCCAACTCTTGCGCCTACGTCCATAAACACTGGGTTACAAGAGTTCATAATCCCTTGTTTAAATGTTTCTTGTCCATGTCCACCGACTTTATGACAGCGGATTTTTCGATCCTCGACAATGCGAAACCCCGGACAGGAAAACGTATCCATAACAGAAACGACCTTTTCTTCTAACCCTGCTGTTGCCGTTACAATTTTAAATGTGGAACCCGGTTCATAGGTGTTGTTGACGCTATTGTTTCTCCACATTTGGTTTAATAATTCTTGTTTATTTTCATTTTCTTCTTCTGTCTTCATCTCCTCAATCAATGTATACGGTTCATTTAAGTTGAACTCCGGCACATTGACCATCGCATAGATTTCCCCATTTTGTGGGTTCATAATAATAATCGATACTTGCTTTGCCGAATGAGCTTTCATCGCCTTTTTCGCCGCCTGCTCTGCATATTTTTGAATATTCAAATCAAGGGACGTTATAAGGCTGTTGCCGGCAATCGGTTCTTTTCGATCCTCCGCCGCATTTTCTACTTCTACGCCTCTTGCATCGGTCAAAGTCAATATCTTTCCCGGTGTTCCCGATAAGTATTCATCATATTTTACTTCCAGCCCAATGATCCCTTGGTTGTCGCTGCCTGTAAATCCAAGCACCTTTGATGCCAACGTCTCATATGGATAATATCGCTTATAGTCCTCATCTACCATAACACCTGCCAATTTATAAGAACGGATCTGATCGGCAGTTTCTTTTGGCACATTGCTTTTTATCTTCTCACGAAGAGAAACTTTATCCACTTTCTTCTTCACTTCTTCCTCGGAAAGCCCAAGCTCTTTCGTCAATACTTCAATCACTTTCTCAGGCTCTTTTAATTGACTGTGAATCACAGAAATGGTGCATACCGCCTTATTTCCTGCCAATACAACTCCGTTTCTATCGTAAATAATTCCTCGTTCTGCTTTGATGGAACGTTCTCTTTGATGAAGTTCCAAAGCAAGTTGTTGATAATGCTCCGCTTTTTTTACCATTAAAAAGCCAAGCCTTGCGGACAGTCCCACTCCACATAGAGCGAAGATACAGCCCACTAATACAATTTTTCGCTTTTGATACGTTTTTTTCTGATACATAAAAACATAGCCCCATGAAAATATTACTATATCTTATTAATACTTTCATGGGGTTATGAATCGGTTTTCTTTATTCGTTATCCCCTATCTCATTTGTATCTCTATTTTTCTTAGGAATAGCAACACGTTCTTTCCTATTCGGAAGTATCAGAACTGCTCGTATCTTTTGTCTGCGGAATGTTCATATACGTCACTAACTCTTCCATAATGGCTTTGCTAAGGCGCACTGCATATCCACTTTGATCTTGTTTATCTAACTTTAATTCATCAATTGTGACATAAATCATCAATTCCGGTTTTTCTACCGGAACAAAGGAAATAAAGGATACTAAATATTTTTGATTGCCACGAGGAAGTTTTTCTGCTGTTCCTGTCTTTCCTCCAACTTTATATCCTTCAATTTGAGCATCTTTTGCTAATCCGCGCTCTACGGTCTGATAAAGAGATTCTTTGATCCAATCGCTTGTCTCTTTGGAAACTGTATTTTTTACTAATACTTTGTCCACATTTTCAACAACACCGCCGTCTTCATTGACAATCTGTTTTACAAGATGTGGTTTGTAATAATATCCACCGTTGATAAGAGAAGAAAATGCGCTTCCCATCTGGATCATTGTTACGTTGATATTTTGTCCAAAACTGTTTGTTGCAAGGTCTGTGCTTCCCATATTTTCTGCACTGATTAAAAGACCTGCTTCTTCTCCCGGAAGATCAACCCCTGTCTTCTTGCCGAATCCAAAGTCGTTTTCATAGCGGGTGAACACTTCTTTTCCGTTGGCATCGTTAATTAACATAAGCGCCACATTACAAGATTGTTCCAGCGCTCCGCTCAATGTAATAAGCCCTTCTCCGCCTGAACTATAACTATGGCATTTAATCGGCTTTGGCCAACCGTCTTTTTGTAAGTATCCCGGACAATAGTAGGTTTCATTTCCTGTCAACGTATGTTCTTCTAAGCCGGCAGCGATTGTAAATGGCTTAAACGTAGAACCCGGTTCATAAATCTTTGATACGATTTTATTGCTCCAGATCTCATTATAAGCGTCCACCTGCTCCTGTTCCGTCATCTGCTCAATTTCTTCTGTTGTATAATCTCTTTTTAACAATTCCGGATCTCTAGGATTATTTAAGTCATAGGTGGAGTCGCTTGCCATCGCTAACACTTCTCCATTGTTTGGATTCATAACAAGGACATTGACTCCTTCTGACGCTCCGACTTCGTCCATAAATTCCTGTATTTTATTTTCTGCAATTCGTTGGACGTTAATATCGATTGTCGTAACGAGGCTATCTCCATTTTGTGCTGCCCTTACGGTGCGCTCTAATTTCGTATCACCATTAATATACCCATATTCTCGTCCATCAATACCATTTAATGTCGTATTATATTGCTGCTCCAATCCACCGAATCCAATATTTCCGCTGTTGGCAAATCCAAGAATATTGCTCGCCAATTCATTGTTTGGATAGCTTCTCTTATATTCTTCTTCAAAGTAAACGCCTTTGATTCGATCGCCTTGTTTAATAGTCTGTTCCTTGCCTTCGGCATCTTGAATGACTAAATCCTCTTCTAAAAAGTCTTGAAATGGTTTTACGGTATCATAGTCAATTCTCTTTAATAATTTTTGATAGTAAGAATTTGGATTGTCTTCAATAATCTGATTTAACTCATCTTCTTTTAAACCAAAAAACTGAGCCAAAGCGGATACTGTTGTTTTTTGATAAACATCTTCTTCAAGTCCTTCTGCTAACCCCTTGTTTCTTTGTTTATCTGCTGCAATAATATTCTTTGGCTCAATAATTAAATTGTATACTTTCACGCTTGTGGCAAGAGGAGTTCCATTTCGATCCACGATCTCTCCTCGCGCATAAGGTAAGGTTGTACTCCGATAGTTTTGCTGCGCAAGCACCTGTTTCTCATAGCGTTTTCCGTCTTGCACATTGACTTTCATCAATCTCCAACTGATAATTGCAAACCCCAAAAGTATAATCCCAAACATAATAATAAGTTTCAGCCTCATTTTATTGGTAAAAACTCGTTTGCCTGTTCTATTTGCCATTTTTTCACCTAGCCTTTATTCCTTTGGTATTTCTTGATACTGTTTTACATAGTCTTTATTAACGCTATCATAATAAATAATTTGATCCTCACCGGCATAAACCATTCCCAATTTTTCTGTTGCCATTTTATAAATATAGTTTAAATCCATCATACTTTGAAGCCGTTCTGTCATAGCATTGTTTTCATCTTTTAAATCATTTAGCTGCTGTTCTAACGAAGCAATTTTCTCACTTTGGGCAATGTTTCTACTTTGGGCAGAGATATAATAGACACAAATTGCCAGCGTAGCCAACACAGCTACCGCTAAAATCATTGTATATGCTTTGCTAAACGCTAACGCCTTTGCCTGATTTCTGCGAACCGCTTGATTTATTTTCTTTTTTCTCGTTCCTGTACTTCTCCGTACAGGCTGTTTTCTTATCGGATTCGTTGTTCTGACTGTATTACCGTCATAATACTCATACTTGTGCTGTTTCTCTCCCATTGTTTGTTCCCCTTTTTATTCACTCAATTTCACTTACATTTTCCTTTCAAACACTCTTAACTTTGAACTCTTTGCTCGCTTATTCTCTTCAATCTCTTCCTCGCTTGGAATGATTGGTTTTCTTGTTATCACTCGTCCCTTTGATACATTTCCACACATACAAACCGGGAAAGATGGTGGGCAAATACAAGGATTCTCATTTTTCTTAAAGCTACTCTTCACAATTCGATCTTCTAAAGAGTGGAACGTAATAATACAAAGCCTTCCTTCATCGTTGAGCAAATCTATCATCTGATCCAAACTCTCTTTTAACACTTCTAATTCTTTATTCAGTTCGATTCGAATTGCCTGATACGTTCTCTTTGCCGGGTGTCCTCCAACGGCTCTCACTTTTGCAGGAATCGCAGCCTTTATAATATCATTTAATTGTCCTGCTGTTTCAATAGGAGCAATTGCTCTTTGCTTTACAATATGTTTTGCAATGTTCTTTGCGAACTTGTCTTCTCCATAATCTCGAATGATCCGATAGAGTTCCTGTTCACTGTATTCATTGATAATATCCTTCGCTGTCATCGTTTGCCTTTGATCCATGCGCATATCAAGGGGTGCATCGTCTTCTCGATAGGTAAACCCTCTTTCTGCATTATCAAGCTGGTAAGAAGACACGCCAAGATCGAGCAAAATCCCGTCTACGCGCTCAATTCCAAGTTCTTTTAAAACTTGTGGCATATTGACATAATTGCTTCTCACAATCGTCACTTTCTCCTGAAACGGCTTTAACCGTTCTCGTCCTGTTTCGATTGCCGCTTCGTCTTGATCAATTCCTATGAATCTTCCCTGTTCCGACAGTCGCTCACAAACATGGAATGCATGTCCCGCTCCCCCTAAGGTGCCATCTACATAGATGCCATTTGGTTTAATATTTAATTGAGCGATGGTTTCTTCTAACAAAACCGACTTATGCTTAAATTCCATTTTTCTCTCCTATTCTTATATTCACAGTTTTTACAGTTTTTGGAAAAAAAGAAAACTTGTCTTTCTTCCAAAGACAAATCTTTTTCTTTTCTCTACAATATTCTCCCTATTTTCACTGTGTTTTTATTGTAGTATATAATTTAACAGATTGCAATAGAAAATTCACAAGAAAAAAAGCGTAAAAACGTCACTTTTAAGCCATTTCCGGCTATAATTTTACGCTTTTTACGCCATTTTTTCAATATCAAGTGTCGACCAAACGTTCTCATACCGCATCTTGTAGTACCATGTGTCTGTTGCCACTATACAAAGTATTTTTAAATTTTTTTATTTCAATTCTATAATTTCTCTTATTTTTCTATTTTGTTCGAAAAGATAGTCCTTTTCTCCTTTGTTTTGCTCGTTTCACAACGATTACGCTAATTCCAATAATTGCCAAAATTCCAGCAAGCACTTGAGACACCGGAATATTCGTGCTTCCAATGAGCAGCTGATCGGTTCTTAGCCCTTCGATCCAAAATCTTCCTAAGCCATATCCGGCTAAATAAACACAGAGCAATTCTCCGTCAAATTTTTTGATTCGTTTCCAAACAAAAAAGATCAAGAGGAAAACGCCTAAATTCCAAAGCCCTTCGTATAAAAAAGTTGGGTGCACTTGGATATAATCAACTCCGCCTATCGTAATGACTTTATCAAGCAAGTCTTCCGTCGTATAGCTGGCATCTGCCACCGGAATTTGCATAGCAAACAGACCATTTGTATATCCCCCAAAGGCTTCTCGGTTGAAGAAATTGCCCCATCTTCCCATAATTTGTCCGATGAGCAGTCCCATCACCATCGTATCTGCCATTAAGAAAAACGATTTTCTTTTGATCTTGCAAAAGAAAAACAGCACAATAATCGCCGCTATAACGCCTCCATAGATAGCAAGCCCCCCTTGTCGAATGGCAAAAATACTCCATAGATTATCTTTATAGTCATTCCAAGAGAAAATAACATAATAAAGCCTTGCTCCAACAATTGCTGGGATCACCATGCACAACATATAGTCCAAATAATCTTCTGGATTTTGTCCGGTTCTCTTAGCTTCATGCATTGCCATTGCAAGCCCTGCTAAAAAACCAAAGGCAATAATAATTCCATAGTATTTAATTGGAAATCCTCCAATTTGAATCTCCGTTCCAACATGTTCCAGCACAATATTCAAGTTTGGAAAACGGATTGTTCCTATTAATTCATTCATCGCTTGTTCCTCCTTCCTCTCATTTTATCAAAGAACACCCAAAATTTCTACTGAAACTTTTCTGGAAAAATGACGAAAACAACAAAATACGATAAAACTTCCGTTAATTTTTCTTATCATTTCACTAAAAATATGCTATGATACTAAAGTCAAACAGGCGAAAATCCGACACAAGTTTCGTTGTCGGAAAAATTTTGATTTCATACTACAAAAGAAATGAGGTTTATCTTTATGGGAAAAACAAATGATCTCGGACATGACAACATCGTCCCTCTCGTCATTAAGCTGGCGGTTCCAACGATGATTGCCCAGTTTGTCAACGTCCTTTATGCGATTGTGGATCGTATGTATATTGGAAATATTCCGGAAATCGGAGATCTTGCTTTAGCAGGTGTCGGCGTTTGCAGTCCGATTATCACCCTCTTAACTTCCTTCGGCACTTTAGTTGGAATCGGAGGTTCCGTTCTCGTTTCCATGCGGTTAGGTGAGAAAAACAAAAAGCGGGCAGAACAAATTTTAGCCAATTGCTTTCTGACGCTCATCGTGCTTTCCATTGTTTTAACCGTTATTTTTCTTTTCTTAAAAGGGCATTTGCTCACTTGGTTTGGTGCAAGTGACGTCACCTTTCCTTATGCCAACACATACTTAACGATCTATACCGCCGGAACATTTTTTGCACTGCTTGCACTGGGCATGAACTACTTTATTATTTGCCAAGGGTATTCCACAATCGGCATGATTACCGTCGTAATTGGAGCGATATTAAATATTATTTTGGACTCCGTTTTTGTTTTTATATGCAACCTTGGAGTTGCCGGCGCTGCCTATGCCACTGTCCTTTCCCAGATGGCTTCCTGTGCATTCGTTCTCTGCTTCTTATTTAGCAAGAAACCGCAGGTGCGCATCACCTTTTCCGGCTATTCCTTTTCTATCATCAAGCGGGTCCTTATGATTGGCTTTTCACCTTTCGTAATCCTTGCAACCGATAGCGTTTTAATTATCTCTTTAAACACAGTTTTACAGCGATTTGGAGGTGCAGAAGGGGATATGCTCATTGCGACGGCTACCATTGTTCAAAGCTATATGACGTTAATCACTTCCCCAATGCTCGGTATCACAAGCGGTTCTCAACCGCTATTAAGTTTTAATTATGGCGCAAAAAAAGAACAGCGTGTCACAAAAGGAATTCAAGCAATTCTCGCCTGCTGCCTCGTGTTTACGACGATTATGTTCCTTGTTTCCCGCTTTCTTCCTCAATATTTCGTGCGCCTCTTCACTTCCGATCCCGCCTATATGGAGCTTTCCATCTGGGGAATTAAAGTGTTTACATTAAGCGTCATTCCCCTCAGCTTCCAATACGCATTTGTGGATTCTTTTACGGCATTAAGCGCCACAAAGATCGCACTGTTCCTCTCCTTGGCAAGAAAGACGCTTTACCTTGTATTAACAATTGCTCTTCCGGCTCTCTTTGTTGCCCGAGCAGCTTTTTATGCGGAACCGCTATCGGATCTCATCGCTTCTATCACTTCCACCACATTCTTTTTCTTGCTTTATAAAAAACATATGGCAAATCGAATGAGGGAAGCGTAAAAAATCTTTCTTTCTAAGAGAATGTATGTTAGAATATGAAACGATAAGAAACACACGCAATAAGTTTCTCATGTAAATAATTTATTTTAAAAAAATAAAAAAGATAGAATATTGTGATAAAAGAAAGGATTCCCGCTATGAAATTAGGTATCGTTGGTTTACCAAATGTTGGAAAAAGTACACTGTTTAACTCTTTAACAAAGGCCGGTGCAGAATCTGCAAACTACCCATTCTGTACGATCGATCCAAATGTAGGTGTCGTAACCGTTCCAGATGAAAGACTTCAAGTGCTTGGAAAAATGTATAACACAAAGAAAATTGTTCCAGCCTTTATCGAATTCGTGGATATTGCTGGTCTTGTAAAAGGAGCGTCTAAAGGAGAAGGTCTTGGAAACCAGTTCCTTGCAAATATTCGTGAAGTCGATGCCATCGTTCATGTTGTTCGTTGCTTTGAAGACAGCAACATTGTCCATGTGGACGGAAGTATCAGCCCTCTTCGTGATATTGAAACAATTAATTTTGAGCTTATTTTCTCCGATATTGAACTGCTTGATCGCCGCATCGCCAAGTCAAGCAAAGGGGCAAAGAATGATAAATCCCTGGCAAAAGAAGTGGAATTATTAAATCGTTTAAAAGCTCATTTAGAAGACGGAAAACTTGCAAAGACATTTGAACTCGAAAATGAAGACGAAGAAGAAATCTTCAATTCTTGCAATCTCTTAACAGCAAAACCTGTTATTTTCGCTGCCAACGTAAACGAAGACAGCATGGCAGATGACGGCGCTACGAACGAATTTGTCGCACAAGTAAGAGAGTATGCAAAACAGTTCCACTGTGAAGTATTTACTGTTTGCGCTCAGATGGAGCAAGAAATCTCTGAACTAGATGAAGAGGAAAGAAAAGAATTTTTAGAAGATCTCGGTCTCACAGAATCCGGCCTTGATAAATTAATTCGTGCAAGCTACTCTCTTCTCGGTCTATTAAGCTATTTAACAGCTGGGGAACAAGAAGTTCGCGCTTGGACAATTACAAAAGGAACAAAAGCGCCTCAGGCTGCTGGTAAAATCCACTCTGACTTTGAACGCGGTTTTATCCGTGCCGATGTTGTCAACTACAACGACTTAGTGGAACATGGCTCTATGGCTGCTGCCCGTGAAAAGGGACTTGTCCGCTCTGAAGGAAAAGAGTATGTGATGCAAGATGGAGACGTTGTACTCTTCAAATTCAACGTATAACATGGAAATAAAAAATCGCTTAGACAACAAAGTCTAAGCGATTTTTTATTTCCATTCTTTTTCTTTATCCCTTCTTCGGATTGATTCTCTTTGGAATTCTTGTAATGATTTTCGTACCAACTCCAATTTCACTTTCAATGACAAGATGATAGTTCTCACCGTAATAGAGCTTGATTCTCTCATTGACATTGCGAAGCCCATATCCTTTGGATTGTTTTGTTAAAATCGTATCAATAACGCTTTGTTCCATTCCAATTCCATTGTCTTCTACGACAATCAATAAGTCATCTCCATCACTTTTTGCTTCCACCGTTAATTTTCCTCTTCCATCTGTCTTTAGATCAATTCCATGATCGATGGCATTTTCCACCATCGGCTGCAAAATAAGATTCAATACAATATAATCATCGATTCCATCTTCCACTGTAATCTCTGTATCGAATTCATAGTCGTGCATCACAAGCTGAATTTCCAAATACGACTTCATATTTTCTATCTCATTTCGAAGCGGAAGGGTATTGTTGCCTTTGTTTAGCGCCGTTCGATAAAAAGAAGACATAGAAAGGGTGATCTTGCTAATTTCATCATTTCCCTTTTCCAGCGCAAGCCAGTTAATAAGCGATAAGGAATTGTATAAAAAGTGAGGATTGATTTGCGCTTGTAACGCTCGCATTTCGTATTCCTTTTGCTTGATTTTTTCTTCGTATACGACTTCAATCAATCGCTTAATGCGAGTGACCATGGAGTTAAATCCTCGAATGAGATCGCCTATCTCATCATTGGCTTCACTTGTAATCTGAATTTCTAACTTTCCTCGCCCTACTTCTCGCATATTTCCACGAAGCTGTTCAATGCCTTTAATAGTGCGATTTGTAATGATTCGAATACAGAAAAAAGAAAGCACCATGGAGATAATCACCCCTAACATAAGATCTTTCATAATTTTTCTTATTTTTAAATGAATGCTTTGGGAAGAACGGTATAAGTAGGCAGCCCAATTATTTTCCCCCGTTTCCTGCTTTGTGACAATGTAATTGCCGTTCTTATCCTGTGCCTGTTCTTCCTGTAACATCGCTTCTAACGATAGCTCCTGCTCTTGATTGCCCTTTGAAAACTGTTGCGCCTCATATAAAATTTCATTGTTTTCATTGAGCAAATAAATGCCATAGTCGGTATTCGTCATATTGTTAAACTGTTCAAAGAGCTTTTGATAGTTGATTTCAATATAAATGATATGATGCTTTGTATCATCTTCCAGCAAAGGAATTTTTCTCACGGAAAACACTTTTTGCTCCTTAGAAGATACAATCCAGTGGGGATTGATGTCTTTGATCACCTGTGAAAACCAAGGTTTCTTTTCCATTTTGGAAACGGGCATAATGCTGTTTTCAAATTCTACGGTATCCCCATCGACATAGAGCGTCACTCGGCTCACATCTTCATGAAAATATTTCATGGAACCAATTAAGGAATTAAACCCTTCCGTATAATCTAAATATTTCTCATATCCGGAGTCATACGTTCCATTGCAGATTCTTTTTACACTGCTGCTAAAGGCTATGTAATCGCTTAATGTATCGTACTTTCGAATCTGACTGTCCAGTCCTAAAATCGCCTGTTTTAAGTAGTCTTCATTCCGAATTGCCTCCTGTTCATAGAGGGTTCTCTGCACTTTTATCATGACAAACATGCTAATTAATAGAAATGGAATCAGTCCAAAACAAACATAGTTTACAATCAGTTTGTTTCGAAGCTTCATATCTCGAAACCATTTTGAATGGCTCATTCCTCGTCACCTCCAATGTCTCGATATTTTTGTGGGCTGACACCAAAATATTCTCGAAAACTTTGGCAGAAATATGAAACATTGGGATATCCTACTTCGTAGCTAATATTGACAATTTTTTCTTTTGTTTTTTCTAACTTTTCCTTTGCCTTTTCCATGCGAAATGATTTAATATATTTGCTCAGATTTTGTCCTGTCTCTTTCTTAAATAAATGGCTCAAATAGCTTGGCGCCATATAAACCATCTCCGCTAACTGATCAACGCTAATCTCCTCTCCATAATGAATGGCGATATATTGTTTAATCCCTTCCACCTCTTTGTGGAGATTCGAAGGATTTTTTTGAAACTCTTGCTCCAAATATGCAATCGTTCCATTGATCACTTCCATCACCATAGAAAATTGATCTGCCCGATAGAGCCGATCGATGTCCCGATTGAACTCTTTTTCCCTCTCTTTTGGCAGCGTTTTATAAAAATCTTTTAAAAGGCTTGAGAAAATAAATTTAATATACACTTGTGAGAAATCTTGGCTGTTGCGATACTTATCACAAAGCCTTGAAAAATGTTCCTTTAACGAGTCAATATCTTTCATTCTCAAATCTTGCCGAATTTGCTTTAACAAAATATCGTCATTGATCTGAGCCAACAGATTATTGCCCCCTTCTTCGATTTCCACAAACACATGTTGCTCCGGCTGATAAAATTTATTTTCCATCAACAATTCCAAGTTTTCAAACGTCTTAGAAAGTTCATCAATGTTTTTCAATGGCTTGCTCACGGCAATGTATGACTTTATATCAAATGTGTTTTTTATATAGGAATAAAGCTCTTCTCCTGTCTCTTTCCCATCTCCTAACTCCTCTTTTCTATTGGCAAATAATAAACATTGCTGTGGATTTAAGTTTAAATAAGTGAACTTCCACTGAATTTGTTTTTTTAGCATTTCAGGAAAATCAATGCCCAGCTTTCCAAAGAAATCTTCGGAAAATTCGATGAGAAAGACATATCCAAACTCATTTAAAAAGCCAAACTCCGTTAGCCCGTCCACTTTTTGGATTGTCGCCTCTAACGACATTCCATTGACTAACGAATAGAGAATATGCTCTTTCATGAAATTGCTCTCTTTTTCTCTCAACTGCTGTTGCAGCTGTTCCTGTTCTAGATCTTCCATAATCTCTGTCACTGTTTTTTCAAACTCTTTTGGATCCACCGGCTTTAAAATATAGTTTTTTACTCCGAGCTTTAGTGCGTGTTTTGCGTATTCAAACTCGCTGTATCCGCTAAAAATGACCGCCTTTAACTTTTTATGGGTTGGCATCACCTGTTGGATCAATTCCAATCCGTCCATAAATGGCATTTTCACATCGGTAAATAAAATATCGACTTCATGTTCGTCTAAATATTCTAACGCTTCCTTGCCATTGGCGGCTTCTGCCACTTCCATTTCCACGCCTATTTTTCTCAATAAAAAACGAATTCCCCTTCTTTCAATTCTTTCATCATCAACAATTAATATCCGATACATCGCATTCTCTCCATTTTACTTTTTTAAGAAACGACGAGAATTTCTAAAAAACATCTCTCGTCTCCCCACATCGATTTTATACCATAAATTATATAAAATTCTTGATTTCACCGCAACCTAAATTTATATAAGACGAATATCCATCACATAAGCGGAGCAAAAACTCTTAATATGCTCTGCAACAAAGACTGAAACCAATTTTTTTGACATTCCTGCTCCTGCACATAATGACTTTGTTTCATCGTTTCTAAAATATCTTCTTTCATATCCAAGATCGTCTTCGTCCCATAGAGAAAAACTCCACATTCAAAATGCAAATAAAGGCTGCGATAGTCGAGATTGATCGTTCCAATCGTCCCTACTTCATCATCTGCAATCATCATTTTTGCATGAATAAACCCAGGCGTATATTCATAGATCTGAACTCCCGCTTCTATCAACTGGCGATAATAGGACTCTGTCAATAAAAAGGTCAACTTCTTATCCGGAATTCCTGGCGTGATAATTCGCACGTCAACTCCTCGCTTTGCCGCAAGACAGAGGGCGGTCATCATCTCATTGTCAATAATTAAATAAGGCGTCGTCGCATACACATAGTGCTTTGCCTGACTGATCATATTGAGATAGACATTTTCTCCGACGATTTCCTGATCAAGAGGGCTGTCGCCATAGGGCTGCACAAACCCATCGTCTTGCCACAGCTCTTTTTTCTCTCTTTGCTCATACACTTTCTCATTCCAAATTCGCTGTTCCATTTTTAGCCGCTGTTCATCTCGTTCATACCGATAACGTTCAAATTGATTATCCGTTCGAGCAATCGAATTCCACATTTGTAAAAACATAACGGTGAAATTCCAAACCGCCTCGCCTTTCATCATAATCCCCGTATCTTTCCAATGCCCAAACCGCTCCACCGCATTGATATACTCATCTGCCAAATTAATGCCTCCTGAAAAAGCGGTATGCCCATCGATTACGACAATTTTTCGATGATCACGATGATTGAGCGCCAAAGAAAAAATCGGCACAAAGTGGTTAAAGGAAACGCACTGAATCCCAAGTTCCGTTAAATGCTTGTCATATCGATACGGCAACTTTGTCACACAGCCAAAATCATCATAAATAACTCGAACTTCCACGCCCTCTCTTAACTTCATCAACAAAATATCTAAAATCGTATCCCACATCATGCCTTTTTCAATAATGAAAAATTCAAGAAAAATAAATTTTTTCGCCC
>Cebus_capucinus_imitator_PRJNA485217_SSR047__coassemble_1152_pt1 | contig 22903 bp, 18 predicted proteins | sample Cebus_capucinus_imitator_PRJNA485217_SSR047__metabat2_low_PE_010 | metagenome-assembled genome bin Cebus_capucinus_imitator_PRJNA485217_SSR047
TGTTGCTTATGGAAGCATTTGGATATATTGCCAATCAACAACAAACAGAACAAGCGATGTATGGAATTAATATGACAGTCAATCTTGTGTTTGGCATTATGTTTTTATGCTGTTTAATTCCTCTTTATTTGTATCCATTAAATGAACAGAAAAACCAAGAAATTAGAGAAAAATTAGATCATAGAAGGAAGGGAGAATGAGAATGTATATTTTAGGGCTATCTTTTGGAAGGAAAATGGGAAACACGGATATTTTAGTGAAGGAAGCTTTATATGGTGCAAAAGAAGGAGTGCCGGATGCAAAAGTAAAGTTTATAAATACAAATCGTCTAAAAATTGATCGTTGTATCGGCTGTGGTGCTTGTTCAACGAATTTGGAACGAGGAAAAGATAATGATTGTGTGATTAAAGATGATATGCAAATGGTGGAAGAAGAGATTAGAAAAGCAGATTGTATTATTGTGGGAGCACCTGTATATGTATTACAACCAGTTGGACAATTTAAGAATTTGGTCGATCGTTTTTCTTGCAGACATGATGTTTCAGCAATTAATTGGGTATTGGATAAGAGAAAAAGAGGAGAAGCTCCTGGGAATGCAGAAGATTATCCAAAAGAGAGATTAAAGCGTCGTACAGTTTCTTATATTTCTATTGGTGGAGCAACAACAAAGAATTGGGTTTCTATGGGAACGGCAACCATGCATTTATTTGGATTTCCGGCGATGATGAAGGTAGTCGGAAATTACGATGCACATCATATGGGAACTACGGGAAATCCGGTATTAGATAAACAATTGATAGCGGATATTCATGAGATGGGAAAACAAACAGCAGAAGCCTACTTTAAAAAGGATGAAGAGATTTTGTGGTTTGGAGAAGAAGGAACTTGTCCGGTTTGCCATCAAAACTTATTGATGATGAATGGAACAACAACCGTAGAATGTCCGATTTGTGGAATTGAAGGAACTTTATCGATCGAAGGAGAAAAAGTGAAGGTTGTCTTTCCTAAAAAACAACAAGAAAGGGCAAGAGGAACTTTTGCAGGTCTTAGAGAACATACAACAGAAATTCAAGGGTTTGGAGCAATCTGTGGGCCGAAGTTAGAAGCGGCAAAAGAAGAATTACCAAAACTTATGGAAAGATATAAAAATTTTGAAGAATATATAGAGGAATAAAAAGATAATAACAGATAAGATTAGGTATTGTTGAGAAGAAAAAGGTTCAAAACAATACCTAATCTTTTTGTACAAAGGTAATGAGTCAGACTCTATGTTTACAATAAGGATAAAAGAATTATAAAGTCAAATTTACAATCTCCTTAGACTTTACATATTGACAAAATTCATGAATAGCCGGAGCATGGTAGGCATCTTTTAAAGTTGCCATATAAAATTGTCGTTCCCAAACAGGGGATTCAATCTGAATTAATTTGACGTTCATCATGCTTAAAATATTCATATAAGGAATGACTGCAATGCCAAATCCTTGGGAAACAAGACCAGCAGCAACCTGATCTTCTTCTACCTCATAAATGATATTGGAAGGATAGGCATGAATCTGTTTAAATAATTTATCAACAATTGGGCGCAGCCCGCTTTTATGTTTGAACAGAATATGTGGATAGTCCAACGTTTCTTCTAAATGAACCGAATCTCTCTTAGCGAGGGGGTGATCGTTTGGAACGGCGAGGACAATTTCTTGTCTTGCCACTGGCGTAAATTCAATCAATGGTTCATTTTCCAGCTTGGAGCAGAAGGCAATATCATATTTTTTGGATTTAATCCCTTCTAAAATATCCGCAGATAGTCCCGTATCCGTATTTAAAGAAAAGTGAATGTTTTTATCCGGATAGAGATCGGTAAATCCACGAATAAATTTAGGGATTAAAGACGTGCCTAACGTGCGCAAGAAGGCAAGATCGATATTTCCCTCCCCTTTCCCCGTCAATTGTAACGTGTTTACCGAACTATCCAAGAGAGAAAGGGCATTTTCTACGTCAAATAAAAAAGCACGGCCATATTTCGTAAGAAGAATATTTCTTCCGTCTTTTTCAAAGAGGCGAATCCCTAATTCCTCCTCTAAAGAGGCAATGGCATGGCTGAGACTCGGCTGTGTAATCGAGAGTGTCTGTGCTGCTTTCGTATAATGCTCTAAGTGAGCCAATGTGACAAAGTATCGCAAGTGATACAAATTCATGAGTGTTACTCCTTCCTTTCTATAAAATTTTGATAAAAATAAGCCATAGGTTTTCTGGCAAAGTTCAAATCTTTATCTATCAGTATACCAAAATCTATAAAAAATATCTATGAATAACGACAATATTACCAATTTGTTTTCTTTTTAACAAAGTCATATAATAGATTTATCAAAAGAACAAAAGATTGAATCAAAGAAAAATAGAAATTCAACAAAAAGGAAGGAGCTAATTATTATGTCAAAAAAATTCCCGATTACAGTAAGTTCATGGACGTTAGGAGATCAATGTAAGTTTGAAGATCGTGTTATCGCAGCAAAAGAAGCTGGATACGAAGGAATCGGTCTTCGTGCAGAAACTTATGTAGATGCATTAAATGAAGGGCTTCATGATGAAGACATTTTAGCAATTCTTGACAAACATGGAATGAAAGTAACAGAAGTTGAGTACATCGTACAATGGGCTGAAAACAATCGTTCTTATGAACAAAAATACAAAGAACAGATGTGCTTCCATATGTGTAAACTCTTTGGAGTAAACCACATCAACTGTGGATTAATGGAAGATTATTCTGTGGAACATACTGCACAGAAATTAAAAGAATTATGTCAAAGAGCTGGGGAATACACAATCGGTGTAGAACCAATGCCATACAGCGGAATTCCAACAATGGAAAAAGGTTGGGCAGTTGTAAAAGCATCAGGCTGTGAAAATGCAAAATTAATCTGTGATACATGGCACTGGGTAAGAGCAAATCAGCCAATTGACTTAGAAGTTATGAAAGACATTCCAGCAGACAAAATCGTATCTATCCAGATCAACGACGTTTGGGAAAGACCATATGCAACTTCTATCTTAAGAGATGAATCTATGCATGATCGTCTTGCTCCAGGAACAGGAATTGGGACAACAGTACCTTTCGTAAAAATGATTAAAGAAAAAGGAATTGAGCCAAAAGCTGTTGGTGTTGAAGTAATTAGTGATGCAATTCTTGCAAAAGGTGTAAAAGAAGCTGCAAAACATACTTATGAAAACACAGTAAAAGTATTAAAAGAGGCTTGGCCTGAATTATTAGAAGACTAATTTGTTTGAATGACATAAAAAGCAAGAGAGTTGCCATATGAGAATACCTATATTTTCATATGGCTCAATCTCGCGTTGAGAGCTAATGGAATTAGAATTTAATTGGGATAAAAAATAGAAAGAAATAGGAGGAGAATATACATGAAGTTTAGAGCAATGTTTGAGCCGATTCAGATCGGGCCAATGACAGTGAAGAATCGTTTTGTAGTACCACCGATGGGAAATAATTTTGCCAATACAGACGGCAGCTTAAGCGAACAATCAAGAGCTTACTATGCAGAAAGAGCAAAAGGTGGATTTGGTTTAATTACAATTGAAGCAACGGTTGTTCATAAAGGAGCAAAAGGTGGTCCTAGAAAACCTTGTCTTTATGACGATTCTACAATTGAGAGCTTCCGCAATGTAATCGATGCCTGTCATGCAGAAGGAGCAAAAGTATCTGTTCAGCTTCAAAATGCCGGACCGGAAGGAAATGCAAAAAATGCAGGTGCTCCAATTAAGGCGGCTACTGCAATACCATCTGTTGTAGGAAGAGATACTCCGGAAGAACTTACAACAGAAGAAGTATATGAATTAATCGAAGGATATGGATTAGCAGCGGAAAGAGCGATGAAAGCTGGAATCGATGCAGTAGAAATCCATATGGCACATGGATACCTTGTGAATACATTCTTATCTCCAAGAACAAATAAAAGGGTCGATGAGTTCGGTGGAAGTTTTGAAAACAGAATGCGTTTTTCAAGATTAATCATTGAAGAGATTAAAAAGAAAACACAAGGTAAAATCGCAATCTTAGCTCGTATCAATGCTTCTGATGAAGTGCTTGGTGGGCTTGATGTTCATGACAGTGCAACAGTTGCCGCTTACTTAGAAGACTGTGGTTTAGATGCGCTTCATGTATCTCGTGCGGTTCATATTCGTGATGAATATATGTGGGCTCCAACAGCTCTTCATGCTGGTTTCTCAGCAGAACTTGTAGAAGAGATCAAACGTGCGGTTTCTATTCCGGTTATTACCGTTGGTCGTTATACAGAGCCTCAGTTTGCTGAGTTAATGGTAAGAGAAGGAAGAACAGATTTAGTAGCATTTGGTCGTCAGAGCATTGCGGATCCACATATGCCTAAGAAAGCATTTGAAGGAAGATTAGAAGATATGACACCATGTATCGCCTGTCTTCAAGGTTGTGTTCCAAATATGTATCAAGGAAAACCAATTTGCTGTCTTACAAACCCAATTATCGGACATGATTTAGAAGGCATTACAAAAGCAGAAACTTCTAAGAAAGTTATGGTAATCGGCGGCGGTGTCGGCGGTTTATGCGCAGCTTTCCTCGCACAGTGGAGAGGGCACGAGGTTACTTTATATGAAAGCACAGATAAATTAGGCGGAAATATGCGCCTTGCTGCTTACCCACCAGGAAAAGGTGATTTAACAAATATGGTTCGCAGCTATATTACAAAATGTGAAAAAGCTGGCGTTAAAATCGTTATGAACACAGAAGTAACAGAAGATTTAGTGAAAGCAGAAGCTCCAGACGTTGTTATCGTTGCAACAGGTGCAAAACCATTAATTCTTCCAATTAAAGGAATTGAAAATCCAGATATTATCTCAGGTTCCGACTTATTAGAAGGAAAACGTGTTGCAGGAAATAAAGTTCTCGTTGTTGGTGGCGGTATGATCGGTTCTGAAACAGCAGCATTCCTTGGAGAACAAGAACATGATGTAACGGTTATCGAATATCGTGATACCGTAGGTGCCGATGTCATTCATGAACACCGCGTATTCTTAATGAAAGACTTTAGAGAATACGGCATTGGAGAAATCACCGGTGCAAAAGTAGTGGAATTCTTCTCAGACGGTGTTGCTTATGAAACAGAAGATGGAGAAAGACACGAAATAAGAGGATTTGATTCCGTTGTTCTTTCTATGGGATATCGAAACTACAATCCATTTGAAGGAAAAGAATTAGCAAAAGAAACTTATGTAATCGGAGATGCTATTCGTGCAAGACGTGCATTAGATGCGACTCAAGAAGCATATGAAGTTGCAATGAAGTTATAAAATCATTATGTAGCGCTATTGTGAAGGAAATCTTTGCAATAGCCTACGGTTTAAATTACATTGTTAAAAAATAAATAATCTAGGAGGGTTAAACGATGGAAAAAAGAATTTCAGGACACACAGGATTATTAGCATTATTTGGATCACCAGTAGGGCACTCAGGATCACCAGCGATGTACAACTTTAGTTTTCAACATGACGGGCTTGACTATGCATATCTTGCATTTGATGTAAACGTAGAACAGATGCCAAAAACATTTGAAGCCATTCGTCTATTCAAGATGAAAGGTGGAAACTTTACAATGCCATGTAAAAATATTGCGGCGGAATTAGTGGATCAATTATCTCCAGCAGCAGAAATTATTGGAGCTTGCAATACATTTGTAAATGAAGATGGCGTTATCACCGGACACATTACAGATGGTATCGGTTTTAATATGAATTTACAAAAACATGGCGTAGAAATTAAAGATAAAAAAGTTGTGATCCTTGGCGCAGGTGGAGCAGCAACAGCCATTCAAGTTCAGCTCGCTTTAGATGGAGCAAAAGAAATCAATATCTTCAATAAAGATGATGAATTCTATCAAAGAGCAGAAGGAACAAAAGCAAAATTAGCGGAGAAGGTTCCAGCTTGTAAAGTGACAGTGGATCATTTAGAAGATGCAGAAAAACTTGCAGAAGAAATTAAAACAGCAGATATTTTGATCAATGCGACAATTATGGGTATGAAACCATATGATGCAGAGACATTAGTGGATAAATCTTTATTCCACAAAGATCTCGTTGTTGCTGATACTGTATACAACCCAGAAAAGACAAGAATGATCTTAGAAGCGGAAGAAGCAGGTTGTAAAGTTGTTGGTGGAAAAGGAATGTTATTATGGCAAGGAGCCGTAAACTATGAATTATTTACAGGAAAACCAATGCCAATTGAAGAATATCAGAAATTTCAGGCAGAACAACAAAACGAAAAATAAAATAGAATAGGAAAAAGACATGAAAACGAAAAATTATATCTTATCTTTAGTGACGGTATATATGTGTTATTTTACACATGGTATGCAAGCGATCATCTTATCCCAAAACCAGAAGAGTTTCTTCACACAGTGGGGATATACTGATGCAACAGCAGGTGCCGCAGCCGTATCACTTGCGATCACAGCCGTAGGGTTTGGTAAATTCTTAACGGTGTGGGTTGGTGGAGAATTTTCGGATAAAATCGGGCGCAAGAAAATGGCAGTAGCCGGTGGACTTTTATATATTTTATGTTTTGCAGGCTTGCTCTTTACAACAAGTTTCCCACTTGCTTGTACTTGTGCATTTTTATCCGGTGTTGCGACGAGCGGATTTTGGGACGCTTCTCTTTATCCAGCATCACAAGAGGCAGTTCCTAAATATTCAGGTCCAGCTTTAATTGGTATTAAATTATTTGTATCTGTTTCAGGAATCATTTATCCGCTTCTTGTCGTACATTTTACAAGCGTTGGAAATTGGCAAATTAATGTTTGGATTCCATTGATTTTTTCTATTATCTGTACTATACTTGCAATCATAGCACCATTTGCATATGATGATATGATGAAGCAAAAAAGTACATCAGCTGATGGAAAAGAAATCAATGCGGCACAGGCAGAAATTGAAGCTGCAAAAGCGAGAATGCTTGTGAAACCAAATAAGTTAGTAAACTTTATCACAATGTTCTATGGATTCTTATGTATGTTCATTATGTATGGAGCACAACAGTATACAAAAGCATTTGGTATGAACAACTGTGGATTAACAGAAATTCAGGCAGCTGCTTTAACATCTGTTTATACATTCGGATCAATTATTGCCGTTATTTTCTGGGCAATTATGATGGGTAAATTAAAATGGAATCCATTGAAAGTCGTTTTAATTGACTCTATCTTTACCGCAGTCGCATTAGCAATCGTGCTTTTAGTACACGTTCCAGCAGTTGTTTACATTGCAATTGCTTTACTTGGATTCTTTGCAGCAGGCGGTGCTCTTCAGACAGGTCTTGGGGTACGTCAGGAATTTTGTCCAGGGCCAAAAGGAAGAAATACGGGTATCTATTATACATGGATGGGACTTGCAAGCTGCTTCTTACCATACATCGTATCCGCAATGACAAAAGCCATTGGAGAAACATCTGCCATCTATACAATGATGGGACTTCTTCTTGCAGCAGCCGTTATTGCAATTGTTATGATGGGATATCTTGTAACACAGTATAAGAAAATTTTTGGAAAAAGTGTGTTAGCCAAACAAGATTAGCTACATACGAAGTGAAGGGAAGTTGTGAAAATGAAAACAGAAATCAAAGGAACTACAAAATTAATGGCATTAATTGGAACACCAATTGGACATTCCGGATCACCGGCAATGTACAACTACTGTTTTGCAAAAGATAATTTAGACTATGCCTATGCAGCGTTTGATATTGATATTCCACAAGTAGAAGGCTTTATCAATGCGGCAAAAGTATTGGGCTTTAAAGGATTTAATATTACAATGCCTTGTAAGCAAGAAGTTGTAAAATATATGGACGATCTATCTTTAGCGGCAAAATTAATTGATGCTTGTAACATGGTTACAATAGAAGATGGAAAAATGCATGGACACAATACTGATGGAATTGGATTTGTACAAAATCTAAAAGCCCATGGTGTTGAAGTCAAAGATAAAAAAATGGTCATTGTAGGTGCAGGAGGAGCGGGAATTGCTATCCAAGTTCAGTGTGCCATTGATGGTGCCAAAGAGATTTCTGTTTTTAACCCAAGAGATGAGTTCTTCGAACGCGCAATAAAGAAAGCAGAAGAAATTCAAAAAGAAATTCCTGAATGTACCATTCGTGTGTATGATTTAGGAGATGAAGAAACTTTAAAGAGAGAGATCGCAGAAAGCGCAATTCTTGTAAATGCGACAAGAGCAGGAATGGCTCCATTGGACAATATTAGTATTATCAAAGATACAACAGTGCTTCGTGAAGACTTAGCGGTTGCTGATGTTGTATATAATCCAAAGGAGACAAAACTGATGAAACAAGCAAAAGAAGCCGGTTGCCACCATGTGGTTGGAGGCGTTGGAATGCTCGTTCGCCAAGGGGCTGAGAACTATCGCCTTTACACTGGAAAAGAAATGCCGGTAGAGGAAGTAGAAGAGAAGTTCTTCTAAAGTTGAGTGCTTGATAAGGGCGGAGAAAAGATGTGCGATGAAAAAGAAAATTGCGCATCTTTTTCTTGCTCCGATATGACTAGGAAATGACTCCTAGTTTTTTGCCATTTCTCATTTTTTAATGTTTTTTTGTTTGAATTTGTCTAAAAATTAACAATTTGATATTCTCTTTATTTTATAATGAGGAGAATCATTTCAAACTATGACTAAAATTGGAGGAAATTATGAACAAACAAAAGATGATGCGTCACCCAAATGAATTACCTTTTGTTCCGTTAGGACCATTTAAATTTCGATTACCGTTTATTCATTACAGAGTTGAGTATGTAGAGTTTATACAAGGGCTTGTACTTGGAGTAACAGGGCTTAGCTCTATTCCATATTTGATGGATTATTTAGGGCTTCCATATGAGCTAGCTTGGAGCTGTGTTATTTTAGAAGTAGGGCTATATGTGCTGCACTGTATGTTAGGGGATCCGGTTGTACCCGGTTGGATTACGCCGACATTGCCGCTTACGATTGTGTTCTTGGAAGGCTTTGAGATGGGAACAGAGCGAATACAGGCGATGATCGCCTTGCAGCTGCTTGTAGGAGCCGTCTTTATCTTTATGGGAATTACGAAACTAGCCGATCGCTTTGTTCATGCGGTTCCGAATTCAATTAAAGGTGGAATCTTATTAGCGGCGCCGATTAGCGTTATTGCAGGTCAGATTGGCGAAGGTGGAAATATGGGAAAATACCCAATTTCTATTATTGCAGGTGTTGGCTTGTTACTATTAATCAGTTTCTCCGATAAATATCAGGAAAAACGTGAGACAAATAAATTCCTTGATTTAATAGCGAAATACGGAAACTTATTCCCTTATTTATTAGCCATGGTCGTTGGAATACTTGTCAATGAGTTGGCGACACCAGTTCTTGATACAAGCTCCTTGATTAAATTACCGGATTTTGGAAGAATGTTAGAAGAAGTCAGCATCTTTGGTGTTGGAATTCCAAGTGCTGATATGTTTATTAAAGCGCTTCCACTTGCTTTAGTATGTTATGTCATTGCCTTCGGTGATTTTGTAACGACAGAAACACTCGTTGCAGAAGCAAAAGAGGCGAGAAATGATGAATATATCGATTTCAATTCCAGCCGTTCTAACTTAATCAGCGGAATTCGAAATTTAATCCTTGGAGTGTTTGCACCATTCCCACCGCTTTCTGGACCATTATGGGTTGGTATGACGGTATCTGTTTCTATGCGCTATAAAGAAGGAAAAGAAGCGATGAAATCATTGATCGGTGGAATGGGCTCATTCCGTATCGCAACATTTTTCAGCGTTATTTTAGTGCCGGTTGTATCTCTATTCCAACCATTATTCCCAGTTGGTTCTTCGATTACATTGATGTTCCAAGCGTTTGTATGTGCGAGAATTGGTATGGATTACTGTAACACAGATCGCGATAAGATGATCGCCGGTATTATGGCAGCCGTTCTTGCAACACAGGGAACAGCATGGGCATCTGCATGGGCTTTAGGCGTTGGATTTGCACTTAATATTTTATTATCCAATATTGAGTTAAAAAAAGACGATAAAGAAACTGCCGTAGAAAAATAAGAGAACATAAGCAAATAAAAAATCCATTTGATAGGTTTCCTATCAAATGGATTTTTTTATGCGAGAAGTTGGCAAGATAATCTTCTCAGCGTTTGGTTTATTAGGTAATCATAGAGAATATTAATTTGGGTTTGTTTAATTTTTAGGGGTTATTCATTTTTTAGTTGCATTTTATAAAAATTTTAAACGTTCTAATGTGTCAAGAATATTACGGCCTTCTTGAACTCCATCAATAATTCTTCTAGCGCGAACGCTATCTCCGATGTTTAAGATTTCAACATCAGTTCCATCGTAATGATCGACTAATTTCTGGTAAATAGGAGTGTTAGAACGCATTCCAAGACATACGAATCCATAGTCAAATGGAAGTTCATATTCGCCTTCCGCTCCTTTTACAAGGAAAGAGTTTTCTTTTACTTCTAAGAGCGCTGTTTCTGTTAATTGATTTACATGATATTTTTTCATTAAATTCGTAATATCATTTTTAGAAACAGGGTCTAAGTCTTTTCCAATGGCAGGCATCATTTCTACAATGCTGACATCAGCACCTTTTGGAGCTGTAAATTCAACAACGTCAAGACCAACGGCACCACCACCGATTACAACGACTTTTTTACCAGTCATATCCTCTGGATATTCTGTAATGTGGTTGATCATATTTGTAATAGAGGATACTTTTCCGCCTTCTTTATCAATAAAGTCATTTAATCCTTTAATTGGTGGAAGAAGTGGATTGGAGCCTGTCGCATTTACAACGATGTCTGGGTGGAATTTATCCAATAATTCTAATGAGGCTTTTGTTCCATTTAAAATAAATAAGTTAGAAAGATTTTTTGCACGGTGGATTAAGTATTCAGGGAAATCACCGAGACGTTTTTTGTCCGGAATTTTTGAAATTTCCGCAGCAAGACCACCGAGAGTTTCTTTCTGTTCGATTAAGATTGTTGTACAGCCAACTTCAGCAGCCGTACATGTAGCTTCAAGACCAGCAGTACCGGCACCGATTACAACAACGTTACAAGGTTTTTTAATTCTCTTTTCCTTGTAGTCATCACCTGCATGAACAGAAGGGTTAATGGTACAACGGATTGGGCGGTTGATTCCAATACGGTTTCCGGCACAACCGATGTTACATGAGATACATTTACGAAGAACGTCCACTCTGCCTTCTTTTACTTTGTTTGGCCATTCTGGATCGGCAATTAAACCACGACCAAGACCGATAAAGTCGGCGTCTCCTCTTACGAGAATATCTTCTGCAACTTGAGGATCGCGGATATTACCCATTGTAATACATGGTTTTTCAAATTTTTCTTTTACGGCTTTTGCCATATAAGAACGCCAACCGTCTTCTAAATAGTTCGCATCGATTTGATACTGAATGGATCCGTTTAAACCACAGGAAACATTATAAATATCAATTTCTGCATCTAAATACTGTAAGTATTCTAATGTATCGTCTAATGTGTTTCCGCCTTCCATAAATTCATCGGCACTAATACGAAGAATAATAGGGAATGTTGGACCTACTTGTTTTCTTACTTCTTCAATGACAAGTCTAGCAAATCTAGCACGGTTTTCAGCAGAACCGCCGAATTCATCTGTTCTCTTATTGTAAATTGGAGATAAGAATTGGCTGATTAAGTAAGAATGACCTGCGTGGATTTCTACCGCATCAAAACCAATGATTTGAGCACGTCTTGCAGCCTGTCCGTATTTTTGAGCGATTTCATGAATTTCTTCTACGGTCAAAGGTCTTGGAATTTCTCCGCCAACTTTTGATGGAATATTAGAAGAAGAAACTGGTTGTACACCTGTACGAGCGGACATAGCAGAAGCGCCGGCATGGTTGATCTGTACAGCGATACTTGCGCCATGTTTGTGGATTGTTTCACAAAGTTTGAAAAGTCTTGGGATATAGCTGTCGTGATCTAAGCGAAGCTGTGTTGTTCCATTAGAACCAAGTGGGGAGTCGACGCTCACATTTTCTAGGATAATGAGACCAACGCCGCCTTTTGCGCGCTGTTCATAATATTGCATATGAAGAAAGCTCATTTCTCCGTTTTGCTCACCAAAGTTTGTACCCATAGGCATCATAACAGTGCGGTTTCTGACAGTCATATTTTTTACAGTAAATGGTTCAAAAATATGCTTGTATGCGATTTTCATAAAAAATACCTCCATAAAAATTAATGTATGTGACTTAAAAAATTTTTGATTTCAGATGAAGATTTCTTTCAATCTATGTTAATTATAAGACAAAGTCATTGATAAAACAAATTGATAAAAATAGAAAAAATAATAGAAAAAATTTATGGATTTTCTGTTAGGGGGAAATGATAGAAAGATCTGAAAAACATCTAAAAATCGATGGATTTGTAAAATTTAGGAAAGGGTCTGTCAGGAGAAAGAGTCTATGCTATCTTAATAGGGAATTAAGGGAGCGCTTATACAGCAAAAAGCACTGTAACAATTAAATAAAGAACGATAAAAAACAACGATGAGAAGCATAGGAAAGATGTTTCTCATCGTTGTTTTTTTAGAACTTTATCCGAGGTAGGCTTTTAATAATTCAAATGTATTTTTTACGCCGTCTTTATGACTTCTTTCATAGCCATGAGAAGCATAGACGCCGGAACCGATTAAGCCATGTTTTACATCATAACCAGCACGAAGACCTGCTTCTGCATCGGAACCATAAGCAGGGTATACATCAACGGCAAAATCTAAGTTCGCTGATTTGGCACAGTTAATTAAATTCGTTACGACATCATAATGGTATGGGCCGCCGCTATCTTTGGCACAGATGGATACTTGATGTTCTTTGCAAGCAAGACCATCTCCGACACAGCCCATATCAACAGATAAGATCTCTTCTACGTCAGCTGGCACAGAAGCGGAGCCGCCATGACCAACTTCTTCAAATACAGTAATATGATGGTAGATCTTTCGATCGGAAGAAACCGCATTTTCTTTAAAATATTTTGCATATCCAAGAAGAATACCAACGCTTAATTTATCATCTAAGAAACGGCTTTTTATATATCCGGACTTGGTAATCACGGTTCTTGGTTCAAAGCATATAATATCGCCAGTCATAATGCCGAGCTTTTCTGTATCTTCCTTGGAAGATACCATTTCATCAAGAACGACTTCCATTCCATCAAAAGAACGAGAAGTGGAATTATAATCGGTGTTTACATGAATAGAAGCATTTTTCAGCTGAAATGTTCCTTCATAGATAGCGCCTGTTCTTGTGATCACACGGCAGTTTTCTGCCTCGGCATTATTGGCATTTAACCCTCCAAGCGGTGTGATACGAAGTGTTCCGCTGCCATTGATTTCTGCAACCATAGCGCCTAATGTATCCAGATGAGCTTCGACTAAAATACCGTTGCGATCCGGTTCAGTCTCTTGTAAACTTCCGTTTAAACAAACAAGAACGCCACCCTTTTTTGTGAAAACTGGCTCATATCCAAAACTTTTATAAAGGTTATAGACATAAGTCGAGGCATTTTTTGTATATCCGGTAGGGCTATCGATGGCAAGCACATTTTTTGTTTCTTCCATAATATAAGAACTATAATCTGTCATGTAAAATCTCCTTTTATTAAAAAATTATTGCTATCATTTATTATAGACTTTTTTTATGGCAGTAGCTAGTAGTTTTTTAGAAAACATAAGGAAGGGGCAGATCGTATGAAAAGAAGTGCTTTCCTTATAAAAATAGCATTATGATTGATAAAAGGGTTAAATTTTGATACAATAAAAAAGAAAATGGTTTTTAATCAAACAAAGGAGTGTGTTTATTTATGTTAAATGGAGTAAGTTTCGATTATACAAATGCGAAGCAGTTCGTTTCAGAAGAAGAGATTTCAATGATGAAACGTACAATTGAAGATTGTAAAAAAATAGTATTAGAAGGGACAGGCGCAGGAAATGATTTTCTTGGTTGGGTGAACCTTCCGATTGATTATGATAAAGAAGAATTTGTTCGTATTCAAAAAGCGGCAGAAAAGATTCAATCCGATTCTGAAGTTTTAGTAGTAATCGGTATCGGTGGATCTTATTTAGGAGCAAGAGCTGCAATTGAAGCGTTAAGACATAGCTTTTATAATGTAATTGGAAAAGATGCTCGTAAAACTCCTGAAATCTATTTTGCAGGAAATAGCATTAGTTCCACATATATTCAGCATTTAATCGATGTTATTGGAGATCGTGATTTCTCAGTAAATATTATTTCCAAATCCGGTACAACAACAGAACCAGCTATCGCTTTCCGCGTATTTAAAAAATTATTAGTGGAAAAATATGGAAAAGAAGAGGCTGCTAAGAGAATTTATGCCACAACCGATAAAGCCAAGGGAGCGTTAAAGAACTTAGCAACAGAAGAAGGATACGAATCTTTTGTAGTGCCAGATGATGTAGGAGGACGTTTCTCTGTATTAACAGCTGTTGGTTTACTTCCAATCGCAGTGAGCGGTGCGGATATTACAAAATTAATGGAAGGTGCTGCTTCCATGAGAGAACATTGCTTAAACGCATCTTATGAAGAAAATGATTCTTTACAGTATGCAGCAATTCGTAATATTTTACTTCGCAAAGGAAAATCAATTGAAATTCTTTGCAACTATGAGCCAGCGCTTCACTATGTATCTGAATGGTGGAAACAGTTATATGGAGAATCAGAAGGAAAAGATGGCAAAGGTCTTTTCCCAGCATCTGTTGATTTAACAACAGATTTACACTCTATGGGACAGTTTATTCAAGATGGCGCTCAAAATCATTTTGAAACCGTTATTTCCGTAGAAAAAGCAAAATGTGAAATCATTCTTGAAGAGGAACCAGTGGATCTTGATGGAATGAATTACTTAGCAGGAAAGACAGTTGATTTCGTCAATAAGAGTGCGATGAACGGAACAGTTTTAGCTCATGTAGATGGTGGAGTTCCTAACTTAAAAGTAACAATGCCAGAAATCAATGAGTATTATTTAGGACAGTTATTCTATATGTTCGAGTTCGCTTGTGGTGTTAGTGGATACACATTAGGAGTAAATCCATTTAACCAACCGGGAGTAGAAAGTTATAAGAAAAATATGTTCGCTCTTCTTGGAAAACCAGGATTTGAAGAAGAGAGAGAAAAATTAATGGCTCGTCTTTAATCGGAATTTTTATAAATAAAAATGAAATAAGAAGACAATGATGAAAAGCACGCTTTGCGTGCTTTTCATCGTTTCTGTCAAGACATAAGTCAGAGGAAAAGAAATCTCTCTTTATCTGATGGAATGATAGATGATAAAAAAGATAAATTTAGAAAGCAGCAGGAATTAAGCATATGGAAGAGAAAATTGGTGGTTTGATTATTGCAGCAGGCGGAGGAAAAAAAGAAGAGCCTTTTCGACCACTAAAAAAATTAGGAGCAATTACGAGCATTAAGCGCATTGTGTTGACCTTTCAACAGGTGGGAATTTCGCCAATTGTCGTCATTACAGGGGAACAGGCAGAAGAGGTAGAATGGCATTTAGCGGAGTACGGAGTCGTATTTTTAAGAAATGAAAACTATGAGAAAACAGAGATGTTTGACTCTGCGCGTATTGGCTTTGAATATTTAAAAGAAAAATGTGATTGTGTCGTTTTTACAAAATTAGACGTTCCCCTCTTTACAACAGAGACTTTAAAAAGAATTATACAAAAAGAGGGGCTTGCCGTTAGCCCAGTCTACCAAGGAAAAACAGGGCACCCTATCAGCTTAGATAAGACGTTAATTCCTAAAATTTTAGAGTATGACGGAAGAGATGGCATGAGGGGATTTCTACATTCTATCCAATCGGGGAGAGTATGGTTGAATGTAACGGATAGCGGCATTATAAAAAGTGCTGATGAATTAGAAGCAGAGTATGAATTAGTAGAACGACATAATAAGCAGATGCTGCACCCATATATTCGATTGAGCATAGAAAAAGAACGGCCGTTTTTTGACGCAAGGGCAAAGCTGTTATTGCAATTAATCGAAGACACCCATTCTGTAAAAGGCGCCTGCAATCGAATGGCATTGTCATATAGCAAAGCGTGGAATTTATTAAACGAGATGGAACAGCAATTAGGATTTCAAGTTGTGAAAAGAAAACATGGAGGAAAATCTGGAGGAAGAACAGAATTAAGTCAGGAAGGAAAAGAATTTTTAGAACGTTATATCGAATTTGAACAGAACTTACGGCTGTTTGCAGAGAAAGAATTCCAACGGCTATTTCCTCTATCGATTTAAAGACGAACAATGGAGTGTTATGATTCTAAATTTTCCAAAAAGGTCATAGACAAAAATAATGGAAAGTGATAAAAGTATATAAAAACTCCAAAATCAAGTATATCGTTTACATGATTTTGGAGTTTTTTGATCGTTTTAGGCTGATCACTTTTGCTTACCAATCTTCCTCGATTACATGGAGTTCTAAATAGTCAAAATCAATTGCTTCAATAAAACTATCAGAAGTAAAGCGGCAACGGGAAGACCGAATAAAATCTTGTTTATTTACATCTAACCAAATCGGTTTTGATAAGTCAAATTGGGTACAAATTTGTTCCAAAGAGTCATATACTTTGGCAGTACGGTTCATAGAGCTATCGTAATTTTCTATCACAGTATCTTGTATCAATCTTGTATTTTTCCAAAGTTTACCCCAAATTCTCATAATCGTTCTCCTTTACTGGCGTAGCTCAATGGAGCTGTCTTCGTTTGTGCTTTAACTATTATAAGCAAAAAAGGAGAGAAGTTCAATGAAATTTCTACTTGGTTTTCATATTGTATAAATAAAATTTCTTTGTTACAATAACAAGGAAAGGTGTCGATTTTTGAAGAATTCCGATAGATAAGAAGAAATTTCTATATGAAAAAAATCCAGAGTAATAAGGGGGAATCAGCATGAATGAAGAAAATGTATTTAATGAAGATGTGAACTATTTACAATCGGCATATGAAGATCTCGTAAAGTTGGATAAGATGAAAAAAGCGGTGGAGAGATTGAGAGAAGAAGGAAGAATTAATAAACGATCTATTGCCACCGTAGAGAAATCCATTAATGATGAAATTGATAAAATGGTGAAAGAGCGGATTGAAGAAATTCATCGCACTTATAATAAAGAGATCGAAGATAACAAAGAGAAGATTCGAAAAATTCAGCAACAAAGGGAAAAGAAGAAAAATAAAAAAATAAACGAAAGGGTGGCAGAAGAAACAGCCGATGTTCGGGAAGAAAATCGCAGGCTGACGACGGAAATACAAACAGTATTTCGAAAAAATCATGTTCCAAGTTTTTGTAATTCAAAACTATACTACGCGCTCTTTATGCCGAGAGGAATCATAGAAATCATGGAATTATTGTTGGCGATTGTGATCGGCTTCTTTGTGATTCCTGTTTCTATTTGTTGGATTGGAAAGCAAAGTTTCTTGGCAACATCAAAGCACCCTTATTTCTTTTATCTTTTGATCTTTACAATCTGTATGTTTTTATTTTTTGTGATTTATATTGTGATCTTAAATACGACGAAAGTAAAACATCGGGATACCCTTTTAGAAGGAAGAAAAGTCAAAGATAAAATTAAGGCAAATTATAAAAAGATCAAAGCGATTACCAATGCCGTTACAAAGGATAAAGATGAGAGCCAATATGGTTTGCATGAGTATGATGAGAAGTTAGAAGAGCTGCAAGGGGTGTTAGATGAGGTTGCACATCAAAAGCAAGAAGCTCTAACAGATTTTGAAAACAATAAGAAAAAAGTTGTTGTGGAAGAGATTCGAAAGAGAAGAAATGAAGCTCTTTTAGTCGTAAAAAATAAGCAAAAGGAATTAGAAGAAAAATGTGCGCAAGGGGAACAAGCGGTACAGGAGCAAAGTCTAATTGTCAGTGAGAAATATGAAGTCTATCTTGGAAAGGAATATATGAAAATTCCAATTTTACAAGATTTAATTGATATTATGGAAGCAGGAGATGCGGACACCGTTTCTGATGCCATTGCTTATTATAATGGAGAACTAGAATAATAAGAAAAAAGCTGTTGAAAAAGATGACGTTTTACTAAGAGATTGATGCAGGAGGAAGAACAGTAAGAGTATCAATGTCTTTTTGAAATGCTCGACTTTACAACAGCTTTTTTTATTTGAAAATGAATTAAATCGCTTGCTCTAAGGCAAAACAGATTCCCTGACAGATGGCATTTGAGAGTGTTACGACGGTGTGGAGCCGTGTGCTTTGTAAGATGAGGAAGCTAGAAGCAACGGCACGATTGACAATTCCGGTAATGGCAATATCGCCGACTTTTGGAAGTTTTTTATTTGTGCTTTCTCCAGGGCATAGACCGCCTTTTTCCAAAGTGATGTATCCGATATGCTCAGGTGTTCCGAGGCAAGCATCGATAGCAATAATAAATGGATTCTCATAAAGTGTCTGAATCTGTTCTAAGATAGCGTTTAAATTCATGGCATGAACAGGCTCTATTAAGGAGCCTAAAATAAAGGCATTGGGATTTTCGGCTACAAGATGGCTGCCGGATAGGGGACCAAGGCAATCGCCCGTCACCCGATCGCTTCCAATGCATAAAATAATAATTGGCTGTGAGGATTTTCTATAAAGCCGTATCAGATAGGAGAGGTCTTGTCCCAACTGATACGGTGTTTCCTTGTCGTTTGCATTATAATATTTCATAAATAAATACCTCCGTCTTTGTTCCGTATTATAAAGTATGCAAAAGGTGTGGAACTATTAGTCATTCATCGAAGGATAAAGTATGACAAAAATTTCCAAACATTGTAACATAAACGAGAAAAAAAGAAAAAATACGTTCATTGTGTAAGAAAAAAGGGAACGATCTAGTTGTTTTAGCGACAGGATTCTCGTTTGTTGGGCAGGTAAATGTGATATGCTTTTGCTATTGAAAAGAAAAGAAAGGTGCGTGAGGAAAGATGGAGGTAATTTATCATACAGCAGCAACAGAAGAGGATTCAAGCAATCTAGAGTATCAGCCGCCCAAAAACATAAGACAAGTTGGAAGTCCTTCGGCAAAGCGAAAGATTTATATGGAAGATTATGTTATGACTTATCTTTCAAAATTAGCCATGCCTTCAAATACATATGCAAGAGGAGCAATTTTACTCGGAACATTAAAACGAACAAGAGAAGGAACATTTATTTTTATTAGTGGGGCTTTAGAGGCGCAGAATTTTGAATTGGATTTAGATGAAACAGTGTTTACCAATGAAAATTGGGCAGAGATCTATTCGCAAATACGGGAATTCTTCCCAAAACTTTCCATTGTTGGGTGGTTTGTTTCAAGGCTTGGATTTTCAACAGAATTAACGAGCAAAATGATCAAGATACAGAATAATTACTTTGCAGGGGAAAATAAAGTTTTATATATGATTGACTCTTTAGAAAATGAAGATGCGTTTTATCTCTATGAAAATGACGGGTTAAAGCGTCAAAAAGGATATTATATTTATTATGAAAAAAACGAAGAGATGCAGTCCTATATGATCTCGAAAAATGAAGGGAAGAAAAAAAGCGCACAGGAGAAACAAAATGTTGTAAAAAGAGATCAAGCAGTGATTGCCTCTTATCGAAAAGCCTTTGAGAAAAAGGCAGCATTATTTCCAAAAGGAAGTCAGAAAGCGGCAAAGTCTAAAGGTGCAAAGAAAGAATCAGGATTTTATTATGCAGCCAGTTCCTTTTTGACTATTGCAATTTTAGCGGTTGGAATCACAGTTATCAATAATTATGATAAAATGGTGCTGTTAGAGGCGACGATTAGCCAGATTGCAGAAGATGCAAAGGGTGGGGAACAAGAGGTAATCGCGAATATTCCACAAAATACGGAAAGTGAGGCAAAAGGGGAGGGGCAGTTCGAAGAGGAAACTACAAGTACGGAGACGGCAAGCACGGAAACAGAAAGCACAGAGCAACAAGGAAACATACAAGAACCGAAGAAGGAAGCGGAACGAGAAGCAGAGCCTCCTTCGAATAGCGATGGAAATAATGCTGGACAAGCGGTAAAGACAGCAGCAGATTCCATTGCTACATATTATATAGTAAAAGAAGGCGACACAATGATTAGCATTAGCAAGAAAATGTTTCAAACAGAAAAATATGCAAAAGAAATTCTAAATGCCAATCAAATGAGCGAAGATGATACGATTTTCCCGGGGCAGAAAATCATAATTCCAACTATCGAATAAAAAAGATGTATGGTATAATGAGTGAGAGTTAGCGGGCATGGATATATGCCGTTTACTCGATATAAGCAGTAACTGAGATCATAAAGGAGCGCTCAAAGAGCGGCAAGGTGCTTTCGCATACATTTATGATAGAAGAAAGAAACAGTAGAATGGTAAGGGAAGTGAGAAAAAAGATGGCAGAGAATGCAGTGCCTGAAGGAGTGCAGAAGAAAAAAGGAAAAAAATTTTTTAAAAAAGGAAAAAATAAGATAATACTAATTGGCTTAATTGCAATTGTAGTATTGGGAATTGGTATTTATTTGTATAATCAATATAGAACTTATACATCATATAGAGTGTTACAAACACTTGAAATGAAAACAGAAGTAGAATCTAATTATGATATGTTTGGGGCATATACCGTGCAATATAGCAAAGATGGAATCGCGCTTCTTGATACCGATGGGAAGAGCATCTGGACAAAAAGTTATTCGATGAAATCGCCTAAAATTGTTACAAATGAAACTTATATTGTATCGGCGGATCTGACGGGAAATAGCATTTACTTATTTGATAAAGATGGGAAATCCCAAGAATATACGATGCCTTATCCGATTGAAGATGTGGAAATATCGGATCAAGGAGTCATTGCAGTCGTATTGGAAGATAATAATAAGAATTATATTCAGCTTTATGATAAAGAAGGAAATAAGATCGTAGATTCCAATGTGAGCATTGAACAGAGCGGGTATCCATTGGACATTGCACTGTCAAAAGATGCGATGAACCTTGTTGTGAGCTATGTTACGATTGACGGTATGGAAGCAAAAAGTACCATCGCTTTTTATAACTTTGGCTCAGTTGGACAAAATGCCAATAGCAATAAGTATGTTGGTGGTTTTTATTATACAGACACGATTTTTCCGAAGGTGGAGTTTCTTGATAACACAACGGTATGCGCATATGGGGACAACCAAGCCATTTTATATCAGGTAAAAAATAAGCCAAGCAATGAAGAGATTAAGATTCCATTTGATACACAAGTGAGAAGTATTTTTTCAAATGAAAAATATATTGGTTTTGTAAGAAGAAATGAAAAAGAGCCTGAAAATGGAAAATATATCGTAGATGTCTATAATAAAAAAGGCAGTTCTGTTTTTCGACAGGCGGTGGACATCGACTATCAAAAAGTAAAATTTGATGGAAATGAAATTATTTTAATTGGGGAATATGAATGTACAATTTTGCGTTTGCAAGGAGATAAGAAATTCTATTCCCGCTTCGACACAGGGATTACTGATGTAATTCCAATTGGAAAACGAAATCAATATTTAGTTGTTGAAAGTAAGAGTTTGCAAAGGATAAAGCTAAAATAAGGAGAAAAAGATGAATTATTTATTAATTGGCGTCATTCTTTTTTTCTTCTTCGTCACATTAAATGGGTGGAAAAAAGGATTGATACGAGGAATATTTTTCTTTGGAACGACGATGTTTGCGATGTTTCTTTCTTCTCAATGCTACCAATTCGTTGGAAAAGGCATCAATGAATATACTTCTTGGAATACCGAGATAAAAAAATCAATTGAAACTAGCTTACAATTGCAAGGAAAAGAAGATGCAGAGTTAAAAAGAGTGGATCAGACAAAGAAAATCGAGGAATTAAATCTTCCGGAAAGTATAAAAAAAGGATTAATTGAGAATAATAATTATGATATTTACAAGGCGTTTGAAGCAACTGGATTTTATGACTATGTCGCTTCGTATTTAACGGAGCTAGTAATCAATGCCATTGCATTTCTGATTACATTTGTCGGCTCAGGAATTATTATTCGGATTCTATTGAAAATACTTGACTTTATAACAGAAATACCGATTTTAAGAGAAATCAATACCATTGGTGGGCTATTATTGGGAGCAACTGAGGCGCTCGTTGGTATTTGGCTATTCTTTCTTATTGTAACCATCTTTGGAAGCACTCCATTTGGAAATGCTATGTATGGTTATATTAATGATAGTATATTGCTCTCTTATCTGTATAACAATAATATTTTATTGCTTGTTATTACAAATATGTCAAAAGTATTGTTTTAGTTCATAGGGCTGTTATATGCAAAGAACGTTATGAAAAATAGAGTTCTTCTCTTTGTGGAATTCTATATTGGATATGAAACTTTCTTAGCATAGCAGCCCTATTTTAGTAGTTTTGGCAGCTTAGGGAGTGAATTTTATAGGCGATGAAAAATAAATATAAAAAAGTATTGACTTTCTAAGAAAACAGTGATAATATAATGAACGTTGCTGAAAAACATGAAAAAATCAATTAACTTGAAAATAATAAAAAATAAAAAAGTTGTTGACAAGTGATAAGCGATGTGGTAATATATAACACGTTGCGAAAAAAAGCAACAGAGAAGTTTGAAAAAGAAAAACAAAAAAAGTTCTTGACAAACGAAAACAAAAAAGATATAATAAATAAGCTGCTTCGAAAGAAATGGCAAAAATTGACAATTGAATAATAAAACAACTTTGAAAATTCCAAGAGAAAATAAAGATTGAGCAATCAATCACATTCTTGGTGTTG
>Cebus_capucinus_imitator_PRJNA485217_SSR047__coassemble_1154_pt1 | contig 22696 bp, 20 predicted proteins | sample Cebus_capucinus_imitator_PRJNA485217_SSR047__metabat2_low_PE_010 | metagenome-assembled genome bin Cebus_capucinus_imitator_PRJNA485217_SSR047
AAAATTACATTAGTTTGATGTCAAAAATATCCAAAAAAAAAAATTTACTGCGTTGTTTGTATTTTTTCCATGCTCTTTTCCTTTCCTTTATTCCCTTATTCCTCTCTTCTTGTTTCTATTGAGATAATCGCTTGCTATTATACCACAAATAATAATAAACCCCTAGCCTACGTATATAAGTTGAAGGGGGCATACGTCTGCTAGGGATTGTTCACATTATCACACTAAGAATTTTGCTAATCTCTATCGTTATTATTTAATATTTGCTTTTAAATATTCTGCAACTTCTTTTTCTGTTGCTAATTTCATTGCACCATCTGCAATTTTATCCGCTTCCTCTTTTGTATATTGAGAAATCGCTTTTCTAGTAGCAAGTACAGAAGTCGCACTTACGCTGAATTCATCAAGTCCAAAAGAGATAAGAAGTGGAATTAACATTGGATCGCTTGCGGCTTCTCCACACATACCAACCATAATTCCTTCTGCTTTCCCACATTCGATTACACGTTTGATAGAGCGAAGGACTGCTGGATTGTAAGTAGAGTAAAGGTATGCTACTTTTGCATTTCCACGGTCTACTGCCATTGTATACTGTGTTAAGTCATTTGTTCCAATGCTGAAGAAAGAGGCTTCTTTTGCAAGTAAATCTGCGATTAAACTAGCCGCTGGTGTCTCAATCATAACACCGATTTGAATGTCTTTGTTATAAGCAATTCCTTCTTCATCAAGTTCTGCCATAATTTCTTTTACCATCGCTTTTACAGATGTTAATTCATCGACACAAGTCACTAATGGCACCATAATACGAATTTCGCCAAATGCACTTGCACGAAGCAATGCACGGAGCTGAGGACGATAAATATCTTCTCTATCAAGGCAGAAGCGAACCGCACGATATCCTAAAAATGGATTTTCTTCTGTTTCAAGTCCTAAGTAAGGAATTTCTTTATCCCCACCAACGTCTAAAGTACGGATAATTACTGGTTTTCCTCTTAAAATAATCGCCGCTTTTTTGTACGCTTCAAATTGTTCTTCTTCTGTTGGGATATTTGTACGATCCATAAATAAAAATTCTGTACGGAATAATCCAACGCCTTCTCCATCACATTCTACAACTTTTGTCGCTTCTTCTGGAGTTCCGATATTCGCTACCAATTCCACTTTTCTTCCATCGGCTGTCACAGTTGCCTGACCGATAAATTTGCTAAGCGCTTTTTTCTCTTCTAAATAAACTTCTCTCTTTGCAGAGTAAGAAGCTACTTCTTCTTCGCTTGGATTTACAAAGATATCTCCATTTGTTCCGTCTACAATGACTTGTTGTCCATTTTCAACTTTTGAAACAATTCCTTCAATGCTCAGTACCGCTGGAATCTCTAACGCTCTCGCTAAAATCGCTGAATGAGAAGTTTTTCCACCGACTTCTGTCATAATACCAACAACATTTTCTTTGTTAATTCCCGCTGTCATAGATGGTGTTAAATCTCTCGCTACTAAAACAGTACCTGCTGGCACCGCACTGATGTCCACATCTTCAATCCCAAGAAGAATTTTTAATACACGAGTTTTAATATCGTGAATATCTGTGGCACGCTGTTTTGTAAGTTCATCATCAGCCATAGAAAATACTTGAATGAACATATCGCATACCGCTTCTAAAGCAGCTTCTGCACATTGTCCGCTTTTGATTAATGTTTCCATCTCAGAAGTTAATGATGGATCCATCACCATTAAAAGCTGACCTTCTAAAATTTCTGCTTCTTTTTCACCAAGTCTTTGTTTGATGTCTTCCGCCATCTCCTGTGTTCTTGCTGAAAATGTGTCAATTGCATCATTGATTCTTTTGATTTCTGCATCGATATCAGAAACGGTTCTCATTGTATATTCCAATGACTGTTCTTTGATAATCACAACATTACCAATTCCAATTCCTGCTGATGCTCCAATTCCTTTGTACATAATTGTTCTACGACTCCTTTTTTCTATTTTTCGTTTTCATCGCTTGAAGTTTCACTTCCCCACAACTCGCAAACTTCTAAGCTCTTTTCTCAATCTTTCAAAAAAAATAAGAAGAAGTTGCTTTCACAACTTCTTCCCGTTGATAAAAACCGACAGCATGAATTTATACACTTATCCCTCGATTTCTATTCCGTTCCAAACTGGAAAACCATACGATTTTTCATATTTTTTTATCAAATATGTGTCTATTCTCTTTTCGTACTTCCTTTAGTTTTATCGATATTTAAGCGCTTCTTCTGTCCTTTAAACGAACTATTTTCTTTAAATTCTATTTGTTAATTTTAATACAATCAAACTTGTATCCTGCTTTATCGCTCTCTTAATTATTCACCTAATCCAGATTCGATTAATTCGATTGCTTCTTTTAATGCTTCGTTTTCATCGTCACCATCACATTCGATTTCGATTTCTGCTCCACATTTAATGCAAGCACCGATGATGTTTAATAAGCTTTTTCCGTTTGTTCTGCTTCCGTTATAAACGATTGTTACATCACTGTTGAATTTTGTCATTGCTTTTGCAAAAACCCCAGCTGGTCTCATGTGTAATCCCTGTTCGTTTCTGATTGTAATTTTTTCTGATACCATAATTCATTTCTCCTTTGACTTTTAAATATTTGTGAATCATCACAGTTTTCATCGATGAATCCAATACATAGAAAAACTGCTCTGATTATTTTCTTCTAAACAATTCTTTCTTATGCATAAGCATAAATTTCTTTTTGAGAAACTGCCTGATAAGCAAAACATAAAAATAGACCTAGTACGACAATGACAGTAATAAACACTTTCATTCTCATATCTAGGTCTTGCCTGCTCTACCAGTAACAATCCTGTATTATGATTGCTTTTGTTTTCTCAATTGTGACTTTATAATATCATTCTTTTTTTCGATCGTCAATAGCTTTTTTTGAATTTTTTTGATTTTTTAAAAGAATCCGTTTTACATACACAGTTAAATACATTTTTTCCTCTTGAGAGAGCGGAAATTGGTACTCTTTTAAAATATATTGTTCCATTTTTCTTACACACTCATATGCCTCATGATGTTTCTCCTGAACGGACACATAAAATTCATCATCGTCGTTTTCTTCTGGCACGCCTTCAAAAATTTTCTGCGCCAAATATTTTAGATGGGTAATAAAACGTCCATATTCATAGAGCGATGGATCTAACTGAATTTGATATTGGCTTTCCACAATCCGCAGTATATCTTGTAAAAATTGGGTTGTGTTTACAATTTGCCCAGCTTCGTTGGCTTCGTTTTCCGCATTCAAAAAATGCATCGTCAAAAAACCGGTTTCATCAATCGGCAAATGAATTCCCAATATTTGATTAATTCGATTGCGGGTATATTCCGCCACTTCAAATTCTTGCGGATAAAAATGTTTCATATCAAAAAGCATCGGATTATTTAAAACCGCCCCTTGCTTTACTCTTTGAACAACAAGTGTCAAATGCTCAATCAAGGTAATATAAAGGTTGGAGTTCAACTCTTTTTGTAAAAATTGCTTTGCATATTCAATACACTCCGTCACAATTTTAATGAATTCAATTGGCGTATCTTTAAAAATTTCTTCGAGTTTATACGATTGTTTCTCCTGATCCGGTCGAAAAATTTTCTCAATGTGTTCTTCTACGACCTGATCGCCTTTTTTTTTCTGAAATCCAATTCCTTTCCCAGTTAGTATCGCTTCATTATGATTTTTATCCATTGCATTAATGACATTATTGTTAATCACTTTTTCAACCAACCACATAGGAACCTCCAATGTTTATCCTTTTCTCGCAAAAACTATTTTTCTATGAAAATTCCCACAGATTGTTTTAGTTTGTCTTTGCATATGTTACTTTAAAACTACTTCCAGCCTCTCCAATAAAGACGATGGCAGCTCCTTTTGGCAATTTCATCGTATTGCTTCCTGTCACTGTCGAATAATTGAGCACTGCTCCATCTTTATCGTAAAGAGCAACTGCTCCTTTTTTTGGAATTTGAACCGTTATCGTCTTTCCGGCTGCTTTATTCACCTGATACCATTTATTTTCCCCATCTTTATTTAATTTCGTAGAAAAACTTTTTGTTGGAAGTTCACCAATCGCATCTTCACTTATGTAATTGTACTCATTAAATTCCAAGTACTCCACTCCATTTTTTGTATAAAATTCAATATCGCTTAAATCTCTTCCTGCTGCTCCCGGAACTTGAATCTGATTGGTCGCTAAATCATCATTTTGAACCTTACTTGTCTCTATATAGCCCCTTACTTCATCGTATACTTCAACACTTCCGATTACAGAATCCACATAAGCTATGGAATTATACGGTTCATCTACCAGATAATATTTCTTGCCATCTCGCTCTTTCCAAACATTCCATACTTCATCGCTAACAGCATTCTCCTCTAATTGTTCTGCAACATACATCACAGAGGTTGCTTGTCCAAGGACTGGCAGTGTAGCCAATGCCTTTTGTTCCAAATAAACTTTTCCATTGTCCTCTTTTACAAATTTAAAACGAACACTTCCATCTTCCGTTGCAAAATCCCCATCTGTTGTATAAAAGAATGTTTCACTTGGAATCATATCTTCCATTCCAACATAAGAAAAGACTAAGTTTCCTTCCGCATCAATCTCCACTTTATAAAGCATAGTGCCACCATAATATCCAGCATATTCCATTTGAGAAGCCGGCATTGTTCCTTTTGTTGGAACCTTTGGTGTTGCATCAGGTTTTATCTGATCAATCATACCCTTTTCTTCTAAAGCTGTCAATAGAATCTGACTCGCTGCCATCTGATTATAGCTGCTTGCTCCTCCTGAAGAAAGAACAGCCACTGCCATATTCTCTTCTGGAAGTACAACGACACTGCTGTGATAGAAAACACTATCTCCGCCCTTTGTCACCGCTTTAATTCCATATCGGTTAAATGGATAGAGATTCACATTATCCCAACCAAGCCCATATGCAAGGCTGCCGCCATCATCATCATCTGGCCATAATCCCTTTTTATACTCATCACCCATCGTCTCTTCTTTTGCTTCATCGGATAAGTACCCTTTTGTTCCCTCCATAAAAACCGTAACAAAACGGCATAAATCCGCTGCATTGGAGTACATTCCCGCCGCACCAATTGTGCTCATAATCTCTTTTGGCATCGCTTGTTCGATCGTTCCATAGTAGGCTCTTGGAATTTTATAATATGGAATTGTTTCTGCCGGCGTCTTTGTATTGCTAATAACCAATGGATCTAAAAAGTTCTTATGGATATAGGTTGTAAAGCTCTGTCCACTCACCCGCTCTACAACGATCTCTGCTAATGTAAATCCATCGTTACAATAAACGGAGAACTCTCCTGGATTCGCTTTTAACCTCTGTGTCTTTAACTCCTCTAAAAGCTCTTGATTTACATTTTCATTATATTCATTAAAGCGCAGAGCATTTTTAAAGGTGGAACCCATAAGCCCGGAAGAATGGTTTAACAACATTCGAACCGTAATGTCTTTATATCGCTCATCTGCCATTTTAAAATCACTGATGTAAGTCGTAATCGGCTCATCTAAGTCAACTTTCCCTTCATCGTATAACTTCATAATTGCCGCTGTCACATACATTTTGCTGATAGACGCGATTTCATACAGATCGCTATTTTTCAGAACACGGTTCTCCGTTTTGCTGTAAGCGCCGCTATGACCGACAAATACAATTTTCCCATCATCGATTAGCGCATATTGCACGCTCTGTTCTCCATACGTTTCACTGAGCTGTTTTGCAACTTCTTGTGCCTTTTCTCTTGTGAGCTTATATGCCTCTTGATACTTCTCCATATTTCCAACATATGGATAGGCAGCATGTACCGGCTGACTCATCATCATAACAGCGATCATCGACAACGCAATGGCTTTTTTCCATATTCTTTTTCTCATTCCATTCCCTCCTAAAAACTTTTCATCGAACGCTCAAAGTCCATGGACGTTACGTGAACATTTTTTCGATATATAATTTATGATAATCATTATTATACCATGGTAATTTTTCAATTCCTAGATCTAATTCTAAATTTTATGGAAAATTCTACTTTTTATGGAACTATTTTCTTACAGAAAAAAACTGCTGCAAAAGACATTCCTTTCCAACAGTTTTTCTCTATTTCTTTTCTTCCATTTATTTCATTTCTGCGTACTTTTTAATATTAGAGGCATTGACATATCGTTCAATTTGTTCCCCTCTTTTAATAATTAAAGTCGGCGCTTGCATAACACCATATTCCCTTGCCAAATCAAACTGTTCCTCCGCATCGATAACTTGATAATCAATATCCGTTAAAAATTGTTTGACAATTTTGCAATTCGGACAAGTTTTTGTCGTAAACAAATATTTGATCTCCTTTTGCTCCCGTCTTTGTTCCTGCTGTTCCTTTCCCTCGTTTTCTTGTCTCCAACTGTCAGTTCCTTCCACAGATTGCTTCTTCACTTTTTCAATGTGAGAATTTTTCACATCATAAAGGGTTCTATCTTTATACTCTTGTGTCTTTCCATCGTTCCAATTTTGAACAGGACGATAATATCCTGTAATACGGCTATACACTTCTGCATTTTTTCCACACTTTGGACAGGTAAAATGTTCCCCTGCCAAATAGCCATGCTCTTTACAGATGGAGTACGTTGGAGAGAGCGTATAGTATGGCAGACGATAGTTTTCTGCAATGGTGCGAACTAATTTTGCTGCCGCTTTCCAGTCCGGAAGTTTCTCCCCTAAAAATGCGTGAAATACCGTTCCTGATGTATAGAGTGTTTGCAACTCATCTTGTACGTCTAATGCTTCAAAAATATCTTCGGTATATCCAACTGGCAAATGAGAACTGTTTGTATAATAAGGAGTTTCCCCTTCTTCCCCTGCGGTAATAATATTAGGGAACAATTCTCTATCGTGTTTTGCAAAACGGTAGCTTGTGGATTCCGCTGGAGTCGCCTCTAAATTAAATAACTCCCCATATTGTTCCTGATAATCGGAAAGTCGTTCTCTCATATGATTTAAAACACGAACGGCAAATTGTTGTGTGCATTCCTTAGTCAAATCTTCTTTTAACCAACAAGCATTTAATCCGGCTTCGTTCATTCCAACAAGCCCGATCGTTGAAAAATGATTGTCAAAGTTGCCAAGATAGCGTTTTGTATATGGATATAGCCCTTCTTCCAATAATTTTGTAATCACTTGACGTTTGATATGGAGAGAGCGAGCTGATACGTCCATCAAGTGATCCAATCTCTTCATAAATTCCGTCTCATTTTTTGTTGTATATGCAATTTTGGGAAGGTTGATCGTCACCACTCCAATTGAACCTGTGGACTCTCCTGAGCCAAAGAAACCGCCTGTTTTCTTTCTCAATTCTCTCAAATCAAGACGAAGGCGGCAGCACATACTTCTTACATCGCTTGGCTTCATATCGCTATTAATATAATTAGAAAAATATGGTGTTCCATATTTACCCGTCATTTCAAATAAAAGGCGATTGTTTTCCGTATCCGACCAATCAAAATCCTTTGTAATTGAATAAGTTGGAATTGGATATTGGAATCCACGACCGTTATAGTCCCCTTCTATCATAATTTCGATAAAGGCTTTGTTTACCATATCCATCTCTTTTTTACAGTCTTTATAACAAAAATCTTGTTCTTTTCCCCCGACAATCGCTGACAGTTCCGCCATATCTTCCGGCACTGTCCAATCTAATGTGATGTTAGAAAAAGGCGCCTGTGTTCCCCATCTGCTTGGAGTATTTACGCCATAAATAAAGGATTCAATGCATTTTTTCACCTCTTCATAAGTCAAACCGTCTGTTTTTACAAATGGAGCTAAATATGTATCGAAAGAAGAAAATGCCTGTGCCCCTGCCCATTCATTTTGCATAATTCCTAAAAAATTCACCATCTGATTGCAAAGAACTGATAAATGTTTTGCCGGTGCGGAAGAAATTTTACCGGTAATTCCGCCTAACCCTTCTTTGATCAATTGTTTCAAAGACCACCCTGCACAATATCCCGTCAACATCGAGAGATCGTGCAGATGAATGTCCACATTGCGATGAGCGTTTGCCACTTCATCATCATAAATTTCAGAAAGCCAATAATTTGCTGTAATCGCACCTGAATTGTTTAAAATCAATCCCCCTACGGAGTAAGTGACCGTTGAATTTTCTTTCACTCTCCAATCAGATACTTGAATATAGCTGTCTACGATATTTTTATAATCCAAAATTGTGGACTTCATATTCCGAATTTTTTCTCTTTGTTTTCGATATAAAATATACGCCTTTGCCACTTCCGTATAACCTGTTTGTTCCAACACATGCTCTACGCTATCTTGAATATCTTCCACCGATATTTGTTCTTCTTTTAATTTCTTTTGAAAATCCGCTGTCACTCTTAAAACAATGAGATCGAGAATATCCTCCGTATAAATTTTCCCAGTCGCTTCAAAAGCCTTTCTCACTGCAAGATTAATTTTGTTCAAATCAAAATTTGCCACTTCACCATCACGTTTTAACACTTGTAACATAACTATCGCCCTTTCTATCAGTTCCTTTTTCCCCTCGAAGTCAAGATATATCCTGTTTGAGTTATCTCCATTGTATCAGATCGTCTGTTCGAAGTCAACGTGAAAAAACACAATATATACTTATTATTTTCCATAAACAATACTATATATTGTGTTTTTCATTTTATATCCTATTCTTTTTTAATTGCTATAATAACAGCTTGCTACACTTGGTTTTCCATCTCTCTTGGAATATAAGCGCGGACAAAAATACCGTTTTCCCTATACTCTTCTTCCAAAAGCTGTCCATATTTTCGAATTAACTGAATGACTCCGGCTTCTCCATAAGGGTAAGTCTTTTCGATATAAATCTGTTGTGCTGTCAACACGTCTTCCATTAATTCTAATAGTTTTTCTAATCCGACTTCTTGCTTTGCCGAAATTTTAATAACATGATCCGCCTTTTGATCTTTTAAAATCATATCTTGGCTCACCCGATCGATTTTATTAAACACCGTTATAATCGTTTTATCTTCAATTTTTAATTGATGAAACGTCTCATAGACCGCTTCCATTTGTTTTTCCATCTGAGGATTTGAACAGTCCACCACATGGAGAATCATATCGCTATATTTGGCTTCCTCTAATGTGGAGCGAAACGCCTCTACAAGATGATGAGGCAGTTTTCGAATAAATCCAACGGTATCCGTCAATAAAATCTCTTGCCCCTTTGGCAATTTTAAATTTCTCGTCGTCGGATCCAGTGTGGCAAATAATTTATCTTCCTCTAGCACGCCCGCCTGAGTAAGACGGTTTAACAGCGTAGACTTCCCTGCATTTGTATAACCGGCAATACAAATAACTGGCGTTTGTTTTTTGCTTCTAAGCTGTCTTTGAACGTCTCTATTTTTCTTCACTTCCTGTAATTCCTTAGAAAGCTGTGAGATCCGATCTCTGATCAAACGTCGATCGATCTCTAATTTTTTCTCTCCAGGTCCCCTTGTTCCAATTCCTCCTCCTAATCGAGAAAGGGAATTGCCTAGCCCAATCAGACGGGAAGAGCGATATTTTAACTGCGCAAGTTCTACTTGAATTTTTCCTTCTTTTGTTCTCGCCCTCGCCGCAAAAATATCCAAAATAATTAACGTTCGATCCATAATCTTTGTATCGAGGCTGTTTTCTAAATTTTTAATTTGAGCAGGGGATAATTCATCATCACATACAATTCCAGTTGCCTCCGTAGTGAGAAGCATCATTTTGATCTCCTCTAACTTCCCTTTTCCGACATAAGTCGCAAGATTTTTATGCTCTAAATTTTGAATCACTTTTCCGACTACTTCTGCTCCCGCAGTGGAAACTAATTCTTCTAATTCCTCTAGAGATTCCTGCGCATCATGAAGTTCTCCTTCATTGACACTTACTAAAATCACTTTTTCTCTCTGTTGTTCCATCTCATATAATTGTGCCATTATCTCGTCTCCAAAAATTCTAATTCTTGTTTTGCCACTTCATCTTCCGGATAATTTGCCACATAAGTTAAACATTTTTGATAAGCGGTATCAAAATCTAGTTTTTGCTCATAAATGACAATTTCCTCAAATAAAAGTTCCTGCTTCTCGTTATCATCTAACTGAATTCCATCATCAATTGCCTGCAAAGCGCTTTTATACTTGCCTGCTTTTGCATAACTTTTTGCAAGCATCATATAAGAAGTGCCATCTGGCTCCCTTAATTCCATATACTTTAATTCATTTTCTATCGCCTTATCGTATTCGTCTAATTCATAATACATACGGCTTAAATAATGATACCCTTCTTCATTTCCTAAAGAAATTCCCTTTTCAAACTGTTGTGTCGCCTTTTCTGTATCGCCAAGTTTTGCATAGGCAGCACCGATATAACACTCTGCATATCCTTTATTTTTTTCTTTGCGGCTGATCTCTTGGTATAAGTTTAATGCTTTGTCATACTGTTGATCCATAAAATAAGATTCCGCTAAATAGTAGCGAATATCTTGTGTGACCGTTCCTCCAAAAATATTGTCATGCTCTAGTGCCTGCTCGAAATATTCCTCGGCTTTTTGATAATTTTGTTCTTGAAATTGTGCAATTCCTTTGGAACGAAAAGACAATTCTTTTTGATAATCCATAAACTGAAAGATTCCAACTACGACAAGAATAATCGCTGCAACAATCCCTGTAATCGCCAGCCTTTTCTTCTGCTTTTTCTTTTTCCATTTATTGCTCGTCGGAATCGTTCTGCCTCTTCTTGGATTTCTTGCGGTTCCTCTTGTGCTTCTGCTCGTATTTCTTGTGCTTTTTCTATCCCTTGTGCGAGTTCCTGCATTTCTTGTATTCCTTGAATCTCTTGCCGACCTCGTCCTCGTAGAACTGCTTTGAGACGTTCGATTTCGTTCATTCGTTCTTCTCTCTGTCTTTCTGTCTTTTGTACTGCTTGCCATATTCTCAACTACTTTCCTTTTCTTTTACAATTTTTTATCATCATATCATATTTTCCTTTTCTTTTCTATCCTATTTCTTCAGATACAAAAAGTTCTTCCTATTGTGGCATAGAATCTTCCAGACATAAAACGCCATATCCTAGGCTAGGGTTTGGATAGGACTGTAAAATCGGCAGTTGTCTTGCCCCTCGAATCAAATACGCCTTTATTTTCTCCCCATATAAATACGGATCCCTTCCTTCGATGATGCCATATTGCATAAGAAGTGCAGAAGAACCGGATACAAACGGTGTCGCCATAGAAGTCCCACTTCGAACACTATATCCTCCCCCCGGAGATGCTGAACGAATATTCACCCCCGGTGCGCAAAGATCCGGCTTTATTTGATTGGTTCTTGTAAATCCTCTTCCGCTAAAATAGGCAAGCCCATCAATGGCTGAATCATAGGCTCCCACTGTAATCACTTTATTGGCGGTGGAAGGAACGGTCAATGTATGATTTTCCGTTGGAAATAAAAATCGGCTCAATCCCCCTGTCACTTCTGCCACCGGAAGCCATAGATCATATTGCCCTGAAACAAGTTTCCTTGGCAATAATTCGATGGTCCAAATCCCTGCATCAATATAATCTCTCGTAGGCAAAAACTCTAAATAGATCTCCTGATCTCGATTATAAGGTGCCGGCTCCCCGAAATAGATCAACACTTTTGTATTTCCAAAGGTAAACCTCTGAGTTCCAAGAACTCGATCAACTGGCCCAATTCTTTGATTGGACGGGCTTGATAAATAAATGCCAAAAATATCGCTATAAGACTTCCACAACTGAACATTGATGGACGATTCATAGTCAGAGACGGCGAATTCTATTTGTGTCGTCTGATTTTCTTCCAAATATCCCCCGATATGGCACCCGTTCGCCCCCTCATTTCCGCTGCCACAAACAATGACATTTCTCCCAACAGAAGAAATTTCATCTAAAAAATTTTCAAGAATACTGCTTCCATCATGCCCACCATAGTTATTCCCAAAACTTAGATTAATTACAATAGGTTGGCTTCTTTCCAAAGAAAATCGAACTGCAAAGTTGACCGCCTCCATCAATTCCGTCGTCCTTGGAAAGGAGCGTTTCTTTGCCGTACCTAGTTTAATAATTAAAAGTTCCGCCTCGTTTGCCACTCCGTGATTTCCTGCGGCAATTCCAGCCACATGTGTGCCATGCCCTGATAGATCGACCGACGGCAAAAAAGCGAGCCGCTCTTGTTCGCTTTTCATCTGAATGGCTTCATTAATCTGCTCTCTCGTAAAAAATGTTCCCACCTGATACCCTTTCGGCGGATTGCCTTCGATTGTCTGATCCCAAATGCCGACGATTTTTGTCGTTCCATCTGGGTTCTTAAACTCTTGATGATTATAGTCAATGCCCGAATCAATTACCGCAATTAAAACACCTTTTCCACTTAAATAATAAGGAGCTCTTGTGACCTCTGTAATACAAGAATCTACAAGCGCCTGACTCTGTTCCCATACAAGCGCCTTTGGCTTTTCAATAAATTGAATCTCTGGATACGAAGCGAGCCGATCGATTTTTTGTTCTTCAATCTCAACAATCCCATAGCCATTCATTAAATGCGTAATGGCGATATCTAATTCTTCTTCAATCCTCGTCACATCTCCTGCATATTTTAAAATCAATTCCCATTTTCCAGTCACAACATCATATCCGACATTTAAATCCAACGATTTCTCTCGCTCCGCATTTGTAGAATCTAGCGCTAAGTTCAATTGGTTATCAATTTTTTGACTGTTCATGTTCCATTCTCCACTGGCTTTGTTGTAATATATATAACCGTCCATACAAAAAAAGACCTTTTGCCTAAACAAAAGATCTTTTTCATTCTATCTAATTCTATCTATTTAATAGTTTTCTGCGTGTACTTCAAAGTAGCTTCTTGGGTGAGCGCAAACAGGACATACTTCTGGAGCTTCTTTGCCCATCACTAAATGCCCACAGTTTCTACATTCCCAAATCTTCTCGTCCGCTTTCTTGAACACTTCCTGCATCTCTACATTATGTAATAATTTGCGATAACGTTCTTCATGTGTTTTTTCAATCGCTGCAACCATGCGGAATTTCGCTGCAAGAACTTTGAATCCTTCTTCGTCGGCTTCTTTTGCAAAGCGATCGTACATATCTGTCCATTCGTAATTCTCGCCTTCTGCTGCTGCTTTTAAATTCTCCATTGTGTTGCCAATTCCCTGCAACTCTTTGAACCATAATTTGGCATGTTCTTTTTCATTGTCTGCTGTATGAGTAAAAATCGCTGCAATCTGTTCATATCCTTCTTTTTTCGCAACGCTGGCAAAATAAGTATATTTATTTCTAGCCATTGATTCTCCAGCAAACGCTTCCATCAAATTCTTCTCTGTCTTTGATCCTTTTAATTCCATAATGTTCTACCTCCAATATTAATATCTACATAATGACTTACTTTTAGTATATGATTGAAGGCAAAAAATGTCAAATAATTTTTATTTTCTTCACACTTTTTTAATTCTATCGCCAATATTTACACAAAAAACATTCTATCTGTTTTATTTCCTCATATATTTCAGAAAATTTTATTATTTCGACAAAAGAATTCCTGCTTTTAGCAATTCTTCCTTCATTCTCTCCAACTGCTCTTTGGATTTACAACGAACCGTGTGGGCATGATAGCCATTTGTGATCTCACTCATAAGCCCTGCCTTACATTCCCTTTGCTTTTCCAAAAATTCTTCCACTTCATAGCGATATTGCAGCTTTAATTCCGCTGTAATCGTTCCATAAACTGGGTGTTCAATAATCGTATTCAAAACTTCTCCACCATAATCGATGATCAGATTCAATTCTCTTTCCGCATCTTTTGCTTCATGTTTGCAGCAGAGCACTTCATATACACCGCTTTCCTTCGCCTCCGGATTCTCAAGCAAGTATCCCCTCGCTGTTGAAATAATTTCACTTCCTGTGGCTCGAAGCAGCGCCACATCTCCGACGATGACTTGTCTGCTCACCTTTAGTATTTCCGCCATGCTAGAAGCGCTCATCGGTTTTTCTCTTCCATGCAATAGCTCTAAAATCTTCTCTCTTCTCTTCTTTGCGTCCATCTTCTACTCCAAATATTTCAAAAGGTTTTCTTTGCTATTCATTACATGTTTCGTGGCACATTCCGCCGCTTTTTCTCCATCGTGTTCCTTTAATGCGTTAAAAATGGCTCGATGCTCTTCTAATGATTTTGGCGAACGCTCTTTTGATGCCAACGATTTGCTTCTTGCCATCTGACAATAGCGATGAAAGTCCGTTAAAATATGCTCTAAGTAACGGCTATGACAAGAACTATACATAATCTGATGGAAGCTGCTATCCTCTCCTGTTGTGCCTTCCACATTATTTTTCATAATGAAAAATTCTTCCAAATCCAACGTTTCTTCCATTTTCTTTAATTCTTCATCGGTAATTTTCTCCGCCGCAAGCCTTGCTGCCATGCCTTCAATGAGGCTTCGGATTTCATAAATATCTTTAATATCCTCGGTGCTGATGCTTAATACTCTCGCCCCCTTATTTGGAATCATAAGAATCAATCCTTCTAATTCCAATTGCTTTAATGCCTCCCTTACAGGAGTTCTGCTGACACCAAACTCTTCGGATATTTTGATTTCTTGCAATAACATTCCTTCTTCATAAACACCGTTTAAAATATTATCTCGTAACTTATAATAAACTTGCACCCGCAGTGAATATTTTTCTGTCTGTTCTGACTGATATGCCATTTTTTCTTTCCTCCGTTTACTTCCCTTTGTTCTCTTTTACTTTATATCGAAATAGAGTATTTTTCTAAACTTGTATGCAATCATTATACTGAATCCTCTTTACAAAATCAAGAGACTCCTCCTTTCCCTTTTCTGCCTGTCTTCTCATAAAAAAAGAACGACGATAGCTAAGCCGTTTTTCCTCTTATCTATCTTCGTTCTTTTTCATTGCTTTTCTTATTGATTCTATGAGTTCTATTGGCTTGCTGTTATTATTTGGCAAACCGAATTTTTAGAACATCTTTGATAATTTCTACACATTTTTCAAACCCTAAGTCTTTGCTGTTTAGACAAAGATCATAGTTCGATGCGTTATCCCAATCTCTTCCCGTATAGTGTTTATAATAGTATGCTCTGTTTTTATCAATTTTTAAAATTCTCTTTTCCGCCTCTTTTGGCGTTAAACTTGATAGAGACAGCAATGTTTCCACACAGCTTTCCAATGGAGCATGGATATAAACACGCAATACGTTTTTCTGGTCTTTTAAAATATAATCCGCACAGCGCCCAATAATCACACAATTTTCTTGCTCTGCCAATTGTTTGACAACCTTTGCCTGCAAGTTAAATAAATTATCATTGGATACATAGTCTTCTTGATCGGGAGTGATAATTCTTCCTTTATAGACGCCCTTCGTATAGCGCATAAAAGGATTTGGCAGCTTTTCGTCTGCCTCTCCAAATAACGCCTCATTAATTCCGCTTTCTTCCGATGCCATGCGAATGATCTCTCGATCATAAGATTTTACCCCAAGGCTTTCTGCGAGCATTTGCCCAATCGTTCTTCCGCCACTTCCATATCCTCTAGCGATTGTCACTACAAATTTCTGCATACTACTTCCTCCTCTTTATTCGCCAAGATATGCTTTCTTAACCGATTCATCATTCATCATTTCTTTTGCATCGCCTGTCATCACTACGTTTCCTGTTTCAAGAACATAGGCACGATCGGCAATGGAAAGCGCTTTCTTAGCATTTTGCTCCACTAAAAGAACTGTCGTTCCACTAGCACTAATTTCTTTAATTATATCAAATATCTCAGAAACGTAAAGAGGAGATAATCCCATCGATGGTTCGTCCATTAAAATAATCTTTGGTTTTGACATCAACGCTCGCCCCATGGCAAGCATTTGTTGTTCTCCACCGCTTAATGTTCCCGCAATCTGATTTTTTCTCTCTTCTAACCTTGGAAAGCGTTCATAGATTTTTTTAATGGTCTCTGCCATCTCATTTTTATCATTTCTCGTATAAGCACCGAGCTTTAAGTTCTGAAGCACCGTTAACGTCGGGAAAATCCGTCTTCCTTCCGGAACATGAGCCATTCCAAGCCCAACGATTTTATGAGCCGGCGTTTTTAAAAGATTATGCCCATCGAATGTGATGGAACCTGCACTTGCCTTTTTTAATCCGGTAATCGTATGAAGCGTTGTCGTCTTTCCCGCTCCATTTGCTCCGATAAGCGCAATGACTTCTCCTTCTTTTACTTCAAAACTAATGCCCTTTAGCGCCTGAATCATTCCATAGTGAACTTCTAAATCTTTGATTTCCAATAATGCCATCTTGTTTCCTCCTATTCTCCGAGATATGCGGTAATCACTCGTTCATCATTTAATACCACTTCCGGCGTTCCATGGGTAAGCTCTGTTCCAAAGTTTAACACCGTAATTTCTTCACAAATACCAGAAACAAGTTTCATATCATGTTCAATCAATAAAATGGAGATGCCAAAATGATCTCTTACAAAGCGAATGGTCTTCATCAATTCCTCTGTTTCTTGTGGATTCATTCCCGCCGCCGGTTCATCTAATAATAAAAGTTTTGGATCCGTCGCAAGAGCTCTTGCAATCTCTAGCTTTCTCTGCTTTCCATAAGGAAGGTTTCCTGCCAATGTCTTGTATTCTTTTTCTAAATCAAACACTGCTAACAGTTCTAACGCTTTTTTATCCATTTTTTCTTCTTCTTTAAAATATCTTGGCAAGCGTAAAATCCCTTCCAACAAGTTATAATGCACTTGATTATGAATGGCGATCTTGACATTATCAAGCACCGTCATATTTTTAAAAAGACGAATATTTTGGAACGTTCTTGCAATTCCAGCTTTATTAATTTGTGCCGGATTCATGTTCGCAAGTTTTTTTCCATCTAATACAATCACTCCATCGGTAGGCTCATAAACGCCTGTCAATAAGTTAAACACCGTTGTTTTACCGGCTCCATTTGGACCAATCAGCCCATAGAGCTGTTTTGGCTGAATCGTAATATTGAACTGATCGACCGCACGAAGCCCACCAAAGGAAATTCCTAAATTTTTTACTTCTAATAAAGGTGCCATCATTCATTTCCTCCTTTCGCCGTGCGCTTTGGTGCATGGTTATGAATCCAAACTCTTAACCATTCTTTTAATTTTGAAGCGTTAAAGAGCATCATTGCAATTAATACGACCGCATAAATCAACATTCGATAGTCGTCCATTCCACGGAGTACTTCCGGAAGCAGTGTAATAATAATGGCGGAAATAACAGACCCTTTCATGCTTCCCATGCCTCCTAAAACGACAATAACTAAAATTTCAATGGATTTATTGTAATCAAATGTCTTTGCCTGCACAAATCCTAAGTTATGGCTATATAAAACCCCTGCAATTCCTGCAAAGAAAGCGGCGGACACAAAGGCTAAGATTTTATATTTTGTAAGAGAAATCCCAACAGATTCTGCCGCAATATAGTCTTCACGAATGGAGCAAATCGCTCTTCCATGACGGCTATTGACAATGTTCATCACAACTAAAATCGTGATTACTACAAGCACATAGACTGAAATATAACTTGTATACATTGGAATATTATTAAGCCCTGATGCACCTCCTGTAATTTTTAAGTTCGTAATAATCGAACGAATAATTTCCCCGAATGCCAGCGTTACAATGGCTAAATAATCTCCTTTTAAGCGCAAAACAGGAACTCCAATGATCAGCCCAAAAAGAGCCGCTACAATGCCGCCTACGAGCAATGCGCAAAGAAAGCCCGGAAAATATGGCAAATTCGTATAAATGCTAAATAACGCCCCTGCATAGGCTCCCACAGACATAAAACCTGCGTGTCCTAATGTGAGTTCCCCTAAAAATCCCGTTGTTAAGTTCAAGGAAACCGCTAAAATAATATTGATTCCAATGGGAACTAATAAGGAACTATACTGTCTCGATAAATATCGGTATTCCACACCAAAATAGAGAAGCAAGAAAACAGCAACAATCGCAATGATGCGGAATAAATTTTGTTTTGATAATAATTTCTTCACGTTCATCACCTACACTTTCTCTTTTCTCGCCACGCCTAAAATTCCTGCCGGCTTAATAATCAGCATAAGAATTAACACGCCAAATACAATTGCATCAGAAAGCTGTGTGGATATGTAGGCTTTTGATAAACTCTCAATCACTCCTAATAAAATTCCACCGATCATGGCGCCTGGAACACTTCCAATTCCTCCTAGTACCGCCGCTACGAATGCTTTGATACCTGCCATAGAGCCCATATACGGATCGATAAAGCCATAGGTACAAGCGTATAAAACACCTGCTATCGCCGCAAGACCGGAGCCAATGGCAAATACCATGGAAATCGTTCCGTTGACATTGATTCCCATAAGCTGTGCCGCCCCTTTATCTTCTGAAACAGCCAGCATGGCACTGCCTGCCTTTGTTTTATGAATAAAAAGAGTAAGCCCTACCATGGCAATTATTGTGACGATGATGGTGATGATAATTTCCCCTGAAATCGTAATTTCTCCAATGTGAATTGGTTTTAATGTAATAATTGATTCAAACGCCTTTGCTTGGGAGCCGAATAAAATAAGCCCTGCGCTCTGTAAAAAATAACTGACTCCGATAGCGGTAATTAAAACTGCCAAAGATGGAGCGTTTCTAAGTGGTTTATACGCAATTTTCTCAATCAAAACCCCAAGAATCGAACACGTTGCGATTCCCACGAGAATGGCAACTGGCATTGGAAGATGTGCCACTGTCAATGATAAATAAACGGCATAAGCACCGACCATAATAATATCTCCGTGGGCAAAGTTGATCATCTTAGCAATGCCATATACCATTGTATATCCGAGGGCAATGAGCGCATAAATACTGCCTAAACTCAACCCGTTGATAATCTGTGCCAAAAACTTCATTCTTTCACCTCTTTCTTCTGTATCACACAGAAAGCTGTTGCAAAATTTCCATTTTACAACAGCTCTCTGCTATCGTTCCTCTATTTGTTTATTCTTCTGTTGTTGTTGCTGTTGCATCAAATAAAGAGTATGCGCCATCTTTGATTTCAATATATTTTGCATCTTTATTTGGTTCACCGCTCTCATCAAAAGAGAATTTACCTGTTATTCCATCGACTTCAATTTCTTTCATCGCTTTTATTAAAGCATCGCTATCTTTTGTTCCAGCCTTTTCATAGGCTTTTGCAATAGCATATGCCCCATCATAGGCATCTGCTGCAAACTGATCCGGTGTCGCACCATATTTTTCTTCATATTTTGATACAAAGTTCTGTACATTTTCTGCTGTATCCGCTGAGAAGAATGGGCTTAAGAAAACTGCTCCGTCCGCAATAGAAGCGTTGCTTCCAAGCTGTGTTGTCACGCCGTCCCAACCATCACTTCCAACAAATGGTGTATCGATTCCAAGCTGTTTTGCCTGTGTTAAAATGAAGGACGCCTCTTGATAATATCCCGGAACAAAGATCACATCTGGATTTGCATTTTTAATTGTTGTAAGCTGTGTCTTAAAATCTTTATCTCCACTATTAAAAGATTGATCGGCTACCACTGTAAATCCTTTTGCCTCTGCTTGTTCCACGAAGGCATCATGAATTCCTACTCCGTAGTCGCTGGAAATATCATAAAGCACCGCTACTTTTTTATATCCTAATGTATCCCCAACTAAATCTGCGATTTTACGCCCTTGTAATGGGTCTGTAAAACAAATGCGGAATACATTATCTGGATCTGTAATATCTTTTGCAGAGCCAGATGGTGTTACCATTAAAAGATTGTCCTTTTGTGCTGTTTTATTCACTGCCTGACAAGCGTTCGAAGTTGTCGCACCTAATAAAGCGTCCATATTATCAGAATATAACTTATTATATGCATTGGCTGCAACTTGTGCATCTGCCTGATCGTCTTCAAAGAGCAAGGTAAATTTTGTTCCATTGATTCCACCCGCTTCGTTAATCTCATCAACCGCAATCTGAGCTCCATTTTTTACTGACGTACCATAAGAGGCATTGGCACCAGATGTCGGTCCCATTCCACCAATAATGAATGTACCACTATTGTCTTCTCCACCTGAATTTGCTGTTCCACCGCAAGCTGCCATAGAAACAGCCATCATAGCAGCCATACAAACGGCAACTGTTTTCTTCATCATCTTTCTCATAATATCTCCTCTTTCCTATCATATTCTCATATCCATCGAATTTTTATCAAACTTTCTGCCTTCGATTGTTTACAATTATACTCCCGACGATTTCATTCGTCAATGGAAAAACGGAATTTTTTTGAATAATTTTTTTAAAATCCTTCATTTTTTTACAAAAAACCTAGGAAAATAGCCATTTTATTTTTTATTTTTTTCGTTTTTATCCTGCAAAATTTATCCAAGCAACGTAAAAAAGCAAGGATTTTCAAGAGATTTTGAAAAAACAATTTTTCACACTTTTCATTCATGAAACAGAATGCCTCCGCCCCCTTTCCTTTCCAACTTTTTCTTTTTCTTATGCAAAAAAGGACTGCCGCATTCAGAAACTCTCATATCCGATATACAATTATTCCTAAAAAATAATTGTATATCGGATACGGAGCGCCTTCAATGCGACAGCCCTTTCTCATAAAACTTATTGTTTCTCCATAAAGAAAAGTGCAGTCGAAGGGACTTGAACCCTCACCCACAAATGTGGACATGAACCTGAATCATGCGCGTATGCCAATTCCGCCACGACTGCCTATTCATCACTATGAAATTTTTTGTAAAAAAAAAATCTATTTGCAATTCGCAAATAGAAAAAATGCGGGAAAAGGGACTTGAACCCTCACGAAAATTCATTCACATGATCCTTAGTCATGCCTGTCTGCCAATTCCAGCATTCCCGCCCAACGTGCCTGAAGGGATTCGAACCCCTGACCCACGGCTTAGAAGGCCGTTGCTCTATCCAACTGAGCTACAGACACATTTGTATTTTGCAAAGTCGGGGTGACAGGATTCGAACCTGCGACCTCTTGATCCCAAATCAAGCGCTCTAGCCAAGCTGAGCCACACCCCGTTGGTGTCAGAAGTTTTTCATTTCATCGCTGATTACTTTTTTATTATATCAGAGTTTTTTTGTTTTGTCAACAATTTTTTTAATTTTTTTGTTTTTCTTGAATTCTTATCTTTTTCATAATTTATATGTAGTATCAAGAATTCTTTTGTTCTTCATCAGCAACGTTATATAGTATACTACTTCTTTATTAAAAAGTCAAGATCTTTTTCATTTTAATTAAATAAAATGACCCGACAAGAACAAAAGGCTCATACAAAAGATTGAATTCATACCTTTCCATATTTTGCCAAAAAAGAGATAGAAAAATTGGATAAACCAATTTTTCTATCTCTTTTCCTTGAAGCCAATTAAGCTAATTTGCTTTTTGCAACTTCTGCTAATTTTGCAAATCCTTCTGCATCGTTGATAGCCATTTCAGAAAGCATTTTTCTATTGATTTCTACACCGGCTAATTTTAAACCATGCATTAATCTGCTGTAAGATAATCCGTTCATTCTAGCTGCTGCGTTGATACGAGCGATCCATAATTGACGGAACTGACGTTTTCTCTGTTTACGTCCAGCGTAAGATGTAGCTAAAGCTCTCATAACAGATTGTTTTGCAACTCTGTATTGTTTAGATCTAGCTCCTCTGTATCCTTTTGCTAATTTTAATACTTTATTGTGTCTTTTTTTAGCGCCTAAACCGCCTTTAATTCTTGCCATTGTTCAAACTTCCTCCTATATCTTATAAGTATGGTAAAATCTTCTTCATATTCTTAACGTTTGTAGAATCAACCATTGCTGCTTTTCTAAGATTTCTTTTTCTCTTTGTAGATTTCTTAGTTAAGATATGGCTTTTATATGCTTTCATTCTTTTTAATTTTCCTGAACCTGTTTTTTTGAAGCGTTTTGCAGCTGCTTTACTTGTTTTAACCTTTGGCATTATTAAATTCCTCCTTAAAATCAAACTGTATATTCAAAATTTAACGTTTTTCTGTTAAAAACATTATCATACTTCTTCCCTCGAATTTTGCTGGCTTATCGATAACAGCAATATCAGAAAGCTGTTCTGCAAAATTATCGAGAATTACCTTACTTGCATTTACATGAGCTAATTCACGACCGCGGAAACGAAGTGTAACTTTAACCTTATCGCCCTTTTCTAAGAACTTTCTAGCGTTTTTAACTTTTGTATTCAAATCATTGGTGTCAATATTTGGAGATAAACGAATCTCTTTTACGTCCATGACTTTCTGTTTCTTTTTCGCTTCTTTTTCCTTGCGAGCAAGTTCATAACGATATTTACCGTAATCAATAATTTTGCACACTGGTGGTTTTGCTGTTGGGGCAATTTTTACTAAATCAAGCTCTGCTTCTCTCGCTAGCTTTTGTGCCTCTTTTGATGACATAATGCCAAGCTGTTCTCCATCAGCTCCGATTACGCGTACTTCTTTGTCTCTAATTTGCTCGTTGATCATTAATTCTGCTATGGTAAAGCACCTCCAAATAATATACTTAATAAAAAAGTGGATAGAC
>Cebus_capucinus_imitator_PRJNA485217_SSR047__coassemble_1171_pt1 | contig 22062 bp, 23 predicted proteins | sample Cebus_capucinus_imitator_PRJNA485217_SSR047__metabat2_low_PE_010 | metagenome-assembled genome bin Cebus_capucinus_imitator_PRJNA485217_SSR047
AGGGATTCCAAAGGGGCAATATGAGGCAGCTAAGATGCTTGGATTTACGAAGTCCCAAACGTTCTTTCGGATTATTTTGCCGCAAGTTATAAAAAATATACTGCCTCCTCTTGGAAGTGAGTTTATGGTATTAGTAAAAGATACTTCTTTGGCTCACGTCATTGGGGTGGCAGAGCTTTATTTATTTTCCACGAACCAAATGGCAACAAGAGGGAGCATGACGCCGGTTGTCGTAGCAGGTATTTTTTATTTAGTTATGAACTGGATTGTAGAGAAGGGCTTTCTTGTGTTAGAAAAACGATTGAGCTACTACAATTAGGAGGAAGAGAAGATGAATGTCGTAAAGGTATCAAACTTAAAAAAGAGTTTTCATCATAATGAAGTATTAAAAGATATTTCTTTGGAAATAAAAGATGGAGAAATTATATCGATTATCGGTTCTTCTGGTTCTGGGAAGTCAACGTTGCTTCGCTGTATCAATCAATTAGAGAAAATTGACAGCGGCTTTATAGAGATCGATGGGCAAGTGATGGTTTCCACGGAACAAGGAAATTTAAAGTATGCGCAAAAAAATATCCTGCGAGAAATTCAAATGAAAACAGGGCTTGTGTTTCAAAATTTTAATCTATTTCCTCATTTTACTGTGTTAAGAAACATTACGGAAGCGCCGATACAAGTATGTAAAATGCCAAAGGAACAGGCGGTTCAAGAGGCGAGAGAGCTTTTGAAAAAACTTGGGTTGGAGGATAAGGAGAACAGCTATCCATGTGAGCTGTCAGGAGGGCAGTCTCAAAGGGTATCCATTGCGAGAGCATTAGCGTTAAAGCCAAAAGTGTTGTTTTTTGATGAACCGACGTCCGCCCTCGATCCGGAGCTGACAGGAGAAGTGTTAAATGTTATTCAATCATTAAGAGATTATCATATGACAATGGTCATTGTAACCCATGAGATGGAGTTTGCAAGGGAGATCTCCGATCGAATTATTTTTATGGATCAAGGGGTGATTATAGAGGACGCTGCTCCCGAACAATTATTCGACTCTAGGAATGAACGGGTAAGAGCGTTTCTTGGAAAATTTCGATGTTAAAAAATAGAAAAAATTAAAAAAAGCTATTGACACAATATGTTGTGAATGATATTATACTAACGTATGCCGCACAGCGAGGTTATAGAAACGAAATGTACCGTAGCTGGCGAGTAATGTTTAAGGAGGAACCCATTATGTACGCAATTATTGCAACAGGTGGTAAACAGTACAAAGTAGCAGAAGGCGATATTATCAAAGTTGAGAAACTTAACGCAGAAGCTGGTTCAACTGTTACATTTGACCAAGTTGTTTTTGTGAATAACGGAGAAGTTTTATGCGGTGATGCTTTAGCAAACGCTAACGTAACAGCAACTGTTATGAGCGAAGGCAAAGGCAAAAAAGTAATCGTATACAAATATAAGAGAAAAACTGGTTATCACAAAAAACAAGGTCATAGACAACCATTTACACAAGTTAAGATTGAAAAAATCAACGCTTAATTTTGTGAAGAACAGGAAGTTCTATGATTAAGATAACGATTAAGAGGGATTCTGAACAATATAAGGAATTCCGAATCTGTGGACATGCGGAATATGATGACTATGGAAGTGATATCGTATGCGCATCTATTTCAATTTTGGCCATCAGTACAGTGAATGCTTTAGATGCTTTTACCGATGCAGACTTTGTATTGGAGCAGGATCAGGAGCAAGGATTGATTCATCTTATTTTTCATGGAGAGATGGATCACGACACGAAGCTGTTGTTAGATGCGATGGTGCTGGGGATTCAGTCTACGGCAGAAGAGTATGGCACAGATTATATACAAGTAATCTTCGAGGAGGTGTAACGAAATGATGAAAATGAACCTTCAATTTTTCGCTCATAAAAAAGGAGTTGGTTCTACAAAGAATGGTAGAGATTCCGAATCCAAAAGACTTGGTGCGAAAAGAGCTGACGGACAGTTTGTAAAAGCTGGAAACATTCTTTACAGACAGCGTGGAACAAAAATTCACCCAGGTACTAACGTAGGACGTGGTGGAGATGATACATTATTTGCATTAGTAGATGGTGTAGTACGCTTCGAAAGAAAAGGCAGAGACAAAAAACAGTGTTCTGTATATCCAGTAGCATAATGAGTAAACAAGGACGGCTTCAAATGTAACGTTTGGAGCCGCTTTTTTTGATTTATACGATGCAAGCAGCGAATAGAAAATAGGAGAAACTAAGAAGACGTGTGTCTCATCGTTTATATAGGATTATATAGGAAAAGAGAAAGAAAAGGAGGAGCTTATGTTTGCAGATAGAGCCAGAATTTTTATTAAGTCAGGAAAAGGTGGCGACGGTCATGTAAGTTTTCGTCGAGAGCTATATGTTCCAAATGGCGGACCAGACGGCGGAGATGGCGGAAAAGGTGGCGACGTTATTTTTGTCGTAGATGAAGGATTAAACACCCTTGCTGATTTTCGTAATGTAAGAAAATATTGTGCCGGCAATGGACAAGAAGGTTCGAAAAAGAAAATGCACGGAGCAAACGGCGCTGATATTATATTAAAAGTACCGCCTGGAACCGTCGTAAAAGATGCGGAATCAGGAAAAGTAATTCTTGATATGTCAAATAAAAAAGAGCCAGTTGTCTTATTAAAAGGCGGTCGTGGTGGAAAAGGAAATCAACACTATGTAACGCCGACAATGCAAGCGCCAAAATACGCACAACCGGGACAAAGAAGCCAAGAGCTTACCGTAGATTTAGAGTTAAAAGTAATTGCCGATGTTGGATTAGTCGGATTCCCAAATGTTGGAAAATCCACATTCTTATCAAGAGTGACAAACGCAAAACCAAAAATTGCAAACTATCATTTTACAACGCTTAATCCAAATCTCGGTGTTGTGGATTTAGATGGCGGACAGGGATTTGTCATCGCAGATATTCCTGGAATTATCGAAGGGGCTTCAGAAGGAGTTGGGCTTGGACTTCAATTTTTGCGCCATATTGAGCGAACAAAAGTAATCGTTCATATGGTAGATGCGGCAGGAGTGGAAGGAAGAGATCCGGTTGCCGATATTAAAGCCATTAATGCGGAATTAGAAGCTTATAACCCAGAGCTGTTAAAACGCCCACAGGTAATTGCAGCGAATAAAATCGATGCGCTCTATGGGGAGCAGTTAGAAGAAGCCATTGAAAGAATCCGAAAAGAATTTAAAGAAGAGGGCATTGAAGTATATCCAATTTCAGCGGTTTCCGGTCAAGGGTTAAAAGAATTATTATGGCATATCAATGACTTATTAGGAACGGTGGATCCGGAACCTGTTGTGTTTGAACCGGAGTTCACATTTGAAATGCCAGACGTGAGTGAAGAGCCATTTACCGTTGAATATGATGCCGATGCGGACGAATATGTAGTCGAAGGACCTCGCATTGAAAGAATGTTAGGATATACGAACTTAGAATCGGAAAAAGGATTTGAGTTCTTCCAAAACTTCTTAAAAACAACGGGAATCTTAGACCAATTAGAGGAATTAGGAATCCAAGAAGGGGATACAGTGCGCATGTACGGTCTCGCTTTTGATTACTATCGCTAATTCCGGAAAAAAGATAGCATTTTTATAGAATTTATAATACAATAAAAGAGAAGAAAGTATTCGAATAGAGAAAGGTAATAAAACATATGACAAGTAAACAAAGAGCATATTTAAAAGGGCTCGCAATGACAATGGATCCAATTTTTCAAGTTGGAAAAGCATCTCTTACACCGGAGATTATTGAGGCCATTCGTGAAGCAGTTGATGCGAGAGAATTGATCAAAGTTTCTGTATTAAAAAACTGTGCCGATGATCCGATGGAGATCGCACAAGTATTGGCAGAAAGAACTCATTCAGAAGTTGTTCAAGTGATTGGAAAGAAAATTATCCTTTTTAAAGAAAATAAAAAGAAAGGGAAAATTGAACTTCCAAAGGCAAAGAAGAGCAAAGCAAAATAAAAGAGAGCGTTCCGAAGAAGAGGAAGTTTGGATATGATAGAAAAAACAAAGAAAATTGGACTGATGGGTGGAACGTTTAATCCCATTCATATTGGGCATTTATTATTGGCAGAAACAGCTTATGAGCAATTCGAATTGGACAAAGTATTTATTATGCCGGCAAAATGCCCCTATCATAAGAAAAATAGCAAAATGATTGACGATGAGCAGCGAATTGAAATGATCAAATGTGCCATTGAACACAATGAGCATTTTGAACTTTCTTTAATTGAGTTTCAAAGAGAGGGCAATACTTATACGGTAGATACTTTGCGTCAATTAAAGGAGACGTACCCGATGACAGAGTTCTACTTTATTATGGGAGCCGACTCTCTCTATCAATTTGCTCAATGGAAAGAGCCGGAAGAAATATTAAAAAGAGCGGTTTTATTAGCGGCTTCCAGAGATAATATTCCTTCCAGTTCGTTAAGCAGCCAGATCGATTATCTAATTGATAAATTTGGAAGTGGTGATATTCGTCTGCTCCAAAGCCCCAACATGGAGATCTCTTCCCATGATATTCGGAATCGAATAAAAGAAGGGCGATCAATCCGCTATCTCATTCCGGAAAATGTAAGAGAATATATTGAGAAGTACCAGTTGTATCAACAGTAAAAGAGAAAGATAAGGTGATGGCATGGATCGAATTAGAATCCGTGAGATGTTAAGTGAAAAGTTAACAGAAAAACGTATGGAACATACACTAGGAGTGGAATACACAGCCACAGCCCTTGCGATGAAATATGGGGTGAATTTAGAGCATGCGGCGCTTGCAGGGCTGTTACATGACTGTGCAAAGCATTTATCAACAGAAAAAAAACTTCAAAAGTGTGAAGAACTGAACATTCCGATTTCCAGTGCGGAGAGAAAGAACCCAGAGCTGCTTCATGCAAAACTAGGCGCCTATTATGCAAAGGAAAAATATGGAGTGAAAGAGCCGGCGATTTTATCTGCTATTGAGTGCCATACAACGGGAAAGCCAGAGATGACAACTCTTGATAAAATTATCTATATCGCTGACTACATTGAACCAAACCGTGATAAAGCGCCAAAACTTTCTATGCTTCGAATGCTAGCATTTCAAGACTTAGATGAATGTTTATTGGAAATTTTAGAAAACACCATTATATTTTTGCGGGCAACGAATTCTGAAATCGATCATACGACGCTGAAAACTTATCAATACTATCGGAATTTTCATCACCACGAATGATAAATGGTAGGAAACCGTTGATTGACAAACCGTTATAAATGTGTGGATAAAGAAGAAAGGAGAAGCTCAAAATACAAAGAATTCGTTTATTGGAATGACACTCATAATAGGCGGTATTTGTAGTATGGGCAAAGCAATATGAATCAGGAAAATAAGGCAAAAAAAATGGCATCGCTTGCAGTGAAAGCCATTGATGACAAGTTAGGAAAAGACATTAAAGTAATTGATATTTCAAGTGTAAGTGTTCTTGCAGATTATTTTATTATCGCAAGCGGATCCAATAAAAATCAGGTGCAGGCGATTGTAGATAATATTGAAGATGAACTTGCAAAAGAAGGCTATCAGCCAAAACAAGTGGAAGGGTATCAAACGGCAAACTGGGTTCTATTGGATTACAATGATATGATTATTCACATCTTTGATGAGGAAAATCGTTTGTTCTATGATATCGAACGCATCTGGAGAGATGGGCACGATGTTGATGTGCAGCAATTTTTAGGGGAATAACAAACAGATACGTTTCTTATAGAGAATTGGAACTCTCATAGGAAACGTATTTTTTAAAATACAAATATTTTCGCTCTATGAAAATCAAATCATTAAAAAACTAAGACTGATGTTTATATATCGCCAAAGACTTAGAAAAAAATACATACTATATAATACATTTAATATTAATCTATTTAATGTTAAATGTATGAGAGATAATTGTATTGAATGTACAAAGGACTGTGACAAATGAAAAAAAGTGCTGGGAGCGGGAAGAAAACAATATGAGTTAAAACAACTTGAGCAAAATCAGTAAAAAGAAGAGGATAGGAACCGATGACCTATCCTCTTCTTCTCATAAAAGGTATGAATGACAACGGATATAGAGAACGTTGTCTATTTTTTTTGTATTAATTTGCTGGAATACAGTACGATGACATCTTCTGGCTGTAACACCGTTGTGCCATCTGGAACAAAGTCTTTCTTTTTTCGTTTTATCATAACAATAATCGTATCCCTTGATAAATCGATGTCGGAGACGCATTGATAATTCCATTTATGGTCTTTTGTCAACACAATTTCCGTCAAATGAATCTCTTCTTTTTGTTCATATTCCTCGGCTCCAATAACGACTAAATCCCCTTCCAATAAAACCGTATCCCCTTTTGGAACGATGGTCTGGCTATTGCGAACGATAACGGCGATCAAAGTGCCGGGAACGAGGGAGATTTCTTTAATACAGTGGTTGATCCATGGGTGCTCTTTTTCTAAAATCAATTGAATAAATTGAATATTCGTTTCATCGGAATAATCATTAAATGTTTTCAATACGTTTTCATTATTATCGATCATATGAAACAGTTTTGATACTTTTGGAAGCAAAGCCCCTTGAAATAAAATCGAAATAAGGACAACGCAAAATACGATGTGGAACAATTCCTCTTTTCCATAGGCAGGAGAAACCGTTGCCATAATCGCAAATACAATTGAAGCCGCTCCTCTAAGTCCAGCAAAAGAAATAACAGCTTGTTGGTGAAGAGGTGCTTTAAATGGAGTTAATAAAAGCCAAACTGCGATTGGTCGAGCGATCACCGTTAAAAAGAGAGCGATGAAAAGAGCCGGCAAAAATACTTTTGGAAGTTGAGTAGGAAATACAAGAAGACCTAATAAGAAAAAGATGAGCATTTGCATCATGCCGTTAAAGGCGTCAAAAAAGTTTACAAGAGACTTTTTGTTTGGAAGCTCTTGATTTCCCAATAAAATGCCGGCTAAATATGCGCTTAAATAGCCATTTCCTCCAATTAATGTCGGAACCGCATAGGAGATCAATGCGATAGCAACGACAAAAATAGAGTCAAATCCTTCTGTTGCAAAGGAAAAAGTTCGTAAAATCCAACCTGCTAATAAAGCGATAATAATTCCAAAGGCGATACCATAGACAAGCTGTGAGAAAATCGAATAAAAAATTTGTCCGGTTGATACTTGTCCGGTCATTGCTGTAAGCAATAAAACAGTCATCATATAGGAACAAGGATCGTTACTGCCGCTTTCAATCTCTAACATAGAAGCGGTTCCATATTTTAAGTTCAGCTTTTGAGAACGAAGAATCGAAAACACAGAAGCTGCATCGGTAGAGCTGAGAACGGCGCCAACGAGAAATCCTTCTAATAAATCCATATGTAAAATAAAGAAACAAAAAAATCCGGTGAGAGCTGCCGTAATCACAACGCCAATGGTGCTTAGTAAAATGGACTTTGCAGCAACCGGTTTTGCCTCACTCCATTTTGTTCCAAACCCACCGTAGAACATAATGAAAATCAGCGCAGCGGAACAGATTTGCTCGGCGATGGCATAGTCACTAAACGCAATTTTTAAAAGACCATCGGATCCAAAGATCATTCCAAGAACAATGAAAAACAAAAGCATTGGAATCCCAATTCGTGTTGATATTTTATTTCCAATAATACAAAATAAAATAACCATGGCTCCTAAGAGTAAAAATATTGCCATATACTTCTCCTTCCTATGTGAAAAATTTTAGATAATAAATCTATTACTAAGATAACATGATTCTGAAAAAATTTGAATAAAAAAGATATTGTGAACGGTGATTTAGAATCATCTCATAATATAGAATAAATAAAAATTAAAAAGCTATAAAATAATTCTATCTTACTATATCAAAAAAACTTTGAAAAAGTAAAGTAAAGATTTTATAAAGAACGGAAAAATATCGATGAAAATTCTCTGTTTTGAAAATAGATTTCCCGATTTATTTATGCTAAAATAAAATCATAACGAGACAGTTAGAAAGGACACATTTATGAGAACAAGTAACGATTATTATGTATTAAACAACGGGATAACAATTCCTTGTATTGCATATGGCACTTATAAAGCGGCAGATGGGAAAAGTGCTGAAATTATTGAGACTGCCATTGAAGCAGGGTATCGCTATTTTGATACGGCATCTTTTTATAAAACAGAAAAATATGTGGCCGAGGCTATTAAAAATAGTAAAATTCCAAGAGAAGAGTTTTTTATCGCTTCTAAAGTTTGGAAAGATGAAATGGGATATGAGGAAACAAAACAGGCATTTCAGCGGACATTAGATCGCTTGCAGACCGACTATCTGGATCTTTATCTCATTCATTGGCCATTGCCAACTCCTGATTGTAAAGATTGGAAACAATTAGATATTGATACATGGAGAGCTATAGAGGAGCTTTATAAAGCTGGAAAAATAAAAGCTATTGGTGTCAGCAATTTCCTTCCTCATCATATCGAAAATATTCTTGAACACTGTGAAATTCAACCGATGGTAAATCAAGTGGAGTTTCACCCAGGATATACGCAAGAAGTGACCGTGCAATATTGCAAAGAGCATAACATTCAAGTGCAAGCATGGAGTCCAATTGGAAGAACAAGAGTATTACAAGAACCACTTATTGTAGAGTTGGCGCAAAAATATAAAGTGTCTCCTGCACAAATTTGTATCAGATTTGCGGTGCAAAGAGAGATTATTCCTCTTCCAAAATCTTCTTCTATGGAGCGCATGAAAGAAAATTTAGATGTTTTTTCTTTTGAAATAACAAAAGAAGATATGTATCGCTTAGAAACAATGCCACAAACAGGCTGGTCAGGGGAGCACCCAGATAGAGCGAGAGTGGCTTTAACAGAAAAGAACGGATAAGGAAGTGTTTGGCTCTTCTTTTCAGATAGAAGCATCGGCACGAAAAAATAAAAAAAAGAATGTGAAAACGATCTCGAAATTCGTAGGAAACGAACGGTTTCGGGATCGTTTTTCAGTTTGATTGTAAACTTTATTATAAAAATGGTTTACAATAAATTGAAAATAAAGTATACTAATGAAAATAAAAGAAGAAAGAAGGAATAAGCGAAGTGAAATTAAGCGAAAAAGTATTAGTATTATTGGAAAAACAAAAAGGGGAATTTTGTTCCGGACAAGAGATTGCAGAGCAATTATCCGTTACAAGAGCCAGCATATGGAAAACAATAAAAACATTGCAAGAAGAGGGCTATCCAATTGTTGCTGTTACGAATAAAGGATATTCTTTAGTGAAATCCCCTGATATTTTATCGGCTGTTGGTATTAGACAAACTCTGTTGGAAGAGAATCAATTTTTACAGATTGAAACGAAAAAAAAGGTAGATTCCACGAATAACGAATTAAAACATCGAGTTGCCCTTGGGGAACACCAAGATATGGTATTGGTGGCAGAAGAGCAAGAGGCAGGGCGTGGGAGAAGAGGGCGTTCCTTCTTTTCACCAAAAGGAAGCGGTATCTATATGAGTTTTTTATTGCACCCACAGATTGACTATACACAAGCGGAATTATTGACAACTGCTGCTGCCGTTGCCGTTGCCGAAGCCATTGAAACGGTCAGCAAGGAAAAAGTTGCGATCAAATGGGTGAACGATCTTTGGCTGCGAGGCAAAAAAATCTCCGGCATTTTAACAGAAGCCTCCACTTCTTTAGAATCAGGTCAACTGGAATACGCCATCATTGGAATTGGGATCAACGTTCAAAGCCCGGTGGAAGGCTTCCCAGAGGAATTACAACCAATTGCAGAGAGTATATTCCAAGGTGCTGTGGAAAAGGAAAATTTGAGAAATCAATTGGTCGGAGAAATTATCAATCATTTTATGCACTACTATCGTATGCTTCCAAAGAAAGAATTTTTAGAGGAATATCGAAATCGCTCCTTCGTGCTTGGCAAAGAAATTATGGTGCTTCATGCCAATGGACAAAGACGGGCAAAGGCATTAGAAATTGATGATCATTGTCATTTGAAAGTACAATACGAAGATGGAACGATAGAATCCCTTTCCAGTGGAGAGATTAGTATCCGCGTATAAAAAGAGAATGAAAGGAGAGAACAGATTGCACATAAGAAATATGAGTTTATGCGCAATGTTTGCCGCATTGATTACAATAGGCACCTTTATTAAAATTCCCGTGCCAATGATTCCATTTACATTACAGTTTTTATTTACAACGCTTGCCGGTCTATTTTTAGGAGGAACGTTGGGCGCTATTAGCGTGAGCTTTTATGTGCTGCTCGGATTATTTGGCGTGCCTGTTTTTGCATTGGGCGGAGGCATTTCTTATATTGTTCAGCCGAGCTTTGGCTATTTAATTGGATTTATTGTTGGAAGCTATCTCACCGGAACGATTGCTCATAAAAGCTCTATGCTATCTACACGAAGACTTTTTATTGCTTGCTTTGCAGGATTAGGCGCAGTCTATCTCTTTGGAATTAGTTATTATTGGCTCATTAGTACCTTTTATTTAAAAAATCCAATTGGAATTGGTGCCCTTCTTTTGTATGGGCTAGTATTGGCAATTCCAGGTGATATTTTACTCTGTCTGTTCAGCGTACAGATTGGAAGGCAGATGCTTCCGCTCATAAAAAAAGAACTTCTTTCATAAAAAGATTCGTATTCAAATCGCATTCAAATAGGAGAGACTCTATGACTATCATAAATGAATTAAAACAAAAAGTGCTTGCAAACGGTAACGTGACAAAAGGAGAGGCAATGAAACTTTATGAAGAGTCGTTAGAACAACTCTGTCAGGCGGCCAATGAAATTAGAGAACATTTTTGTCATAATATTTTTGACCTTTGTACGATTATAAATGGAAAGAGCGGGCGGTGTTCGGAAGATTGTAAATATTGTGCTCAATCCGCTTATTATCAAACGAATATTGAAGAATATCCACTGCTTGATCAAAAAATACTTGTACAACAAGCGGTTCACCATGCGAAAAAAGGGGTTTTACGATATTCCATTGTCACTTCCGGAAGAGCCTTATCGGAAGAAGAAGTGGAGAAGATTTGTGAGGTTGTAAAAGAAATAAAAAAAGAAGTGAACATTGAAGTTTGTGCCTCTCTTGGACTGTTGACAATGCAGCAATTTCAAAAATTAAAAGAAGCTGGAATCAGTCGGATCCACAATAACTTAGAAACATCGAAAAATTATTTTCCGAATATTTGTACGACCCATACATATGAAGATAAAATAGCCGCCATTAAAGCCGCACAAAGAACGGGATTAACGGTATGCAGCGGAGGGATTATGGGCTTAGGAGAAACAAAAGAAGATCGCATTGATCTAGCTTTAGCGCTGCGAGAACTTGGTATTTATTCTGTGCCGATTAATCTATTAAATCCCATTCAAGGAACTCCTTATGAAAAAAATCGCTGTTTAACAGAAGAGGAAGTGAGAAGGATTGTCGCCGTTTTCCGCTTCCTTTTGCCAAATGCTTCGATTCGCTTAGCAGGAGGAAGAGGGCTGTTAAAATCCAAAGGAAAAGAATGTTTTCTTTCAGGTGCCAATGCGGCGATTTCAGGAGATATGCTTACAACAGCCGGCATTACCGTTGATGCAGATCTTGAGATGTTACGGCAACTTGGATATGAAAAGGGGCTATGGGAACAGGATACCTTCATAGGATAAAATTTTAAAAAGATAAAGAGGAACGAACATATGAGGAAACAAGGAATTTTTATAACCGGCACGGGAACTGATGTCGGAAAAACATATGTGACGGCATTGCTCATAAAACAATTGAGACAATTGGGAATTGACGTCGGATATTATAAAGCTGCCATCAGTGGATCAGGTTCCATAGAAGAAAGCGATGCTGGATATGTCAACAAAATAGCAAATATTGGACAAGAACAGACGACATTGCTTTCTTATCTCTATCAAACAGCGGTATCCCCTCATTTAGCGGCAAAGCTAGAGGGGAATCCGGTTGAATTGGAGAAAATTAAAGAAGATTTTCAAACAGTAAAAAATCAGTATGAATATGTCGTGATGGAAGGAAGCGGAGGGATTGTCTGCCCAATTCGATACGATAATACAAAACAGTTCTTATTGGAAGATATTATAAAAGAATTGAATTTGGATACCGTTGTTGTCGCAAATGCTGGGCTTGGAACGATTAACTCCACCGTACTGACTGTGGAATATTTACGGCAAAAAAAGATCAGTATTCAAGGGATTTTTCTAAACTTTTATACGGGAAGTGAAATGGAAGAAGACAATAAAAAAATGATAGAAGCACTAACCGGTGTGCCGATACTGGCAACGATTCGGGAAAATATGAATCAAATAAAATTAAATAAAAAAGCCATCAAGCAGTTGCTAGGAGGAGACTATGTATGACATTAGAAGAAAAAGACTTACAATATATATGGCACCCTTGTTCTCAAATGAAAGATTATGAAGAGCTGCCGCCCATTATTATTGAACGGGGACAAGGAGTATATCTCTATGATAAAAGTGGAAAAGAATATATCGATATTGTCAGTTCATGGTGGTGTAACTTGCTTGGACACTGTAATCCAAAGATCAACGCTGCCATTAAAAAACAATTGGATTGTTTAGAACATGTGATATTTGCAAATTTTTCTCATGAACCGGCTATCGCTCTTTGTGAACAATTAAGTGAAAGTATTCCAAAGGGGCTGACGAAGTTTCATTTTTCGGATAATGGATCGGCAGCAGTGGAATGTGCATTAAAAATGGCATTTCAATACCAATATCAAATTGGAGCGAAACAAAAAACAAGATTTATGTGTTTGACGGACGGGTATCATGGAGAAACAATTGGAGCTTTGTCAGTAGGCAGTATGGATTTATATGCGAAAATCTATAAACCGATGTTAATGGACACGATCCAAATTGAGGCGCCAGACTGTTATCGTTGCCCATATGAGCAAAATCGAGACTGCTGCCATACAGAATGTTTTGAACACGCAAAAAAGGCTTTTGAACGATATGGAGAGGAATGCTGTGGGATTATTGTTGAACCTCTTTTACAAGGCAGTGCTGGAATGAGAATGTATCCTCCGCAATATTTAAGGAAACTGAGGGAATTATGTGATCAATATCATATCGTTTTCATTGCAGATGAAATTGCAACAGGATTTGGGCGAACCGGAAAAATGTTTGCCTGCGATCATGCGGAGATTCGTCCGGATATTTTATGCGTATCGAAAGGATTAACTGGTGGATATATGCCAATGGCTCTCACAATTACAACAGAAGAAATCTATCAGGCATTTTATGGGGATTATCAAGAGGGCAAGGCGTTTATGCATAGCCATACATACAGCGGCAATCCATTGGGGTGTTCTGCCGCCTTAGCCGTACAGACAATCTTAAAAGAAGAACAAATTTTAGAAAAAGCGAAAGTACGGGCAAGCTATTTGACAAAAAGATTTGAGGAAACATTAAAAGAACGGCCATACATTGGAGAAATTCGTCATCTTGGGCTTATCCATGCCCTGGAACTTGTGGAAGATAAAAAAACAAAAAAGGGATTTCCAAGCGAACAAAGAGTAGGCTATCAAGTATATAAAGAAGCATTAAAGTATGGGCTATTATTAAGACCATTAGGAAATGTACTATACTTTAACCCGCCATTGACAATCAAGGAAGAGGAACTAGAGAAAGCGCTTAACCGATGTATGTCTGCTTTGGATCGCTATTTTAAGTGAGCTTATTGTTGGACAGGTGTTTTAGGTTTTCCGTAATCTTATAATTGCCCTAACAAGCATACCGAGAATCAGATCTTTTACTTATCCGTGTAGCAAACATTTTAAAATATCAGTTAATAATTATGAAACTAAACAATAATAAGTTTATTTTTTAATTAATATAAAAATAATCAAAAAATATATTGACAAATCAAAAGAAGTATAGTAATATATAGACATAAACAAAGAGAAAGAAAATCTAAAGAAAGAGAGGTACAGACCACCAGAAAAGTAAAATAAAATTTTAAAGTATTTTATTTCAAAGAAAGGAAGGTATGGACCACCAGGAAAATGACTTTTACTTTATAAAATGTAACAAATTAACAAGTACAAATCATAATTTCCAAAATTCATTTAATCGATGACGAGAAAGTCGATAGATAGAATGTGATTCAAATTCTATTTAGAATTAAGACAAATTAGTAGAAGTAATACAATCGATAGAAAGAGCTAGAGAATAACAATAGAATTCATCGGCAGGGAATCGATAACATCTAGTTTCGTTAAGAGGATAAATAGAAGAAAAGATGAATTACTAAATTTGGAAAGAAGATTTGTGAAAGGACAAAGGTATAGGCCATTGGACACAGAAGTGTAAAAAGAGTATCAATTTAGAAAGCTAAGTTGGTACTCTTTTTCGTTGCTTATTGTTCAAAGAATGAAATGAGTTCGAATCATTAACTGATTCAGATGAATATTAGAACGTACAAAAAAGAAACTTGAGGAGCATAACCAAGAATATGGGATTCCCCTCAAGTTTTAGAATAGAAATCATTAATCAAACGCACGAAATAGACCAATTGCTTTTCCAACAATATTAAGTTGATCAACAATAATTGGTTCCATAAAGTCATTTTCAGGTTGAAGACGAAAATGATCATCTTCTTTAAAAAATCTTTTGATCGTAACGGAATCATCGATTAATGCGATGACAATGTCTCCGTTTTCAGCAGAAGGAGTTTGCTCCACTAAAACTAAGTCGCCATCAAAAATCCCGGCATTAACCATGCTTTCTCCACGAACTTTTAACATAAAAACTTGTCGATTTCTAATATATTCTGGCATAATTGGAAAATAAGTCTCAATATTTTCCACAGCGAGAATTGGTTGACCAGCAGTAACCGTTCCAACAACCGGAACATTAATTAGTTCACGACGTGCTAAATTAAACGTATCCTCTACGATTTCGATACATCTTGGTTTTGTCGGATCTCGTCTAATATACCCATTTTTTTCTAAAGAACCTAAATGAGCGTGTACAGAAGAGGTAGACTTTAAATTAACTGCTTCACAGATTTCTCGAACAGCAGGTGGATACCCTTTTTGTAAAATACATTTCTTAATATAATCTAAAATTTCTTGTTGTTTTGGTGTGATTTTACCATAAGCCATAATAGGAACCTCCTTTACTTATTTCTTCCCAGTCTTGTTACCAATTTAATTAAAATGATATTTGGACAATCAATCATTCAATCTTTCTTTTACACCGATTAACGAAAAATATTAAATATGAATGAAGTATAGTTTTTATCAATATTATCATACCATAGAATTTATGAGATTGCAAACAAATGTTCTAAAAAAAATAAGAAAAAGTATTGACGAACGTTTGTTTGTTATGTATAATAAAAGCAAACGAACGTTCGAATATGAGAAAAAGGGAAATAGGAGGAGAAAAATGAGATTTGACTTATATACAAAAAAGGAGAAGAGAAGCATTTGTGGAATTATTTTATTCGCTTTATTAATCGGAGTGTTCATCGGGTGGTTTGCAGGGAAAAGCCAAATAGTCTCTGCGAAATCGACGGAAGACATAGGAAAGCGGAACAAATATTATACATCAATTTCTATTCAAGCAGGGGATACGCTGTGGTCCATTGCAGAAGAATATCAGACGGAAGAATATGCGACATTAAAAGAATATGTACGAGAGATTAAATATTGCAACAACCTTTTTTCTGATCGAATCACAGAAGGGAAATATTTATTAATTCCGTATTATGCAGAGGAACAAAAAAAGAATGACTCTTTTTAAAAAAGTATGATATAATCAGTGTTGAGAGTGGGAGTAAGTGTGATTATTCATCACGAACGGCGAATGGAGGTCACAAATAGCTGCAAAGCAGCCATAAGTGTGTGAACACGCATTTGTAATATGATAAGTGCAGTGAGCAGGAGGGAAGCAACGATACTGTGAACGAAAAGAGAAACATATAGGAAGGAAAGATATGTCAGGAAAAACCCATGCAGTTATAGGAGCTACATCGGCGCTCCTTATTTTACCAACAAATCATATTGGAGAAACTATTTTGTGTGCATCTTTTGGGGCATTGGGTGGATTGCTTTTAGATATTGATACAAAACGCAGCAAAGGTGCCGTGATTTTTCGAAAAATTCGGTTAGCCGTGCTTATCTTGCTTAGTTGTGCTGCTTTCGTGTCCATATTTGGCACATATAGTGGGCTAATTCAGATGATTGGTTCATGGAATCTCTTAGATGTAATTTGTCTGCTGGGGTTATTTTTCTTATATTGGTATGCTACGACAACACCTCATCGCGCATTTACTCATTCCATAGAGTTTGTCTGTTTCAATGGAATATTGTTTTACTGGCTTCAACTGCCTTTTTATCCCGCTATTTTAATTGGTGAAGTCGCTCATATTTTATTGGATTTGCTGAATAAAAAAGATGTCACGTTAAGCGTTCTTTTTCAAATAAAACTCTCTTTTAATTTGGCAAAGGCTGATGGAATGTTAGATAGAATTCTTTCATTCTTAGGAACAGTTTCCGTAGTTTTTTTATCACTTGTACATATTATTTAAAATTATAGGTGCTAAGAGAGATATTTTATGATAAGATAATTCAGAAGATAGATACAAAGGGAAAGGAATATGAATATGAAGAATTATTGGAATGTATGGAAACAATCTTACTTGGAATTAAAAACTCTCTCCACAATTACAACTTGTGCGATGTTTGGCGCCATTTCCGTTATATTAGGCTATTTTACGATTCAAATCGGTGATTTTATAAAAATAGGGTTCTCTGGTATTCCGAATGAAGTGATAGCCTATTCATTTGGACCCGTTGTTGCTTCCATTTTTGGAGGAGCCATGGACATTGTAAAATATATGATAAAACCAACAGGCGGATTTTTCCCTGGGTTTACAATTACCGCTATTGTTGCGGGAATGATTAATGGCTGTTTTCTATATCATAGAAAAATTACAATCAAAAGAGCGCTTGCCGTCGGGCTAATTATCACTATTTTTTGTAATATGATATTGAACACCTATTGGTTATCCATTCTCTATGGAAAAGGATTTTTTCTATTATTACCAATGCGTGTCTTTAAAAATATTATTATGTGGCCAATTGAGTCATTGCTCATGTATTCGGTGCTCAAGCTATTAGAAACAATAAAAGTTTTTCATACATCAGATGTATATGATGTTGGGGGCAAGTAAGACTTGATTGCTCCATGTTACGCACTCACAAAATTCCTTTTATTTTGAATAAAAGGAATTTTTTTTAATGAAAAGAGAGCGAGTTGTTTTAAGAAAGAAGTTGCGGATTTTTTTTGTTGTCTCGTATAATTATAGAATCGACAAGTTTTTCAATGATTTTCGTTGATTTCAATGTTTTTAATATTCTCATTCTGCGAGAATTGATTGACAAATGATATTATTATAATTTATAATGTTACCACGCTAAAACATTAACAAGAGAGGTCATATATTTTGTTGATGAATGGTGAAATTTATAGTGAGGAGTGAATTTGAAATGCTAGTAAAAAAATTGAAGAAAGCAACAGCGCTTTTATGTGTTTCCGCGTTAGTTGTATCAGCGTTAAGCGGCTGTTCAAAAGACCCAACAGCAGAAGATACAACTGGAGGAAGCAATGTCGCAACAGGACAGACAACAGGCAGTAAAACTTTCACCTATGCGATAGGGGGAGATCCAGGAAGTAACGTGAATGTAATTACGACTTCTGATCGATTTGGGCTTATGACAATTAAGATGATCTATTCTCCTCTTTTGATGTATAATGCAGATGGAGAAAATTGGTTCCTTGCCAAAAGTGTGGACGTATCAGACGATAATCGAACTTATACATTCCATCTTAGAGATGATGTAAAATGGTCCGATGGGCAGCCATTTACAGCAGATGATGTTGTGTTTACTTATGAAGCTATGGCAGATGAGAAAAATGGCGGCTGGGCTTATTCCCAGTTAGTTTATGATCAAGGAACGGTTCAAGTGGAGAAAATTGATGACTATACGGTATCTATGACAATGCCTTTTGTCAATGCCTCTGCCTTAGAAATGCTTTCTAACATTTTCATTATGCCAAAACATATTTATGAAAATGTAACAGATTTTGAAAACAATGAATTTAATGGGAAGCCGGTTGGAACAGGGCCTTATGTGATGAGTGAATATAGCGCCGGTTCTTATGTGAAATTCTCAAAAAATGAGAATTATTTCCTTGGAACACCGGATATCGATACGATTGTATTCCAAATTATTGAAAACTCTAACACAGCGATGTTGGCAATTCAAAGCGGTGAAGTAAATGCATGGATTGGAACACCAGCAGAAGTTCAGCAGATGAAAATTGAAGAAAATAATTTACAGACAATTGCATACAGCGAAGGTCGTGTTGGATATCTCATGTTAAATGCCAATCGCATAAAAGATGAAAAAGTGCGCCAAGCTCTTCTTTACGCATTGAATAAAGATGAGATGAATCAGGCAAGTTTTCTTTCAGAAGAAAATTATGAGACGCCATGGAGCTTTATTCCTCCTGGAAACGAATATTTTACCGATGATGTAGAGAAATATGAGCAAAACATTGAAAAATCAAAACAAATGCTAAAAGAAGCAGGCGCTGAGAATCTAAAAATTAAAATTGGATTTGCAAGCTCTGATCCGGTACAACAAAAACAGGCAGTTATGGTTCAAGAACAATTACAGCAAGTAGGAGTTACGGTGGAACTGGCTGGTGGAGATGCAACGGCTCTTTCTAACGCCATGAAGGATCCTGATAATGACTATGACGCTTACTTTGGCGGCTATATTATGGGAATTGATCCGGATACGTTTGCAAGTTTATTTGAATCCACTGCAGCATTTAACTATATGCATTACGATTATCCTGAAATTGATGAGTTATTTAAACAGGGAAGAGAAGAAACAGATCCTGCAAAACGAAAAGAAATTTATACAAAACTTCAACAGACAATTCAAAATACAGGGTGCTTTTATCCAATCACTTCCAATAAGAGAATTCTTGTAATTTCCAAAAATATCTCTGGAATTGAAGAAGCAAAGTTAGTTCCTGTTTATACATTTGAAGATACTTCAAAATTAAAAATGAATTAGATAAATAAGGAGGTATTGTATTAGGCGTTCAATATTTCGACTAATATAACATCTCCTTGTTTCTTTATAGGAAGGAGTTTTATGGCAAAGTATATTTTAAAAAGAATCTTAACAGCGATACCGATGATTCTTATTATTACAATTATTTGTTTTACTTTAATTCATATGGCGCCGTATAATGCGATTGATTCTATGACAACACCAAAAATGTCACAAGAAACAATTGATTTAATTCGTGCAAAATATGGATACGATCAACCCGTTTATGTGCAGTATTTCCGTTGGATTGATGGAATGTTAGGAGGAAATTTCGGTTATTCCATCGTCACCCATCAAAGCATTGCAGACGATTTAATGGCACGAATTCCGAATACGATTAAATTGGTTTTACCTGCTTATTTAACCGCTTACTTATTATCCATTGTACTCGGTTTAATTGCAGGTTCTCATAAAAATAAATGGCAAGATAAAGTCATCGATGGGTTTGCTTCCATAGGAATCGCAACACCGACTTTTTGGATCGCGATGCTTTTCCTTTATTTCTTCGGCTATCGGTTGAATATTTTACCAATTCTTGGAATGCATACGATCGGAATGGAACACTCTTTTGTTGACTATATGAGACATTTTATTATGCCTTACCTTGTGTTAACAATTGGTTTCTTGCCTGATTCCATTCGCTATGTGCGGTCATCAACTATTACGCAATATTCGGAAGATTATGTGATGGTGCAGACGGCGTTTGGAGCATCGAAAAGAGAAATTATGTTTCATCACGTTTGCAAAAACGTATTATTGCCCGTTATCACGAAGTTGGGAATGGCTCTTCCAATGCTCGTCACAGGTGCTATTATTACAGAAACTATTTTTGGGTGGCCAGGAATTGGACCATATTTCATTAAGGCAATTCAAAGTATGGATTATCCAATTGTTATGGCGATTTTAGTCCTTTCTTCGGTGTTGGTAATTGTTGGAAACTTATTGTCCGATATTTTATATTGTATTATCGATCCAAGAATTAAAGAAATGGGGTGATTTTTAATGAAACGAGAACAAAACAGTTCCAAACAAAGAAGAATGGCCCATGCGCTTTCTGTATTAAAAAAAGATAAAATAGCAATCGCATCTCTTATTTTTCTTGCTTTTATCATTCTTATTTCCTTACTAGCGCCATTGTTGCCGCTTGACCCGAATAAAACAGATGTTATGAATATGCTAACTCCGCCATCAAAAGAGCATTGGTTCGGAACAGATGAAGTGGGAAGAGATTATTTGGCTCGTGTTATCTATGGTGGGCGTGTATCCCTTCTTGTTGGGATTCTTTCCATGTTGACAAGCGTCGTAATCGGAGTATCCGTTGGAACGATTTCAGGCTATTGCGGCGGGCTTATCGATATGGTACTTATGAGAATTGTGGATATTATGTCTTCTATTCCATGGCTGATTTTAGTTACTGTTATTAGTATTTTCCTAAATCCGGGATTAAAGTCGATTATTATTGTAATTGGCTGTTTTACATGGCTGGAAATTGCAAGATTAGTTCGTGCAGAGACGCTTTCGGTCAAAGAGAGGGAATATGTGATGTATGCCAAATTTGTAGGAACACCATTTTGGAAAGTTATTTTATCCCATATTATTCCGTCAGTGTTTCCGACGATTATTATTGCAGCTACAACGAGCATTGCAGGCGCAATTATGACGGAATCTTCCTTAAGTTTCCTTGGAATAGGGATCCAACAGCCGATGTCCTCTTGGGGAAGTTTGTTACAGTCTGCTCAGACTAATTTACAAAATGCGCTTTACATGGCATTTATTCCAGGGCTTTTAATCGTCTGCACAATCTTTGCATTTAATAAACTTGGAAATCTTCTCCGCATTTATATGGAACCAAGAGTGACAGCAGGGGAAAAAGAATAGGAAGGAGAGGAATTAGATGGAAGAGACAAAAAAATTGCTGGAAGTTCAAAATTTAAACACGATGTTTCAAATACAAAGGAATCTTGTGCAAGCAGTTCATGGAGTTGATCTTTCTGTTAATAAAGGAGAAATTCTAGCAGTCGTAGGAGAATCAGGAAGTGGAAAAAGTGTGCTTATGAAATCGATTATGGGATTGCTTCCGGAAAATGCGCAAATAAACGCAGATAAAATTTTATTTGAGGGAGAAGACATTCAAACCTTTTCAAAAGAACAGCAGAGAAAAATGCGTGGCAAGGAGATTGCTATGATTTTTCAAGATCCAATGACTGCCTTAAACCCTTTAAAAACAATAGGACAGCACTTATACGAAGTATTAAAACGACATCAGGGATTGAAAAAAGCAGATGCACAAAAAGAAGCAGTGAAAGCGCTGAAAAAAGTAGGCATTCCTTCTCCTGAAAGCCGTTTAAAACAATATCCCCACGAATTTTCCGGTGGAATGAGACAAAGAGTTCTAATCGCTATGGCGCTTTGCTGCAATCCTAAGTTATTGATCGCCGATGAGCCAACGACTGCTCTTGATGTAACAATTCAAGCGCAGATTCTTGAATTATTGCAAGAATTACAAGAAAAGGAACATATGAGCATTGTATTAATTACCCATGATTTAGGTGTCGTGGCGAGTCTAAGCAATCGCATTGTCGTTATGTATGGCGGACGAGTTATGGAAGAAGGGGTGACAGATGAAATTTTTTACGCTCCAAAACACCCTTATACAAGAGCGCTGTTACATGCGATTCCAAAACCTGTTACTGGAGTAAAAGAACGATTAGAACCAATTAAAGGAATGGCGCCTTCTCTCTTAAATCCGCCGAGCGGTTGTCCATTTGCAGAACGGTGTAAATTTGCTGTGGAACAATGTAAAAAACAAGTGCCGAA
>Cebus_capucinus_imitator_PRJNA485217_SSR047__coassemble_1173_pt1 | contig 21933 bp, 17 predicted proteins | sample Cebus_capucinus_imitator_PRJNA485217_SSR047__metabat2_low_PE_010 | metagenome-assembled genome bin Cebus_capucinus_imitator_PRJNA485217_SSR047
TGAAGAAGGAACATTCTCGATATGGGTATATTTGACCATATTTTGAGTAGCAGAAGAAACGATGAGAACAAACAAGCGAGTAAAAAAAGCAGTAATTCCAGCAGCAGGACTTGGAACGAGATTCCTTCCAGCAACAAAAGCACTTCCAAAAGAAATGCTTCCAATTGTAGATATTCCAACGATTCAATATATTATTGAAGAAGCGGTAAAAAGTGGAATCGAAGAGATCTTAGTAATTACGAATTCCAATAAACATTGTATGGAAAATCATTTTGATAAATCTTATGAATTGGAAGAGCGTTTAACAAGCTCCGGAAAAGTGAAAGAAGTGAAGATGATCAATGAGATTGCGAATTTAGCAAATATTTATTATGTTCGCCAAAAAGAGCCAAAAGGGCTTGGTCATGCGATTCTCTGTGCAAAATCCTTTATTGGAGACGAGCCGTTTGCCATTCTCCTTGGAGATGATGTTGTTGTAAATAAAGACAGTAAGCCAGCATTGAAACAGTTAATCGATGCCTATCAAGGAGTGGGTGCCTCTGTTGTGGGCGTTCAGACTGTTGCGCAAGACCAAGTTCATAAGTATGGAATTGTGGAGCCGGATAAGAGACATAAGACGAAAAATGAACGACTTGTAAAATTATCAGGAATGGTGGAAAAACCAAAGGCAGAGGAAGCCCCAAGTAATCTTGCGGTATTAGGGCGCTATGTATTGACACCGGAGATTTTCCAACTTCTTGAAACACAGGGAACAGGAGCAGGTGGAGAGATTCAGTTGACCGATGCGATTTGCCGTCTTCTCGATACACAGGCTGTCTATGCCTATGACTTTGAAGGGGTTCGCTATGATGTAGGAGATAAGTTTGGATTTATCAAAGCCACAATCGATTTCGCATTAGATCGAGATGATTTAAAAGAGGACGTAAGAGCCTATATCGATGAAATTGCATCAAAAGACAAAAAGATAAAATAAGGAAAAGTGAGGCTTTTTGAACATTGAAAAACAAAATAAAAAAAATGATAAAAAAGATAATGAAGTTTATTTACCGCTTGATGGTGAAGACATTGCCTGTTTCAAAAGATATTATTTTGTTTGAAAGCAATCTTGGTAAAAACTATACGGGAAACCCAAGGGCGATTTATGAAAAAATGGTCGAACTAGGGTTGGATAAGCAATATCGCATCGTTTGGATTTTTAATAATCCAAACGAGCAAATACCGGGAACGGCGAAAAAAATAAAGAGAGTTCGCTTTCAATATTTTTACTATTGTGCCGTGGCAAAAATTTGGGTATTTGACTGCCGCCACCCAAGATATTTAATTAAGCGTCCGGAGACATTATATATTCAAACTTGGCATGGAACACCATTGAAAAAATTAGCTCTTGATATGGAGGTAATTGATATGGGTGGGGTAAAAGATATTGAGAATTATCGAAGAGAGTTTAAAAAGAATTCTTCCGCATGGGATTGCCTCATTTCTCAAAATCGTTTTTCCACAGAGACATTTCGTCGCTGTTTTGACTTCCATAAGCGAATGTTAGAAATCGGTTATCCAAGAAATGATGTTTTGTTCCAAGGAAATAATGAGGAGAACATTGTGAGCTTAAAGAAAAAATATGGAATTCCTCTGGATAAAAAAGTGATCTTATATGCTCCAACATGGAGAGATAATGAGTACGCAGATGGAAAGAAATATAAATTTGCAACGGCTCTTGATTTTAAGAAAGCAAAAGAGGCGTTAGAAGATGAGTATGTGATGATTGTCAAATATCATTATTTAGTTGCGGATAAGGTGGATTGGAGCGGAATGGAAGGATTTGTATATTCTTTTAAAGCCGATCAAGAGATCAGCGAATTGTACTTGATTTCTGATATGATGATCACCGACTATTCTTCTGTTATGTTTGATTACAGCTTATTAAAACGTCCAATGTTTTTCTTTGCTTATGATCTTGAGAACTACAAGAAAAATCTTCGTGGATTCTATTTTGATATGTTAGAGGAAGTGCCAGGACCAATTTCTAAAACAACAGAAGAGTTGATCTTGGATATTAAAAATTACCAGGCAAAAGATTGGGAAGAAAAATATCAGGCTTATACAGAGAAGTTTAACGGTGTCGATGATGGAAATGCATCACTTCATGTTGTAGAAGTTATGAAGGAACATATTGGAAGATAGCGATAAGAGCAACAGCTGTTCGATTGCTGATCTTTACATAGACGAAAAGCAGATGCAAGTTGAAGGAAAACAATTTGTTCTGCTTTTTCCTTTATACTTTATAAAAGAAACGCAAGAAGAAGTTTTATAAAAATAGTAGGAGAGCAAAGCATGGATAAAAAAGAAATAGGATATCAAATATTTACATTTGTCTATCGGATCTGCGATCTTTTTCCGAGGAAAAAGAGTCGAGTGTTTCTCGTTATGACGCATGATGCTGGGGAGGAAGGGAATGTAGGTGTTGTTAAGAACTATTTAGACGAGAGCGATGTGGACTGGCAGTTTTGCAGTTTGATAAGAAGTGATACGGATTTTTCAGGAAAGGGGAAATGGAAAAAACTCTTTCGATTTTTTATTCAAAAGCCATATGAACTGGCGACATCGTCTCATGTGTTTCAAGATAATATTTTCTTACCGATGGCATTTTTAACGTTTCCAGAAGAAGTAAAGGTCGTACAACTTTGGCATGGAACAGGCACCATTAAGAAGTTTGGAAAAGATGCCAATGTAGGACGGTTAAAGGAATTAGAGGAAAGAGCCAATAAAACGATTACACATTTAATTGTAAATGCAGAGCATTGGAAAACACTATATAGCCATATCTTTTCTGTGGAAGAGGCAAAGACTTATGTGACAGGAATGCCAAGAACGGATATTTTGTTTCAAGAAGAGCAGCAGGAAGAAAAGCTGGCACGCTTTTACGAAACATATAAAGAATTAATTGGTAAGAAACTTCTGATTTATGCGCCGACATTTCGGGATCAAGAGTTAGGGGAACAACAACTGCATTTGAACTTGGAAAAATTATTGAGAGCGTTTCCGGAAGAAGTCGTGATTGGGCTGCGGCTGCACCCATTTGTGGCGAATCAATTTCATTATCATGGGGAAAATAAAGATCGAGTAAAAGATTTCTCCCATTATGAACAGCTTAATACGCTTTTATTCGCATCAAAAGGTTTGATTACCGACTATTCTTCCATTGTTTTTGAATATGTGGCGTTAGAAAAGCCGATGTATTTCTATGCCTATGATTTGGAACAATTTTCCGATCAGGGCAGAGGATTTTATGAAGAATATGAATCTTATGTTCCGGGGCCGGTATCAAAAACGACAGAACAATTAATTGCTCAAATAATAGAAGAGCGTGATAATGAGATGATAAAGGGAATGTGGGCGAAGAAGAGAAGAACCTTTCAAGAGAATAATTATGCCTTTGAAGATGGAAGCAGCACATGGCGGTTGATGAAACTATTGGATATGGAATAAAGAGGAAGTGCCTTAGAGTTGGAAAGGACGTGAAGACGATGAAAGTGAGCATTATTATTCCAAATTATAATGGAAAACATTTTATGAAAGATTGCATGGAATCTTTGGAAGAACAAACATTTCGTGACTTTGAAGTGATTGTAGTGGATAACGCTTCTACCGATGGAAGCGTCGAGTTTATGAAAGAAGATTATCCGTCCGTTCGCTTGGTGGAGATGGAGACAAACACAGGGTTTAGTGGGGCAGTCAATGCCGGCATTAAAAAAGCAAAAGCGCCCTATGTCTTTTTATTAAATAACGATACGGAATGTGAACCGGATTGTGTGGAAAAGCTATATCATGCCATTAAAAAAAGCAAAAAGATCTTTTCCGTTGCAAGCTGTATGATTCAGCTTCATCATAGAGAGTTGATGGATAGCGCAGGAGATGTCTATACAATGCTTGGTTGGGCATTTAACCGTGGAAATGGGAAGCCGGTGGAAGACTATCAATGTCCAGCGAAGATTTTTACTGCCTGTGCAGGGGCAGCTATCTATCAAAAAGCGGTATTTGATGAGATTGGATATTTTGATGAACAGTTTTTCGCCTATCGAGAAGATATCGACGTTGGTTATCGGGCAAGAGTTCGTGGGTACTATAATCTCTACTGTCCAGAGGCAAAAGTATACCATGTAGGAAGTGGGACAAGCGGTTCCACCCATAATCCATTTAAAGTTCGATTAGGAGTTCGCAATAATATTTATTTGGTTTATAAAAATATGCCGCTGCCATTTTTGGTATGGAATTTACCTTGGTTTTTCTTAGGATATGTCATAAAAGGAATCTATTTTGCAAAAAAAGGATTTGGAGCGGATTATTTAGAAGGGGTGAAGGAGGCGTTTCAAACATTAAAAACAGTGGAAAAACAGCCATTTCATCTGAGAGATTTTGGCAATCATTTAGTCATTCAATTGGAACTTTATATTCATACATGGAATATAGTTCAAGAAAAAATAGGAGGAAGAAGAAAGAAATTCAATGGAAAAAAGAAGAAAGAGAATAAGAGTTAATCTTTGGATCGCTCTTCTCATAGTTGGAGTGATCGGGTATGGCTTATTTGTATGGAAAGTACAAGTTGGGGCAGGCGATGAAGATGTCGTTCAACTGAAAGAAGGCTGTACCGTTGCTGATATTCAACGGGCATTAAATCGCAATAGCGTGAGCCAACGTATGCATTTGACTGTAAAAATTCCTGCGGGAACTTATTCTTTGGACAAAACTTTATATGTGTATTCCAATACAACAGTTCTTGTCGATGAAAATGCAACGTTTGTGCTGACCAGCGATAAGTATAAAGTGATGTTAAGTTCTTATAACTACCAATATGACAAAGGCGGTTATGAGCATATTCAAAATGTGGAAATTGACGGTGGAACATGGGACGGCAATGGGATTAGCGGTGAAATGATTCGCTTTATCCATGGAAAAAATATTACTGTTAAAAATGTTACGATACAAAACGTATCAGGCGGCGCCCATCAAATAACGTTTGCAGGGGTGCAAAATGGTCTGATTGAAAACTGCCATTTGGGCGATTTTAAAGGGAAATACAGTGCGGTAAAAGAGGCGATTCATTTAGATGTCGTCCATAGCAAAAGTCTTGTTCCAGGAACGGTCACATACGATGATACGCCAAATGAAAATATTGTAATCCGAGGAAATACCATTGAAAATTATCCAAGGGCAATCGGCTCCCATTCTTTTGTAAAAGGTGTCTATCAAAAAAATATTACGATTACCGGCAATACGTTTCGAAATATTTCAGAAGAGGCGGTCAATATTTATGGATATGTAAACTGTCAAGTGACGAACAATACGATGGAAGAAGTCGGAACCGGAATTCGGATCTATACATTGCTTCCGACAGGAAAGCAATTGACTGCTCTTTCTGCAACAAAAGTAGAAGAGGTGCCGGATAGTTATGACATTGTCTTAAAAGGAAATGACATAAAGAGCGCAAAGAAATATGGAATCCAACTATATGGAAATCAAGAACAGCCAATGAAAGGAGTTACGATCATTGGAAATACGATTGAAAAGACAAAAGATAATGGAATTATGTTGTATATGTATAGCGTAGGAAATATTGTAAAAGGCAATCAAATTGCGGAAGCCGGCAATCAAGGCATTGGCATCTATCAATTTTCCTCTTATAATAAAGTGCGAAATAATCAAATAAAAAAAGCCAATAGCCATGGAATTTATGTGGCGGATTCGAAGGGAACGTTAATAAAAGGCAATACAATATCAAAAAGTGGGAAGCATGGTATTTGGTTAGCAAAAGACTCCCATTATACAAAGATCGTTCAAAATAAAGTCGTGCAGTCCAAAGAAATTGGAATCGGCATGATCGATTGTAACGGTAACGTGATTACCAATAACACCGTAGTTGGAGCGAGTAAATTCGCTTTTTATAGCAGAAGATGTAAAAAAATGACTTATACGGGCAATGAATATAAAAAGATTACAGGAAAAGAAGAATATATTGTGACAGAATAAAACGGGTAACAGAATAAAGAAAACGGGGACTATCGGGAAATCTAAAAATTGATCAAAATATAGCCATGATTATTTCAATCAGCTTTTCTATTTTGTATCAAACTTTTATTTCTCGACAGTCCCCGTTTTTGTCTATTGAATTCCGGTGTGATTAATGATTTGATTGCTAATATTTTTTACAGTATCCGATGGGGTGAAGTTTTCTGTTCCAAATAAGAACTGATGGGCTTTGACAACATTGGATTCTAACGTCGTTGGAATTCCATAATAAATACCGCTTAGTTTCGTACCGGTTGTCTCGAATGGGAATCCTTGGGTTTCAACGATTTCATAGCTAAAGACGTCTTTTGCAAGAGCCAATACGTCAAGGGAGTCAAGGCTTGTCATCACTTGTGGAAATACTTGTTTTACGATTTTCGTAAGTGTAATTGGGTTTGTATGTTTTGCCTTTGCAACGATCTGTTCAATTACGGCTCTTTGACGTTCTGTTCTTCGAAAATCTCCATTTCCAACATAGCGGATACGGCAATAAGCAACTGCTTGGTTTCCATCTAGCGTCTGTGTTCCGGCTTTTGTGATCTTAGGAGAATTTCCTCCATTGATCTTATTCATATTGCCGATATAGTCGTTTAAGTTGCCAAGTTCCGCCTCTTGAATATCAAGCTCAATTCCACCGAGGAGATCGATCGTGTCCGCTAATGCTTTAAAGTTGACGGTCACATAATCGGTAATGTTCAAATCAAGGTTTTGATTAATCGTGCTAACTGCTAACTCTGGACCTCCAAAAGAATAAGCGTGAGTGAGCTTTGTCAATTCGCTACCCTCTTCCCGATCCACGTTCACATAAGTATCTCGGTAGAGAGATAATAATTTCACTTCTTTTGTCTTCTTATTAATGCTTGCAATAATCATAGCGTCAGAACGATTGCCTTCTCCAAGGTCATTTGTCTGGGAGTCAACACCAAACAGGGCGATGTTTCGATAGTCTTTCATATTTTCATCTTGAAAATCATTCATCGTCACATTGGTCATATTGATTTTATTTTGCTGAATATTTGAGAAAAGAAAATAATAACCAGCATATAAAAGTGCGATTAAAATAACTAAAATTTCAAGGAATAATAGGAATTTCATTCGGCGTTTCTTCTTTTTTTTCTTTTTCTTCTTGGAAGAAGGGCGACGTCTTTGTTGCTCATAGTAATCATAATCATCATCATAATGGCGAGATTGACTTGTTCTACCTTTTTGAGCAGTTGGTCTTTTATTCGTAGACGTTTGTCTGGAAGTTCTTTTTTGCGTACTCATAAAATCATGATGTCCTTTCTTAGGTTTTAATAGGCATTTTTATTGACAAAGCCTTTAAATACGGTTAAAAATAAAATTTTAATATCTAACGATAATGTCCAGTTTTCAATGTAGTAAAGATCGTGTTCGATTCTTCCTTTAATGGACGTATCTCCTCGGTACCCATTGATCTGTGCCCAACCGGTCATGCCAGGGCGCACTTGATGTTTGATCATGTAGCGAGGAATTTCTTCTTGGAATTTTTTTACAAATTGTGGGCGTTCAGGACGAGGACCTACAAGGCTCATATCGCCTTTTAACACGTTGAAAAGCTGTGGCAGCTCATCAATGCTTGTCTTTCTTATGACTTTTCCAACAGGAGTGACTCTAGGATCGTTGCTCGTTGTCCAACCGGCTTTTTCCTTACTTGGATCTTGCACTCCCATGGAACGGAATTTATACATAGAAAACTCACGATTTCCAAGACCAACACGAACTTGTTTAAAAATAATCGGACCAGGTGAGCTTTTCTTAACTAAAATGGCTGTTACAATCATAACAGGAGAGAAAATAATAATTGCCACAATGGAGCCAATAATATCGATCATTCGCTTTAACGATTTATTAAATGTATTGGTGAGAGGGACATTCCGAATATTAATAACAGGAAGTCCGTTTAAATCTTCCGTATAAGGCTTGCTGGAGATAAAATTATAGTAGTCAGGCACAAATTTTGTATGAACGCCTGATTTCTCGCATATCTTTACAAGACCTTCTAATTTCGCATATTCTTTGATATTTAAAGTGATTGCCACCTCATCAAGATTATGGGTTGCAAGATAATTTGGCAGCTCATCAATGGTTCCGATCCAATGAGAACCGCGGTATTCAAACGTTTCGTCCACATTATCATCAAAAATTCCGTGGAGAGTGTAGCCCCATTGAGGATTTTCTTTGATACGGTCAATATAGGCGGCAGCCGCCACGCTAAAACCGATGACGATGATGTGTTTTTGATTCTTACCGATCTGTCTTGTCTTTCGCAAAATAAGGCGTAAAATATAGCGGAAAATAAAATCCAATACAATATTTAAACTAAAGAAGAAAAACAACATCAAACGAGAGAAATATTTTGGCTCTGTCAAATAGACCATTAAAATAAATCCAATAATTCCGATGATGTTCGCTTTGATTAAATTGATTAGTTCAAAGTGAATATTCCGAAACCTCTTTGGCGAATACAACTGACAGGCGAAGTAAATGATCAAATACAGCGGTACTAAATAAATGAGCGCCTTTGCATAGTTGGATTTCATAAACAAGGCTTGGAAAAAAGTTTCATTGGCGAGAACCGTTGGAAAAAATCTTCGGCTATAACTATAATCAAAGATTGTTTCAAAACGGATAAAGTACGAAAGTCCGAAAGAAATACATATAATAATAGCGTCTAATAGTACATGAATAGAGTTTAAGTACTTTTGATTTTGTTTAATCATATGAAATACCTCATGTTGGATTATGGCAGCAGAAACAGACAGTTGTTAAAAAAACTGTCGAATACTTGTCATAATTTTAATATTTTATTTATAATTGTTAACATATATCATACATGATATTATTTTATTTCTCAATATAATTTTTCTTACAAAAACATAAATTTATAACAGTTCGGACACAGTTCGGACACAATTCCTTGTTAGTATATAGATAAATAAAGGAACGACGAGAAACACAGAAAAGAGTTTCTCGATAGAAGTTTCTCACAGAAATGAATTTCGCAATTCAAATAAATGGATTGATTTTGAAAGGAGATAAAACTTATGAGTTATGATAATGAAAATAGAGAATTTAATACAAATGAAGGAATGGGAACAAGCACAAACAACGGGGAAGCGATGAATATGTCATATGATGCAAGCCGTATGGATTCTGTGAACGCAACAAATAATTATAATGATATGGGTTCTATGAACACAACAAGTAATTATAGCGATACAAGTAATATGGGGCAGACAAATACAGAAAATAGTGGCATTTATCACTTCACTCCAGATGAAATGAGAGCCAATGGAAATAACACATATTATAATACCCAAAATTACTCAAATCAAAATAATGTGTATTCTAATACAAATAATGCATATTCTGCTGGAAACAATGATAATGCAGGGTATACTAATTATGAAGCAAATTCTTTTAACCAAAATTCTGCAAATCAGGAAAGCGGAATGCGACAAGCGGCTTCTTATACAAATACAACCGTTAGTCAGCAATCTTATGGAAGCGATTTGACAAAACAAAGTCAACAGATGGGAAGCAATGAGCAAGATACATCAAATTATTCCAATTATTATGGAGAAAATCAAAACTTCCAATATGATGAGCCAAATGGAAACGGTCAAGTGCCACCAGTGAAAAAGAAAAAAATGAAAAAATCATCAAAAAATGGGAAAAAAGCGGGAAAATTTGTTGCTTGTGCCGTTGCCTTTGGTTTAATTGCAGGCGTTGTATTCCAAGGAGTGAACTATGGAGCTGGTTATCTATTAGGAGATGGAAAAAGCGATATTCAGCTTACAACAACCGGTTTTGCAACAGGAAGTGCAACAAGCACAGCAGGAAGCGTAGAACAAGTTGCGGACACTGCTATGCCAGCGATTGTAGCGATTACAAGTACCGTAGAATCTATTCAAAGCGGTTTCTTCGGACAACAATATAAAACAGAAGGAACAGGAAGCGGTTCTGGTATTATTATTGCAAAAGATGATACGAACCTTTATGTAGCAACAAATAACCATGTAATCGAAGATGCGACAAAAGTCCAAGTGACATTTTATCACGATCCAAAAACAGATGGAAGCGGAGAAGTAGTGGAAGCGAGCATTGTTGGAACAGATCCGGATTCTGACCTTGCAGTTGTAAAAATTCCAGTGAGCAACATTAGCGCTGATACATTATCAGAAATTAAAGTGGCTTCTCTTGGCGACTCCGACAATGTAGAAATTGGTCAGCAAGTAGTAGCTATCGGAAACGCTCTTGGATACGGACAGTCCGTAACAAGTGGTTATGTAAGCGCTTTAAACCGTCAGGTGCAATTAGAAGATAAAACAATGACATTAATGCAAACAGATGCAGCCATTAACCCTGGTAACAGCGGTGGAGCTCTTCTTAATATGAATGGTGAAGTAATTGCCATTAACTCTGCAAAATACTCTGAAAGCGGTGTAGAAGGTATGGGATATGCGATTCCTATGGCAACTGCAGAACCAATTTTAGAAGATATTATGAATGAGACAGCGATTCCAGAAAGCAAGCAGGCATACCTTGGAATTACAGGCACTACAATGAACGATCAGTATAGACAATATATGGGCAATAGCGATATTCCATCTGGTGTTTATGTAGCCACAGTAACAGAAGGTTCTCCAGCAGAAGAAGCAGGAATTTATGCAGGTGATATTATTGTAAAATTTGATGATAGAGATATTAGCACAATGGAAGGATTACAGAGTCTGATTGCGCGAAGAGAAGCCGGTTCACAAGTAACCGTCGTTGTAAAACGTCAAAATCAAAATGGCGGATATGATGAAAAAGAACTGACAGTGACACTTGGCAAAAAGACAGAATCTGTAACACAACAGCAAACAGAGCAGCAGCAAAGCCAGCAAGAAGAACAGCAAAGCAACAGCCAATATAACGGACAAAGCGATTTTTGGTCTTTCTTTAATTAATTCATTCATAAATTTATAAAAAATTCACTCTGAATTCTTTTAGAGTGAATTTTTTTATGTACTTTTCTAATAGGTGCAAGTATTGTATAATAGTCATAGAATTTTTCGCATAAAAAAGGGAAAAGAGGTGATTGGAGTGACATTACAACAATTACGATATTGTATTGTTGTCGCTGAAAAAGGAAGTATCAGTGAGGCTGCAAAGGCGCTATTTGTAACACAGCCTAGTGTTACAAGTGCAATTCAGGAGCTGGAAACAGAATTTCAGATTACAATTTTTAATCGAACAAACCGAGGAATGCTGCTTTCTCAAGATGGCATAGAATTTCTAAGCTATGCAAGACAAGTCATCGAACAGGCAGAGCTTATGCAAGAAACGTATTCAAAGAGAGAGGCGAAGAGAAAACGTTTTCAAATCTCAGCACAACACTATGCCTTTGTTGTAGAGGCCTTTGCCAATCTTGTAAAACATTATTCGATGGAAGAGTATGAATTTGTTCTTCGAGAGACGAGAACATCGGATATTATTGAAGATGTAAAAAATCTGCACAGCGAGATAGGGGTTCTTTATTTAACGAATTACAATGGGAAAGTGTTAAGCCGATATTTTAAAGAGGATCAGCTGGAATTTCGGGAGTTATTTCAAGCAAAACCCCATATTTTTCTAGGGGAGGAACACCCGTTGGCAAAGAGAGAGAGCATTCAGTTAGAAGAGTTAGAAGAATATCCGTATCTATCATATGAACAGGGTTCTTATAATTCTTTTTATTTTGCCGAAGAGATGTTAAGCGATGGTTCGAAAAAAAGAAGCATTAAAGTCAGCGATAGAGCGACGATTTTTAGCTTGATGCATCAGTTAAATGGCTATACGGTGTCCACGGGAATTATGGGAGAAGATGGGACAACGGATAAAATTATTGCAAAGCCTATTGCATCAAAAGAGATTATTCGTGTCGGTGTGATCACTCATAAGAAGACAAAGTTGAGCGAGATCGCAAATCACTATTTAGAGGAATTACAAAAATTACCAATTATAAAGACGAAATTATGAGAAACGAAGAGAAAGAAAGGAGACATACGATGAACAAGGCTGCGTTATATGACATTTCCATAAGAGCAATCGAAGAATCCGTAAAGACTTATGAAAAAGCGGAAGAGATACAAGTTGTTTTTTGTAAAAAAGGGGAACAAAAACAGTTTGGACAGGAGGCAAAATTTTTTAAAGGGGAATATTTAGAATACTGCCTCGTGCCAACAAAGGATCAATTGCTCATTGGAATTGGGGAAAAAGAGTTAAAAAATGTGATTACATTAAAAGAAGTTGCTGCAAAATGTGGAAAACTTTGTAATGAGTATACCATAGAGAATGTGTTGCTCGATGGAGGAGAACTGATAAAAAGCGCGGGTGAATCCGCAATTTCCATATGGACAGAAGGATTTTCCCTAGGATTTTATGAAGAAACTACCTATAAAACAGAGAAAAAAGAGCAGAAAAAAGTGGAAGTCTTGTTGGCAGGAGTGGATACTCCCGTGGCAGAAAAGCAGATTTCTCTTGGGAAACATCTATTTGAGGCGGTTGTCTTTGCAAGACGCCTTGTAAATGCTCCAGGAAATAAGTTAAGACCTGATGACTTTGCAAAAGAAGTCTGTGACTTTGCAAAAAGCGCGGGGATTGAAACAGAGGTGCTTGATAAAACGGCATTAAAAGAAAAGGGAATGGAGGCACTATTGGCGGTTGGCGATAGCAGTGAATATCCACCATGCTTCGTCGTTCTTCGGTATCGTGGCGATCAGGAGAGCGAAGAGGTGACAGGGCTTGCAGGAAAAGGGGTTACTTGCGATACAGGAGGGTATTGCTTAAAACCTGCAAATTCCATGGCAGGAATTCGTGGCGATATGGGCGGCGGCGCTGCCGTTGCAGGAGCAATGTATGTGCTTGCAAAACAAAAGGCGGCGATCAATGTAACCACTGTTATTCCAATGTGTGAAAATCGAATTTCAAGTGGAAGTATGTTAGTAGGCGATGTGATTTCTTCTTATTCTGGAAAATCAATCGAGATTGGAAATACCGATGCAGAAGGGCGATTGATTTTAGCAGATGCCGTCGCTTATTTAGTGAAAGATGAAAATGCAGCCCGTGTGCTAGATGTGGCAACTTTAACAGGGGCTGTTGTATCAATGTTTGGATTTAGCATTGCCGGCGTTCTTTGCAACGACGAAACACTTTATAAGGAATTCGTGGAAGCCTCCGATTGTTCTGGTGAAAAGTATTCGATGATTCCATATGGAGAAGAACATGAGAAGATGATAGAAAGCCATGTTGCAGATGTGAAAAATATCGGCGGAAGCGTCTGCGGAACGATTACGGCGGGGCTTTTTATTCAAAGATTTGTAGAAGAAAAGCCATGGATTCATTTGGACATTGCAGGAACAGCATGGGTGGATACTCCACTTTATGAATACCAAAAACAATATGCCACAGGCTTTGGTGTAGGAACGATCTACTATTGGCTGGCAAAATAAGAAAGAGATAAGAAAATAAGAAAAGGGGCTATCTAAAAGTGATAGCCCCTTATTTTGTCTCGCTTTTAATGAAAGAGCAAAGGGTACTCTTATCACTTGCTTTCTAAAATGACAAGGAGTAAAAGTAAGGCTATTTATTTGTAACAATAGAGAGAATCTGATTGCTTCTTGTGATGAACTTTGTCATTTCCTCTGCGCTTAATGGGTGATTTGCAAGTTGAGCTAAATCATAAAGTTGTTCACAAATGATAGGTGTATGTTCTCCTTCTGGATTATGGAGTACATATTGAACAAGATGGTTGTTTGCATTAAGCACTAATGTTTCGTTGGCGCCGGCTCCAAACATAGATGGATCCATTCCCATCATACCGTACATTTTCATCATTTCCTGCATTCTTCTTCCTTCTTCAGAAGATGTGATCATGGAAGAAATATCGGCATTTTTTAATTTTTCAACAGAAACATTTAAGTTTTCTTTGTTCAATGCTTTTTTAAATAATTCTGTCAATTGCTCCGTTGTCTCTTTTAATTCTTCTTCAGAAACTTCTTCTTTAAAGTTATCGGAAAGATCCGCATCAATGCGAAGGAATTTCACATCGTTATTTCTGCTCTCTAAGTGAGTAATAAATGGAGTATCGATGTTATGAGTTAAAAGAACTGCGTCCATTCCTTCTTCTTTAAATAAGTTAATGTATTGAGATTGTTCTTGTTCATTTGTCACATAGAACACTTTGTTTTCATAGTTTTCTTTTCCAGCTTCTAAATATTCTGGAAGAGTAATGTATTTGCCTTCTAAGTTCTTAAATAAAATATAGTCTTTCATTTTATCGTTGAACTTATCATCTTTTAAGCAGCCGAACTTAATAAATGGAGCGATGTCGTCCCAATATTTTTCATAAGATTCTTTCTCTGTCTTACACATACCGGAAAGTTTGTCTGCCACTTTCTTTGTAATATAATCAGAGATTTTCTTAACAAATCCATCATTTTGAAGAGCAGAACGGGAAACATTAAGCGGTAAGTCCGGACAGTCAATTACACCTTTTAATAAAAGTAAGAACTCAGGAATGACTTCTTTGATGTTGTCCGCAATAAATACTTGGCTGTTATATAATTTGATCGTTCCTTCAATGGAATCATATTCCGTATTGATTTTAGGGAAGTAAAGAATACCTTTTAAGTTAAATGGATAGTCCATATTTAAGTGGATCCAGAATAAAGGTTCTTTAAAGTCCATAAATACTTTGCGGTAGAAGTCTTTATATTCTTCTTCTGTACATTCATTTGGGTGTTTTGTCCAAAGTGGAGTTGTATCATTGATTGGCTTCTTCACTTCTGGCTCTTTTTCTTCGCTTTCGTTCTCTGAATCGGAATCAGTAGCAGATGTGCCATCTTCATTTACTACTTCCACAGCGTCTTCGTTAGCGGATTCTTTGTTTTCAAATTCAAGTTCTTCAGAAGATTCTTCTGTTTCTTCATCAGCATTTGATAAATAGATTTCAACAGGCATGAAAGAGCAGTATTTATTTAACACTTCTCTTGCACGATATTCATTGGAGAATTCGGTACTTTCGTCATTTAAATAGAGAGTGATTTCAGTACCACGAGTTGTCTTTTCGCTGTCTTCCATTGTATATTCAGTGCCGCCATCACATTCCCAGTAAACAGCTTTTGCGCCGTCTTTGTAAGAAAGTGTTTCAATTGTTACTTTATTGGCAACCATAAATGCAGAATAGAAACCAAGACCGAAATGTCCGATGATCTGATCTTCATTTGTTTTATCTTTATATTTCTCTAAGAAGGCTTCCGCTCCAGAAAAGGCAATTTGACAAATATATTCATCAACTTCTTCTGCTGTCATACCAAGACCGTTATCGATGAATTTAATTGTTTTATTTTCAGGGCTTACCACCACGTCGATGCGATATTTTTCGTCATCTGCAAGAGAAAATTCTCCCATCATATCGAGTTTTTTTAATTTAGTAACAGCGTCGCAGCCATTGGATACTAATTCACGAATGAAAATATCGTGATCAGAGTAAAGCCATTTTTTAATAATTGGAAAAATATTTTCGCTGTTAATTGATAAACTACCTTGTTTATTTGCCATAATAAGACACTCCTTTATTTAAAATTTTATCGCATTATTTTTTGTTTGCTTCTTAAAATCTTCATAGTGTTTATTGTAATACCTTTAAATTTGTATGTCAAGAAAAAATTAGCACTCATTAAAAGTGAGTGCTAATAAGCGGTAATGCATTCGATTCTTTTAGAAAGAAAGTGAAAAGTATGTACTTCTTCCCATTAGGAAAAGAATGTGGAATGAAACGATAATAGAAGAAAGAAAACGATAGGAACGAGTAAGGAAGGGAGCATATTTAAAGTTTTACAGTCACGAATTTCTAAAATACCAAGACCGGAACTGGCGATTAAAAATCCACCTACAATCGAAATCTCCGTAAGCAATTCTTGCGTTAAAAAGGGAGATAACGCGCCGGCGAATAGGTAGATACTCCCTTGCCATAAAAATAATACAATGGCGGACAATCCAATACCTAAGCCATATGTAGAGGAAAGAACCATGGAGGTGACAAAATCAAGAGTGGCATTGGTAAAGAGATAAGAATTGTCTCCATAAATGGCGCTTTGAATGGGACCTAGAATGGATAAAGTGCCCATACAAAAAAGTAAAATAGCTGTTGATAACCCTTTTGCTAAATTTCCTTTGGAAAAACGGTTTGTTATGGAATGAAAACGTTCTTCGAGATTAAGGGCAGTGCCAAGTACGTTTCCGATGGCAAGGCTTGCAATAAAAAGAACCGGATACTGGCTATTTGGCATATTTTGTACAATGGAATGAATGCCAAGCCCTGTGGCAGCAAGTCCCATAGAAGTAAAAAGTGCGGAGTGAATGTTCGGATCCAGTCCTTTTTTAATCAGACTTCCGATCAATGTCCCTGTTACAATGGCAGAGACATTTACAATAGTTCCTAGCATAAATGAATCCCCTTTCTATTTATAAAAATTATAAAAACTAAAACGATGTAAACGTGCAGTTAACAAATAGTATAACTCTTTTTCTTGGGAAACGGAATTATTTTTTGCGATTCAAAAGCCGTTTCTTGTGATTTGACTTGGTATCCGCTATAATAAAAAAATAGGATAAGGGAATCATTTAATGAAAGAAAGAGAGTAAGAAATGGAAACAATACAATTATATAATAAAGATGCGTACCAAAAGGAATTTGTTGCAGAAGTGATAGCGTGTGAGGAGGAAAAAGATGGATATGCCATTGTGCTTGATCAAACGGCATTTTTTCCAGAAGGCGGTGGGCAGTATGGAGATCGCGGAGTTTTAAATGAGATTTTCGTGTATGATACAAAAATAAAAGAAGGCATTATTTATCATAAGACAAAGAAACCGTTAGCAGCGGGAACAAAAGTAAACGGGAGCATTGATTGGGAACGCCGATATGGATTTATGCAAAATCATTCGGCGGAACATATTATATCAGGGCTTGTTCATAAACTCTATGGATATGATAATGTGGGCTTTCATTTAGGGGAAGAAGAGATGACTTTGGATTTTAATGGAATACTTACAATGGAACAGTTGCTTGTGTTAGAACAGCAAATCAATCGAGTGATTTGGAGCAACCAAGAGATTCAAATTACATATCCAAATGAAGAGGAATTAAAGGAACTACCTTATCGAAGTAAAAAGGAGTTGGAAGGGCAGATTCGAATTATTACGATTCAAGATGTGGATATTTGTGCCTGCTGTGCGCCGCATGTTCATAAAACTAGAGAAATTGGGCTTGCAAAAGTCATCTCTGTGCAAAAAAATAAGTCAGGCGTTCGTGTAACTGTATTGGCAGGAGAAAGAGCGTTAAACGATTATAGACAAAAACAAGAGGAAGTGATGAGCATATCAAAAGCGTTGTCAGCAAAACAAGGGAAAGTGGCAAGTGCGGTCTTAAAACTTCAAGAAGAAAAACAGCGATTGGAATATGAACTTCTTCAGTTAAAGTTAGAGCAGTTAAAAAAAGAGGCAAGACAGGTGGAAGTGAACAATGGCATTGCCAGCATGGAAACAGTTGGCTTATCAGGAAAAGAGATAAGGGAAGTGTGCAATACGTTGATGGAAAGGGCGATGCTTGCAGCGGTATGGAATCGAAAACAAGAAGGAGATGAGGACGTACAATATATGGTCGGAAGCAAAGAACAAGATGTCCGTTCCATTGCCGAGCGGTTAAAAGAACAGTGTGAAGGAAGAGGCGGTGGAAAGGCGATGATGATTCAAGGCACTGCAAAAGGCACAAAGGAGCGACTTGAGAAGATTTTAATAGATTGGAGAGCAAAAATAGAATGAAAAGGAAAACATTGTCCATTGTTGTGTCCGTGTATAATGAAGAAGACGTATTAGAAAAATTCAAATCACGGATCGAAGAAGAGCTGAAAAAGATTCAGGAAAAATGGAATTATGAGGTGCTTTTTATCAACGATGGAAGCAAAGATAAAAGTGGGGAGATCTTAAATCAATTTGCAGAGCAGTGTCCTTGGATTAAAGTTGTCCATTTTTCAAGAAATTTTGGACATGAATCGGCTATGATCGCAGGCATTGATCGGGCAGAAGGAGAATTTATAATATGCATGGACGCCGATCTTCAAAATCCGCCGGAAGAAATCCATCGTATGATTCAACAGTATGAACTAGGATATGATGTTGTTTTAATGACGAGAAAAGAAAATAAAGATGCCGGATTTCGTAAAAATTTAACATCAAAGCTCTTTTATGGAATTTTCAATGGAGTTTCCTCCGTAAAATTTGAGCAGAGTGTATCCGACTTTTTTGGAATCTCTATAACGGTAGCAGAGATTTTAAGAAAGAAATACCGAGAAGTCAACCGATATTTAAGAGGGTATATTCAAAATGTTGGATTTCAAAGAGTGATATTAGAATATAAAGCGGCAGATCGAGCAGGAGGACATAGCAAATATTCTTTTAAAAAATTATTTAATGTCGCCTTAGACGCTCTCACTTGCTTTTCAAAAACGCCGTTGCGAGCGGGGCTTTATGTCGGAATTATATCGGGCATTTTAAGCTTTTTCTTGATTGTTTATTATGGGATTTCCTATTGGATTCAAGGGGAAGGAAACGGAATGATTTTGCTTTGCTTTTTTCTGTTTTTATTCTTTACGGTGCTGTTTCTCGTCCTCGGCATTATGGGAGAATATATTGGGGTGCTGTTAGAAGAAGTGAAAGATCGACCGATTTATCTTGTAAAAGAGGAAAAAAATATAGAAGTGGGAACACTATCTGAGAAGAAAAATGAGGAAAAGAAAACAAAATTGAGGGAAGCTGAAATAGAAAGAGCTGAACATCTGTAACAGCTCTTTTTTCTTATAGTTCCTCAAAGGCGATCTGTTTTGATTTTAAGAAAGCCTTTAAATTATGTTCCCAAACTTGTTCAAGGGTTTTGTCTAAAGTAAAGACTTTTAGAGAAGTTCCGCTTGTACAAGTGAGCGTTCCATGCTCAAAATGAACGTTAAAAAATAACCCATTGATGTCCGAAACTTGAAATGGCAGGTGATTTAAGTCAATGAGCTTTTGAACATTTGACGGCGCCATTAAAAAGACAATGCGAAAAGTGAGGGGAGTTTTCTTCCCTTTCATAAGAGAAAATAAAAAAGGGCGCTGCTCTCCAAAATAACAATAGGTGCGGTGAGAGAATTGTTTCTGTTCTTCCGTATCATAGAAATCATAATTGATTGTTCCATCGATCACATAAGAAATTCCGGATTTTATAGTAGCCTCTCTTAATAAAAAGCGATCAAACGTTTCTTCTTTTAACAATGTATTCATAAAATGTTTCACATCAATAATTTTTATCGATAACATAAATCCCTCCTATATAAATAAAAACTTGTGCCATATGATGATGTCAAGGTCAAATTCCATCTGTCCTTAACCGTATTATATTTAGTATACATGAGGAAATTTGGGAAAGCAAGGTAATTGATTTTTGTTGTGTGAAGTGATAAGATTTCTCTAGGTTACTTTTATGATATAAGAGGCAAATAAAATTTGTCTTTATTTTATAGAAAAGAGGTAGAACAATGGAACAATTAATGAACTTTTTAGATCAGAGTGTATCTCCTTATCATGCAGTAGGGGAATGTAAAAGACAGTTAAAAGAAAGCGGATTTACAGAGCTTCGTTTAGAAGAAAAATGGGAAGTAAAAGCAGGGGGCAAATATTATGTAAGCCCTTATCCATCTATGGCAATTGCGATCACTGTTGGCGATTTAAAAGCAGGCGAAACTGTGTTGAGAATCGGAATGGCTCATACCGATCAGCCAATGATGAAAATTAAACCAAACGCTGAAATCACACAGAAAAAATATATGAAATTAAATGTAGAAAAATATGGTGGACTCATTTTAAATACATGGCTTGATCGCCCTCTTGGAATCTCAGGAAAAGTTGTATTAAAAAGCGACGATATTTTTAAACCGGAAGTTCGTTTCTTCGATTCAAAACGCCCTGTTTTATTGATTCCAAACTTAGCCATTCATATGAATCGCGACATCAATAGCGGTGTTGAATTGAATCCGCAAACTCATATGCTGCCAATGTTTGGATTAGCAGGAGAAGAGATGGACGAACATTATTTTATGAATTATATTGCAAAAGAATTAGGAGTAGAACGAGAGGACATTTTAGATTACGATCTCTTCGCTTATAACTATGAAAAATCACAAAAAGTCGGAGTAAACGAAGAATTTTTATTAGCGCCAAGAATTGATAACTTATCCAGCGTTTATGCATTATTAGAGGGAATTAAGGAATCAAATCCAAAACATAATATTCATATTGCGGGATTCTTCGATCATGAAGAGGTTGGAAGCAGAAGCAAACAAGGAGCCGATTCTAGCCTTTTATCCATGGTAATTGAACGCATTATGGGAGCGGTTGATTTAGGGAGAGAAGCCTTTATGCAGGCAGTTGCAGGCGGATTTATGTTATCCGTAGACGGGGCTCATGCACTTCACCCAAATTATCCAGAGAAAAACGATCCAACAACAATGACACTTCTTGGAGATGGAGTTGTTATCAAACAAAGCGGTACACAGCGTTATCTATCCGATAGTGAAGCGACCGGAATTTTAATGCAGCTTTGTCAGAAAAATCAGATTCCATTCCAAAAACAGATCAATCGTTCCGATGTTATGGGTGGACAGACATTAGGACCAATCGCCAACGCTTACTTGCCAATGATGGGAGAAGACTTAGGAATCTGTATGCTTGCAATGCATTCTTCTATGGAAACAGCTTCCTGTGCGGACTGTGAAGCGTTAATCGCATTTGCAAAAGCATATTATCAGGCGTAGAATCGATAGGAAAATAATGTGAAATAAGAAAAAATTCTCATAGGGATAGGGGAATTGGTTTTCACATAGTGATTTAGGAGGGAATATCATAAGATGAATGAAAAGTTAAAGACAAATTTGGATACAGATTTTTTGAAAATCATTGCCATCATCAGTATGTTAATCGATCATGTAGGTAGTGAATTTTTTCCACAGTATCCTATTTTCCGATGGATTGGAAGATTAGCATTTCCTATTTTCTGTTATTGTATGACCGTAGGAATGCTGTATACAAGAGATATTAAAAAGTATTTAATGAGACTTGGAATCTTTGCACTGATTTCACAGCCATTTTGGATATTGGCATTTAACTCACAGGATATTATCGGAAATCTTTTGAACTTCAATATCTTTTTTACATTGTTTTTTAGTTTATTAACTGTTTGGGGAGCAAAAGAACATAAATGGTGGTTATTCATTGGAGGAGTTTTAGTACTATCTTTTATTAACTTCGATTATTCTATGGGTGGCGTTATTCTAATGCTTATCTTTTATTTGTGTAGAAATAAGCCATGGCTCGGTGCAATCTTATATTTTTTGTCCTACATTCCAGCGCTTTGGACGGGAAGTATTGAGGATCCGTTAAGCTGTATTATTGGAACTCATGCCATTGGATTTGAATTTTTTGCATTATTTGCGATGCCATTTATTTTTCTAAGAACTAATACAAAAATAAAGATCAACCGCTGGTTTTTCTATATTTTTTATTCAGCACATTTATTGTTGATTTATTTGATTGGATTATTTGTAAAGTAATCTGTGAAAGGTATTAGAAAATTTAGAAGAGAGAGGAAAATTGGAGGAACATGGAATAGTTTGTTTCTTCGTGAAAAGTATCTATTTTACATAGGAAAAATTGAATAAGAAATAGGAAAGACAGTTGATTTCATAAATTAAATCCTTTCGTTTGCCATAGGCGGAAACCCACTACCTTTAGGTG
>Cebus_capucinus_imitator_PRJNA485217_SSR047__coassemble_1179_pt1 | contig 21646 bp, 16 predicted proteins | sample Cebus_capucinus_imitator_PRJNA485217_SSR047__metabat2_low_PE_010 | metagenome-assembled genome bin Cebus_capucinus_imitator_PRJNA485217_SSR047
ACGTTTCATGACGCATTGGTGTCTTTCGCAGAAAGACGGGTAATAAAAATGAAAGAAAAATAGTGTTGATTTAAGAGACCGATTCGAATAGAATAATAAATGGTATACTGATAAAGATTCCAATTAAACTGCTAGGAAAGCGATAGGAAAAGACAAAAGAAAACTAAAAATGGAGGATATGAAATGGCAAATGATTTTTTTGAGCAATTAGGAAAAACGATTATTAAGACAGCGGATTGTGTATCCCAGCGAACAGAAGAATTTTTACAAGTACAAAAAATTAAAAATGAAATTTATGAAAATCAAAAAGCGACAGAGAAGCTCTATATGGAAATTGGGCGGCAAGTATATGAGCAGTTTCAAGCAGGGGAGACAGAGGAATTTTTAGAGCTTTGCAATGAGATTCATGAAAAAGATAATGAGTTAATTGAATTAAAGAAACAATTAAAAAAGCTAAAAAATGACTAAGTTGCCATAGATGGAAAATGGGAACGAGGAAAAAGAAAAGAAAGAAAAGGGTGGAAAAGATGATAGTTGATAAGGCGAAAGTGGATATTTTAAAAGAAGCAAAACGTATTGTTTATATCCTAATCGCAGCGCTTATTATGGCAACGAATATTAAGACGTTTGTAAACGCCGGAGGATTATTCCCCGGAGGATTTACCGGTCTTACAATTTTAATTCAAGATATTGGAAAAGAATTTTTTCATATTACAATTCCATTCTCTGTTGTAAATATTTTGTTGAATTCTATTCCGGCAATTGTGGCATTTAAGACAATCGGTAAGAAATTTACGTTGTATTCTTGTTTGATGATCGTCTGTACTAGTGTGTTTACGGATATGATCCCAAGCAAGCCCATTGTATATGACGTTTTATTGATCTGTATTTTTGGTGGTATTATCAATGGATTTGCCATTAATTTCTGTCTGCGCGCAGGGGCATCAACAGGAGGAACGGATTTTATCGCTATTTATGCATCTGAGAAATTTCATTTAGACACATGGAATTATATTCTCTGTGGAAATGCGGTCATGCTTATGATTGCGGGATATTTGTTCGGTTGGAATCAAGCATTATATTCCATTATTTTCCAGTTTGCGTCAACGCAAGTATTGCAGACGCTGCACAAGCACTATCGAAAGCATACATTCTTTATTATTACAAATTATCCGGAAGAAGTATACGAAGTCATTTTACATTGCACAAATCATGGAGCTACCATTTTTCAAGGAACAGGCTGTTATGATAACGAAACTCGTTCCATGGTATATTCCGTTGTATCCAGCGATGAAGTGAAAAAAGTAAAAGAAGGAGTGCGTCTTGTGGATCCAAAAGCATTTATCAATGTCTTAAAAACCGACCAGTTAGATGGGCATTTCTATCAAAGACCAAATGAATAAAAAAGGTGTTTTTCCTTTACTTTTATATGTTGGAATGGTACAATAGGGCATAGTTATAGAAATAAAAGCGTGGAAATAGAGCAATCTTCCATGGAGAATATAAGAAAGGAAAGGTGCAAAACGTTGAGTCGAATTGCAATAGTGACAGATAGCAACAGCGGAATTACACAAAAGCAAGCAAAAGAACTTGGAATTTCCGTTGTCCCAATGCCTTTTGATATTAATGGAAAAACATATTTTGAAGATATTACATTGACACAAGAAGAGTTTTATGCCAATTTAGGAAACGGAGCAGATATTGCAACAAGTCAGCCATCGATAGAAGAAGTGATGAATCTATGGACAGAACTTTTGAAAGAACATGAGGCAGTTGTGCATATTCCAATGTCAAGCGGATTGAGCGGTTCTTGCGAAACTGCATTGGCGTTTGCAAGAGAATTTGATGGAAGAGTACAAGTTGTCAACAATCAAAGAGTTTCTGTTACACAAAGACAAGCTGTATTAGATGCCATTCATCTTGTGGAACAAGGAAAAAATGCGGAAGAGATTCGTGAAATCTTAGAAGGGGAACGCTTAGAATCCAGTATTTACATTATGGTAGATACGTTGAAATATTTGAAAAAAGGTGGAAGAATTACTCCGGCAGCAGCGGCGCTAGGAACACTTCTTCGATTAAAACCAGTTCTCCAAATTCAAGGAGAGAAATTAGATGCGTTTGCAAAGGCAAGAACGGTAAAACAGGCAAAGACAATGATGATCAATGCCATTAAAAAAGATTTAGAAGAGCGATTTAAAGAGTATGAGGAAGATGGAATGATGATACTTGGAATCGCCCATACCGATAACGAAGAAGCTGCTGAAGAATTTAAAAAAGAAGTGGAAGAAGCAATTCCAGGGCTTCCAATTTATGTGGACAGGCTTTCACTTAGCGTGTCATGTCATATTGGACCTGGCTCTTTAGCGCTTACCGCTACAAAAAAAGTAAAATAACTTATAGCTTTCTGGTTATAATAAGAGAAAAACAAAATCCCCCTAGAGGTTACTCTAGGGGGATTTTGTCATTATAATTATATAAGAAACAATTAAAAACTAACAAGAAGATCTTGTGTCTGCACTTGTTCGCCTTCTTTTACATAAATACAACCGATTGTTCCAGCAGATTTTGCAGTAATCGTTGTTTCCATCTTCATCGCCTCAATCGTTAAAAGAGGAGCGTTTTGTTCCACTTCATCTCCTTCTTTTACAAAGATATGAGTGATCGTTCCAGGAAGAGGAGAGCCAACATGAGCTGGATTTGTTTTATCTGCAATTAATTTGCGATCGATATTTGCCGTTAAGTTTTTATCTTGAATGCGGATCTCACGAATGGAGCCATTGACTTCAAAAGTCAATGTGCGGAATCCGTCTTCATCTGGATCGGATTGATCGACAAACTTAATGATCAAATCTTTACCGGCTTCGATATTTAGAGAAGTTTCTTCACCTTTTCTCAAACCATAGAAGAAGACATGGCTGTCAAGTCTTGAAACATCGTCATACATCTCAAAATGGCGGCAATAATCTTCATATACTTTTGGATAGAGCGCATAGCTAATCGCCTTTTGACGAAGACCGTGTTCGCTTAATCCTGAGAGGTTATGGCGTTCGATAAGACCTGCGGCAATGGCGTCTAAATCTTCTGGTTCCATTAAAGAGCCAGGACGAACATGAATTGGTTTTTTATCTTTTAACACAATTTTTTGAAGTTCAGCAGGGAATCCACCGTCTGGTTGTCCAAGCATACCGGAGAAGTATTCAATGACGGAATCAGGATAAGATAAATCTTTTCCTTCTGTTAAAATGTTATCTTTTGTTAAACCATTCTTTAACATGAAGATAGCGAAATCGCCGACAACTTTTGAAGATGGAGTAACTTTAATGATATTTCCAAGGAGTTCGTTTGCCTGTGCATAGAGATCCTTGATTTCTTCAAAGCGATCGCCTGCATTCATCTGTTCTGCCTGTGCTTGTAAGTTGGAATATTGTCCACCAGGAATCTGATATTGATAGATTTCCGTGTTTGGTGTTTTCATATTGCTTTCATATGGTTCATAAACTTTTCTTACATCTGCGTAATAATGGCTTAATGATGTTAAATCTCTTGCTTTTAATCCGGTGTCTCGTTCAGAACCTTCCAATGCAGCGACAACGGCGTTCATAGATGGGTTACTTGTTAAGGTGCTCATAGATTCAATGGCTAAGTCCACAATATCCACGCCGGCTTCCGCAGCCATAAGGACGGTGCTTACTCCATTTCCACAAGAATCGTGAGTATGAAGGTGGATTGGAATGTGAAGCTCGGATTTTAATGCGGAGAACAGTTCTTTTGCTGCATATGGTTTTAATAAACCGGCCATATCTTTAATTGCAAAAATATGACAGCCTAACTGCTCTAATTCCAACGCTTTCTTTACATAGTAATCCAATGTGTATTTTTTCTCTTCTGGATTTAGAATATCGCCTGTATAACAGATAGCGCCTTCTACAATTTTTCCGGTTTCAAGAGCGGCTTCAATTGGAAGTTTCATATTTTCAATCCAGTTTAAGCTATCGAAAATGCGGAAAACATCAACGCCTTCTTCTGCGGCAACTTTGATAAACTCTTTTACGACGTTATCCGGATAGTTGCGATAACCAATGGTATTGGAAGCCCGAAGCAACATTTGAATCAATGTGTTTGGCATCATTTTGCGAAGCATACGAAGACGTTTCCAAGGAGATTCTTTTAAGAAGCGATATGCGGTATCATAAGTAGCTCCGCCCCATGCCTCCGCAGAGAATCCATTTGCCATAATCGTGTTCGTTGCCTCCGCAGCACCATATAAATCTTTGGAACGCATACGAGTGGCAAGAAGGGATTGCTGCGCATCACGCATCGTCGTATCCGTCACATATAATTTTTTATCTTTTAAAATGCTTTGTGTAAAGTCTTTTGCACCCATTGCGAGGAATTTATCTCTTGCGCCAGTGAGTTCTTTTGGTTTCTCAATACTTGGCATACGATAAGAAGGAAATTCCGGTTTTTCAGTTGGGTGTACATTTACCATCTGATTTCCTAAAAATTCAAGAACTTTTGTTGCACGGTCTTGGCTCGTCTGAAGGGCAAAAAGCTCTGGAGTTTCTTCGATAAAAGTCGTATAACAGTTTCCAGTTGCAAACTGTGGGTGAGTCAATACATTGATTAAAAACGGAATATTTGTTTTAATACCACGAATACGAGTTTCTTTTAAAGAACGAAGAGATTTTCGAATAGCTCCTTCAAATGTTCGATCATGGGAAATTAATTTTACAAGTAAGCTGTCATAATAAGGGGTGATGACAGCGCCTGTACAGGCATTTCCACCGTCAAGACGAAGACCATTTCCTGATGCAGAACGATAAACCGTGATCTTACCGGTATCAGGTAAGAAGTTATTCGCCGGATCTTCTGTTGTAACACGAGTCTGAATAGAATAACCTTGAACGGTTACCGAATCTTGTGATGGCAAGCTAATTGGAGATTCTTCCAATCCATATCCTTCTGCAATTAAGATCTGGGATTGTACCAGGTCAACTCCGGTTACCATTTCAGTGACCGTATGTTCTACCTGAATACGAGGGTTCATTTCAATAAAGTATGGATTGCCGTCGGCATCGACAAGGAATTCTAGTGTACCGGCATTGGCATATCCAACCCCTTTTGCAAGGCGAACTGCGCTATCTAAAATAATGGATCTTGTTTTCTCTGAGATGGAGAAAGCAGGTGCGTATTCAACGACTTTTTGATGACGGCGCTGTACGGAACAGTCACGGTCATAAAGATGAACAACGTTGCCGTATGTATCCGCTAAAATCTGAACTTCGATATGTTTTGGATTTCTTAAATATTTCTCAATAAAGATCTGATCATCACCAAACGCTTTTCGAGATTCATCTCTCGCTTCACGGAACTCTTTTTCCATCTGTTCTTTTGTATCGACGATACGCATACCACGACCGCCGCCACCGTTTGAGGCTTTTAACATAACCGGATAACCGACCATATCTGCGATCTCAATGGCTTCGGCAGTGTTTTTTACAGGGTGATCAACTCCTGGAATAATTGGAACTTCATATTGAATTGCCTGTTGTTTGGAGCTGATTTTATCCCCCATCTTTCTCATAATGGAGCCTTTTGGACCGATAAAAACAATTCCGTTCTTCTCACAGGCGTCGGCAAAATCTGGATTTTCAGAGAGAAAACCATAGCCTGGGTGAATGGCATCAACATGATGTTGTTTTGCAATTTTAATAATAGTATCAATATCTAAATAAGCATCGATAGGGCCTCTATCTTGACGAAGAGGATAGGATTCGTCCGCTTTTGTACGGAATGTTGCATATTTATCTTCTTTGGAATAAATACCAACGCTTGTGATTCCAAGTTCATTTAAAGCACGGAAGACACGAATGGCGATTTCACCACGGTTGGCAACTAAAACCCTTTTAAATGGGTGATGAATACGATTTGACATAAATTACACCTAATCCTTTCTGCACCAGACGGCATTTTTGTATGATATCTATTATAACGAAAGGGTTGTATAAATGCAAGTTAATAATTTATATATTTCAAAAATTGGAGAATCGAATGAAATGAATTGGAGGAAATGAAATATAATTGAAAAATATATACAATAATAATTCATAGATAAATGGTGTAAAACAGTTGTTTTTCGGGAACAAAATAAAAAAAAGGCAAGAAAATGCAAGAAGAGAGAAGGAAATGGAAAAAAGGAAGAAGAACTTGCAAATTGAAAGTAGCACAAGAAAAACATTTATCTTTGGAAACGTTGTATTTTCAAATTGAAAATTTTATAATAAAAAAGAAATGAAAAAGAAGTCAAGCGTGAAAAACGGTAAGAAAATAGGAAAAAGCAATAAAAAGCAGGGGAAAAAGAAATAGAATTTCTACTATATTTAAGGAAAGAAATAAGATATAATAATAGGAAGCATTATTGTTTTAGAAGTTTTAGAGATAGAAGCGAGAAGGAAGAAAAATATGAGCAAGGAATTTAGTTGTTGGAAATATGAGGAGAAGAATGGGCAAGTTGTCATTTTAGAATATTTAGGAGAGGAAGAGCGGGTGGAGATTCCGGAAGTTCTCGATGAGATGGCGGTGACAGAAGTCGGGAAATATGCGTTTTACGGAAAACAGGTGACAGAAGTTCGATTTCCAAAGACGGTGACGAGCATTGGGTGCCATGGTTTTTATGAATGTCGCAAGCTGAAGAAAATTGCAATCAGTGATTATTTAATCGATATTGGAGATGGGGCTTTTAAAAATTGTCGTCAACTATCGGAACTGGAGATTTTCATTGAACAAAAGAGGTATTCTTGTTTGAAAAATCTGTTGTCTGAGATGAATCAACAAGTTTTATGTAAACTTTATGAAAAAGATCAGGAGATAGAATTAGTCTTTCCGGCTTATACCCATAATTATCAAGAAAATACAATGGCACGGATTATCAATCAGGAGACATATGGAGCCGGTGCCCATTATCGAGAGGCGATTACAAAAGAGAAAATTCTATATAAAGAATATGACAGCCGTTTTTATTTGGCGGAAAATGTGGATCAGGCAGAAGCGCTCTATGCAATCGCCTTGGCTCGCCTTCAATATCCCGTTGAATTGCTGGAAAGTGCAAAGGAGCGATACAAAAAATTTATAGAAAGTCATTGGATTTCGTGTATTCAATGGCTCTTAAAGATGGAAGAGTATAACAAAATAAAATGGCTTTGTCAGTATGAGGAAATGGGAAAAGAACTGATCAAACAGTTGCTTGATACGCTTCAAAATGCGGATCAAATCGAAGTGTTGTCAGAGATGATGGAAGTTTATCAAAAGCGATTTGGAAGAGAGAGGAAGACATTTTCTCTATAAAAAATACAGAGAGAAGGGAGATATGCAATGGAAGAACTTGTAGAAGAGAGAGAACGGACAAAAGAAACATATCGAAAGCTCGGAGAGAAGATTTTAATGGTGTCGAGAAATGAACTTTATTTATCGATGCGCTTTCTTGATGCAGCGTTGGGAAGTCTTTCTTATGAGATGAATCAAAATACATTTTTTGTAGGAACTGATGGAAGTTCTATTTTTTATAACCCTAGATTTTTAATGGAACGATATGGACAGCACCCAGTTTTTGTAAATCGTGCCTATTTGCATATGATTTTACACGCCATGTTTCGCCATATATGGAAGAGAGAAGAGCGAGAAGAAGAGTATTGGAATATTGCCTGTGATATTGTTGTGGAATCCATTTTAGACGGCATGGAAAGCCGAGCGGTGAAGCGATTGATTTCTGAGAAAAGGGATCAGCTCTATGAGAAAATTCGGAAGTTTCAAAAAGTGTTCACCGCCGAAGGCGTGTATCAATTTTTAATTACAGAGCCGCTTACATGGAAAGAATTAAACGGAATTGCTACGGAATTTTTAGTGGACGATCATAGCTTTTGGGAGCAACAAAGGGAAAAAGGAAGCGATGAAACGGAGTCAGACGAAAATCAGCAGGAAGAGAACCGACAACAAAAAGCAGAAGAACAACAAGAAACGTCAAAAGAAAACGATTCTTTTATGAATCAAAAAGAGCAGCAGTGGCAAAAAATTACCGAGCAGATGAAGACCAATATGGAAACGTTTCGAAAACAGGCAGGGAATGAGGCAGGAAGCCTTTTAAAGGCGCTGCACATAGAGACGAGAATTCGGCAAGATTATCGGGCGTTTTTAAAGCGGTTTGCCGTGACAAAAGAAGAGATGAAAGTGGATATGGATTCCTTTGACTATGGATTTTATTGTTTTGGCATGGACTACTATGGAAATATGCCATTAATTGAAGAATTGGAATATAAAGAGCTTTCAAAAATTGAACAATTTGTCATTGCCATCGATACATCAGGTTCTTGTTCCGGACAGTTGGTAGAAAATTTTCTAAGAGAGACGATTTCTATTTTAAAGGACTCCGAAAACTTTTTTCATAAAGTGGAAGTTCACATTATCCAATGCGATATGGAAGTAAAAGAAGATATTTGTATTCAATCGGAAGAACAGTTAAACGAGTATTTAAAAGAGTTTCAGATCAAAGGATATGGTGGGACGGATTTTCGACCGGTCTTTGAATATGTAGAGGAATTGCAGCAGAAAGGAACGTTACGGCAATTAAAAGGGCTTCTTTACTTTACCGATGGCTATGGAATTTATCCGAAAAAACGAACGAGTTATGATACAGTCTTTGTGTTTCCGGAACAAGATTATTTCGAGCAAGATGTTCCGCCATGGGCGATGAAACTTGTGCTTGATCTTGGAGAGAAGAGATAGGGAATCGAGGAGCGTTTTAGAACATATTAGGAAATAAGAAAGGATTAATCAATTATGAATATAAAGAGAGCAAAAGAGGAAATTAAATATGCCGTGCAGGCGTATTTACAAAAAGATGAATTTGGAAACTATAAAATTCCATCGGTTCATCAAAGACCGATTTTATTAATGGGACCTCCGGGAATTGGAAAGACCGCAATTATGGAGCAAGTGGCAAAGGAATGTCAAATCGGATTGGTGGCGTATACGATTACCCATCATACGAGACAAAGCGCCATCGGTCTTCCTTTTATTGAAGAGAAAGAGTTTGGCGGTCAAATATATCATATTACAGAATATACGATGAGTGAAATTATTGCGGCTGTCTATGAGAAAATAGAGGAAACCGGAATAAAAGAAGGGATTTTATTTTTAGATGAAATCAACTGTGTGTCGGAAACATTGGCGCCAACGATGCTTCAATTTTTACAAGGAAAAGCATTTGGAAACCATAAGGTGCCAGAAGGATTTATTATTATATGTGCAGGAAATCCGCCGGAATACAATCGTTCTGTGAGGGAATTTGACATTGTGACATTAGATCGCGTTCGTAAAATGGAGATCGAAGAAGACTACTCCGTATTCAAAGAATATGGTTATCGAAATGGAATTCATGATGCGATTTTATCGTATTTGGAATTGAAGAAAGAAAATTTCTACCGCATTGAAACAGGGGTGGACGGAAAGAGCTTTGTGACAGCCAGAGGTTGGGAAGATCTATCAAAAATGATCGTTCTTTATGAACAACTAGACTTGCCAATTGATGAAGAACTCATTTATCAGTATTTACAGCATAAAAAGACAGCGAAAGACTTCTGCGCGTACTATGAGCTATATAAGAAATACAAAACAGAATATAAGATCGGTGAGATATTAAGGGGACAAGAGCCAATCGAATGTTCTGAACGGCTACAAAAAGCCGCTTTTGATGAGAAGGTGAGCGTTGTGAGCCTCTTCCTTGGAACATTGACAGAACGCTTTCAAACTGTGTTTTATATGGATAAGTTTGTCAGTCAATTATTTGAACAATTATCAGAGCTTAAAGAAATGCTTCTCGCAAAAGAACAAGTTGAACTTCCTTATGAACTTGTGATGAAACAAGCAGAAATGCAGGAAACGGAATGGAAACGGTTGAAAAAAGCGGGACTGTTGGGGAAAGAAGAAGAGCAAACGATGCAGCGAGTGAGCAAATCCCTCTATGAATATGCGTATCAAATACAAGAACAAGGGTTACGAACAGGTGAAGAAGCGATGGAGCTTATTCGAGACTTATTTCAAGTGGTGGCAAAAGGGCGAGAAGATGAAATTGAAGGAGCTGGAAAACAGTTAAAAATCGCATTTGCTTTTATGGAAGAAAACTTTGGACAAAGTCAAGAGATGGTCATTTTCTTAACCGAATTAACCGCCAACTATTATAGCATGAACTATATTCGAGAATATGGTTCCGAAGAATATTATCAATATCACAAAGAATTATTATTAAGTGAAAGGAAAGAAGAATTGCTTCGAGAAATTAAACAAGTGCTATAATGGAAACGATAAAAAAGGGAAAAAATAGAAAAAATATGAGGATTTTAACGAAAACTATATAAAGATTTTGTTTATATGTACGAAAGAAACAGAGAAATATGCAGATTTTGACGAAAATAGGTTGAAATAAAAAAATAGAACAGTATAATAGAATGAAGTAACATATTGAGCAGCATCGAACCTCAAACGAAAGTAATAGACTTTTCCGCTATTGTTTTTTGTTTGAGGCAAGTGCCTGATAGATCTGTTCTAAGTTGCGATAATAAACAGAAAGCACCTGTAAGTCAGCAGAAATTTTCTGCTGTGTGTGAAGGAGGGTTTCCATCTGTTTTTTAGAGTCTTGAATGAGTTCTTGCAAAGATTCTAGTTGTGAGTGAAGATAGTTCAGATGAGATCCCAACTGAGACAATGCTGTATTCATAACTTCTGGCGCAACATCGATTTCATTTATCAATCCGTTATCTCCATGCAATGGATAAATAGAAATCGGTTGATTCCCAAGCAATTCATCAGTAGAAACGCTCAATATGTTACTTATTTTTATGATAATATCTCTAGGCATTTCGACTTTGCCCGTTTCATAACGAGAAATCTGAGAGACAGAAACAGATAAAAGCTTCGCTAATTGTGCTTGTGTCATATGCTGTTCTGTTCTAAGTTCTCTTAATTTAAGTCCCATAATTATTCTCGCTTTCTCTCGCTATAAAATCATATAATTAAGCAATATTATATCCAATTTTATAAGAAAAAATAGAGAAAATGCATAATATACAACTTGCAATTTATGCAAAAAGTGAAATAAAAAAGAAGAAAATAGGATAGAATAAAAAGTTAACTCAAAAATATCGGTAATCCAATCCTTTTTCTTCAAAAAAAAAAGCCCCATAAATGAGGAGGAGGCTGTTACACAAATGGTTCGGGGGAGGAGGAAGCATCTGTGGCAACAGCCATATGAAATAATATGAAAAATTTGTTTTAATAGCCTGCATTGACTATGTACTTAGTATAAAGGATAAATGTGTAGAAATCTTGTTGAATCTATGAATAATATGTGAACCTTTTGTAAAACATTTTGCCTTATAAGAACAATTTATGAATAGAAAACGGGAAAAAAGAAAAGATTGTATAAAAATTAAAAAAGAATAAATTATAGCATAATTTCTTTTATATATTTTTTATATTTGTAAGTGGAATTTTTATTGATATTTTGTGAAAATCTGTTATAATGAATAGTGTAAAGAGCTTTTCAATAATATTTGAATCCTCTCCCCTCATTTTTTAGAAGTAGAAAAAGAACCTCGTGCGTTGAGGTTCTTTTTTCTTTGGAGAAACACGAGTCAGAAGCCATGGAATAATCGGTTTCTGGCTTTTTTTCTGCTTTTTATTATTAACGTATTAATAAAAGAAAGTATTCTAATTGCGTTCGCCTTTATTCTAGTGTATACTTTTATCTATGCAGAATCATAGAGGGAAAGGCTTGGTGAATGGTAAGTGAGTCGAAAGGAATATGCGATCTTTTTAACGGAACAAGAGCAAGAAGAAGCTAGCATACGGCATAAGTTCTTATCAGAAGAAGAAAAGCTCATCTTTCGAATGGTATATGAAGAGATGCAACAAGTACAAAAATTCGTTTCTTATGAGAAAAAAGAAGGTGAGAAGCGGATTGTTGTAGCAAGCCTTGGAAAACAGATCGATGAGTTACAAAATCAATATATGGCACAAGGAGAATATTTAAAGGCATATGGAATCGATTGCCTAGCCATGGAGATTCTTATGAAGTTTTATGAGATGATCAAAGAGGAGTTTCGCAAAACAGGATATTTTATTAAAGAGATGTTATATCCGGGAGAACAGGTGCCGATTGAGCAGATGAAGTTTCTTTTTCAAAAGACAAAGCCGTTAGAAATTTCCTATAACAAACAGTTTTTGATGGAGCCAAAAAAAAGTATTGCGATGATTGTTGTTTTAACGAAAGAAAAACAAAAGGCCTGTCAGACAATTTGTGATGGCTGCAAGAATAAAACTTGTGCTGCTAGGAGAAATAGAAGGGAGAGTGCGAAAAAAACATATGGATATCAGAGAATATTTACAAAATAATATTTTATTAATGGACGGAGCGATGGCAACGTATTTTGATACGCTAACACCTGAGAGCGAAGAAATCGTGGAACAAGCCAATATAACACAGCCTGATGTGATTCGCAAAATTCATCGCTCTTATATTGAAAAAGGGGCGAGGTTAATCCGAACGAATACATTTGCCATAAACCATGTGTTTTTTCCGGAAAAAGAAGAGAGAAGGCAATGTCTTTTGAGAGGGTATCAGTTGGCGAAGGAAGCGGCAGAACAAAGCGGAGAAGAAGTATTTATCGGAGCTTCCATTGGACCGATTCCAGAAGATGGAGAGATAGAAGAGAGAGGGCAGTTATTAAAAGAATACGAGTTCCTTTGCGATTGTTTTTTAGAAATGGGCTGTCGTATTTTTATTTTCGAGACGTTCACCGTATGGGAAGACGTCATTGCTATCGCAAAGTATTTAAAAGGAATCGATGAAACGCTGTTTGTCATGGGAAACTTCCATTTGAACAAGATGGGATATACGAAAGAAGGCGTGAGCATTCAGCGACTCATACAAGCCATTGGCAATCAAACGTGTCTTGATGCCTATGGATTTAACTGCGGAGTGGGCGCTTCTCATCTCTATCGATTGCTTCAAAAAGTGACGTTTCCAAGGGATAAATATATCAGTTGTCTGCCAAACTCCGGATACCCTTATGTGTTGCGCGGAAGAGAGATTTATTCCGATAGCCCTGTTTATTTTGCAGAACAGATGAAGAAAATTGTAAAATTAGGGGTCAATATTATCGGGGCGTGCTGCGGTTCTAGACCGAGTTATATTGAACAACTAAAACAAAATATCGCATTTGATACGATCTATGAGAAAAAAATAAAAGCCGTACAAGAAGAAGTTTTTACGGACTTTGATCAAAAAAATTCCTTTCTTGCGAAATTAAACCGTGGGAAAAAGGTGATTGCGGTCGAACTGGATCCTCCGTTTAACAACGATGCGAAGAAATTATTGCAAGGGGCGGAGCAGTTGGCAAAAGAAGAAGTCGATGTCATAACCCTTGCGGATTCACCGCTTGCTCGGGCGAGGGCGGATTCCATTCAGATGGCAATTCGGATTCAAAATGAAACGGGCATAACGGTGATGCCCCATGTATGTTGCAGGGATAAAAATAGAATTGGTATGCGTTCTCAATTATTGGGAGCCCATATTAATGGGATTCGAAATATGCTCTTCGTAACCGGAGATCCGATCGATCGAGGAGATGCCGATCAGGTGAAAATGGTGTATAATTTTAATTCCATTCGCCTTATGGACTATGTAAAAGATATGAATTTCGAGCTGTTTCAAGAAGAACCTATTGTCTATGGGGGAGCGTTAAATTATAGCGGAAGCAATTTAGGAGCGATTCTCTCCCGTATGCAAAAGAAAATAGAAGCAGGGTGTAAGTATTTCTTAACCCAGCCCGTCTATTCAAAAGAGGATATGGAGCGAATAAAAACGATAAAAGAGCAGGTCGATGCGAAAATATTATGTGGAATTATGCCACTTGTCAGCTATAAAAATGCTCGATTTATTCGAAATGAAATGCCGGGCATTCATGTGCCGGAGGAAATTTTTAAACAATATCATGAAACGATGACAAGAGAAGAGGCAGAAGAAGTTGCCGTTCAAGTATCGGTATCCATTGCTCGTTCCATGAAAGATATTACCGACGGATATTATTTTATGACACCGTTTAATCGGGTAAATTTGATTACGAAAATTCTGAGAAAATTACGAGAAGAGCTAGGAGAATAGGAACCTTTTATGGGATATGAAAGGAGTTAAAAGATGACAAGAGAACAGTTTCAACAGTTGTTAGCACAGGGAATTCTTTATTTGGACGGTGCAACAGGGAGCAATCTTCAAAAAGCGGGCATGGCAACCGGAGAATGTCCGGAAACTTGGATATTAGAACATGAAGAACAATTTATGGATTTGCAGAGGCGATATTTTGAAGCGGGAAGCCAAATTGTGTTAGCGCCGACTTTTACAGCCAATCGCATTAAATTAGAAGAATATGGGCTTGCAGAGCGAATCGAAGAAATTAATAAGCGATTAGTTGGAATTTCAAAAAAGGTGGCAGGAGAAAACGGATATGTAGCTGGTGATATGACGATGACAGGGGAACAACTCTATCCGATGGGAACGTTACAGTTTGAAGAGCTTGTTGACGTGTATAAAGAACAGGCAAAATATCTTGTGGAGGCAGGCGTCGATGTATTCTTTATTGAGACGATGATGAGTTTAGCAGAGGCGAGAGCTTGTCTGCTTGCTATTAAAGAAACTTGTGATTTGCCGGTTATGGTGAGCATGACCTATGGAGAAGATGGAAGAACGCTCTATGGAACCGATCCGGTGACTGCGACTATTGTGCTTGAAAAACTCGGAGCCGATGCCATTGGAATTAACTGTTCCACAGGTCCAAAAGAGATGCTTCCGTTAATTCGTTCTATGAGACAGTATGCAAACGTTCCAATTGTAGCAAAGCCAAATGCAGGTCTTCCGGAGCTTTTAGACGGAGAGACGATCTATGCCATGACACCGGAGGAGTTCGCAGAATATGGGGAGCAATTAGTGTTGGAAGGAGCCTCAATTTTAGGAGGGTGCTGCGGAACGACACCGGAACATATAAAAGCCTTAATAGAAAAGACGAAACATATGGAAGCGCCGCAGATGGAAAAGCACGCTTATCGGGCGGTGACTTCCGAGAGACAGACAATTTTTATGGAGCCATACGGAAATTTTCAGGTGATTGGAGAGAGAATCAATCCGACAGGAAAGAAAAAATTGCAGGCAGAGCTTCGGGAAGGGAACTTTGACCTTGTGATCCAGATGGCAGAAGAACAGGAATTACAGGGGGCTTCCATCTTAGACATTAACATGGGAATGAACGGAATCGATGAAAAAGAGATGATGATAAAGGCGATTTATGAAGTGACAATGGCATCGAATCTTCCTATTTGTATCGACTCAAGCCATGTGGATATTATCGAAGCCGCCCTTCGCATTTATTCCGGACGAGCGCTTATTAATTCCATTTCGCTGGAACAAGAAAAAATTGAGCGTCTGTTGCCAATTGCAAAAAAATATGGCGCCATGTTTATTTTACTTCCAACTTCCGATCAAGGTCTTCCAAAAGATTTTGAAGAAAAAAAGGAAGTGATCCATCAGATTTTAGATAAAGCCTATGGGCTTGGATTTACAAAGGAAGATATTATTGTTGATGGTTTGGTGGCAACTGTTGGAGCCAATAAAAAGGCGGCTCTTGAAACGGTGGAGACGATTCGGTATTGTACAGAACAGTTGGATCTCTGCACGGTCTGCGGTCTTTCCAACATTTCTTTTGGTCTGCCGGAGAGAGCCTATGTCAACAGTGCCTTCCTTACGATGGCAATTTCCAGTGGTCTTACAATGGCAATTGCAAACCCTTCTCAGCAGCTGCTTATGAACTTGGCATTTGCGACAGATCTTTTGATGAATAAAGAAGAAGGGGACATTCGCTATATTGAGCGAATGAATCAAATAAACCAAGGTGATCAGGCGAAGGAAACAATAAAAAAAGAGGTTGCCATGCCTCGTGTCTATGAGTGCGTAATAAAAGGCAATAAGACGTCGATTTTAAGAGAGGTGGAAGAAGAGCTGTCTCTTGGAAGAAAAGCGGGAGAAATCATCAATGAATTTCTAATTCCGGCGATCAATCAAGTGGGAGTTTTATTTGAACAACAAAAATACTTCTTGCCCCAGTTGATTTCCAGTGCGGAAACAATGAAAATCGCCATTGAATATTTGGAGCCGATGTTGGAACAAAAAGAGGGCGATGGAAAGATGCCGACCATTGTGATGGCAACGGTAGAAGGGGATATCCACGATATTGGAAAAAATTTAGTTGTATTGATGTTAAAAAATTATGGATACCATGTGATCGACCTTGGAAAAGATGTGAGCAAGGAGATGATTTTACAGACAGCCATCGAAGAAAAGGCGGATATTATTGGGTTGTCCGCTTTGATGACGACGACAATGATGCGAATGAAAGAAGTGGTGGATTACCGCAATCAGCTAGGGGTTGATGTGAAAATTATAATCGGAGGAGCGGTGATTACCAATGGGTTTGCCAAAGAGATCGGAGCCGACGGCTATTCAAAAGATGCAGCAGAAGCAGTAAAATTAGTACAAAAGTTGATGGAATCATGATAAAATGAGGATACTAGGGGCAAATAGATGAAAATTCGATACAAGTTTATTGAAACCTAACATCATTTTATTGAGGTGAAACAATTATGAGGACACAATACAAAGTAGATTTAATTATTCCCGTATATAAACCTGCAAAACAGTTTCAAAAGACGCTTCATCGCATAGAAGCACAGACGAGAAAGCCGGATCGCATTATTTTAATGAATACCGAGGAACAATTTTTTGACGATGCGTGTTTGGAAGGGATTTCCAATGTGGAAGTGCATCATATTAAAAAAAAGGACTTTGATCATGGCGGAACTAGAAATCAAGGAGCTGCTTTATCAAAAGCCGATATTTTCATCTTTATGACACAAGATGCCATACCGGCAAATCAGTATATGATTGAGCATTTGCTGGCGCCGTTTGAAGACGAACAAGTGAGCGCCGTATATGGAAGGCAGATGGCAGATGAAAAGAAAAGCCCTATCGAAGCCTATACAAGAACGTTTAATTATCCGGAACAGAGCAGAAAAAAGACAAAGGAAGATTTAAAGACGTTGGGAATTAAAACGTTTTTCTGTTCCAATGTATGCGCCGCCTATCGAAGAGAAGATTATGAAGCGGCGGGAGGGTTTATTAAGAAAACCATTTTCAATGAAGATATGATTCTGGCATCGAAGTTGATTGAGATGGGAAAAGCGGTCTATTATTGCGCTGAGGCAAAAGTTTGGCATTGGCATGATTATTCTGCTATGGAACAGCTTCATCGAAATTTTGATTTAGCAGTTTCTCAGCAAACATATGGCGGGCTATTTTTAAAGGTGAAATCCGAAAGTGAAGGGATTCGATTAGTGTTTGCGACAATGAAGCATCTCCTTCACATCGGAAAATGGTATTTGATACCGAAACTCATATGGCAAAGTGGATTTAAGTTTCTTGGCTATCGCCTTGGACGAAAGTATGAAAAACTTCCCAAATGGCTAGTTATGAAGTTGACAATGAATCAAAGTTATTGGGAATCAAAATAGGAGGTTTTTTAAAAGTGAGCCAAGTAAAACAAATGAGAAAGAGAAACCCTGCAAAACTTATTCTTTTATGCATCTTACTGGCAATTTCTGCCTTTCTTGGCGGTGGATTCGCATATTTTCAATATGAGTTCACAAGTGCTATTAAGCACGGCGATGTATCGTTTCAAGATATGCAAGTAGATGCGGCAACTCTATATGACAAAGACATTATTAATATTTTATTGATTGGCGCTGACTCAAGAGAAGAGTGGAACGACTCAGGTCGATCGGATTCATCGATGATTGCCACATTGGATATGAAAAACGGACAATTAAAACTGACCTCTCTTATGAGAGATATGTATATTGAGATTCCGGGACATGGGAAAAATCGATTTAATGCCGCCTATAAATTTGGGGGAGTCTCGTTATTAAATGAAACGATAGCCCATAATTTCAACATTCGATTAGATGGATATGTAGTCGTCGATTTTAAGGCGTTTCGTGATGTCATTGACGCATTAGGCGGAGTTGATATTACGTTAACTGAGAAAGAAGCCAACTATTTAAATGAGGCATACCACGGTAAAATTCAGGTGGAAGTAGGAGAGCAGACATTGACAGGAAAGGAAGCACTCGCCTATACAAGAATCCGCCAGGTGGCGACGGCAACAGGGAAGTTAAATGACTTTGGGCGAACAGAGCGCCAAAGAACGGTGATCGATTCGCTGTTTTCAAAGTTTAAAACACAAAGTTTAGGAGAAATTACAGATATTTTAAAAATGGTGTTGGAAAATGTCACAACGGACTTATCCAACAAACAGATTAGCAGTCTGGCATTTTCTGTATTGACAATATCGGATAAAGAGAGCAAACAGATGTGTGTTCCGATGGAAGGAAGCTATGATAGTTTAGAAGTGGTGCTTCCAGGTACAACAACAGAAGCGAAAGTGTTAGAAGTGGATATCGAAGCCAATAAAGCGGGGCTTGAAAACTTTATCTTTCACAAATATGAAGAGCCTTCCACAGAGGAAGGAAGCAATGAAACAGCACAAATAGAAAGCGATACAACAATGGAAGAATAAAAGAGAGGTTCTTCTAGGTAAAAGAGGGAGGAATTGATATGAATACGAATCAAATGACATTATCCTTACTTGTAGACAATAATCCAGGTGTATTAAGCCGTATTTCTGGACTGTTTAGCCGAAGAGGCTATAATATCGAAAGTATTACAGCCGGCGTTACACAAGATCCGGAGTGTACAAGAATTACCGTTGTAGCATCGGGAGATAATCTCGTATTAGAGCAGATTCGAAAACAAATTTCAAAACTTGTAGAAGTGAGAAAAATTATTACGATGAATCCGGAACAATCCGTTTGCAGAGAGCTGATGCTCGTAAAGGTTGGCGTCAATAAAAAAGAAAAACAAGAAGCCATTGCCATTGCAAATATTTTCCGTGCCAAAATTGTCGATGTATCTACGGACTCTCTTATGATGGAGTTGACAGGAACGATCAACAAATTAGATGCCTTTTTGGGATTATTACAGGATTTTGAAATCAAAGAAATGGTAAGAACAGGAATCACTGCATTAAGCCGTGGGGCATATGAAGGAACCATTCGTCCAGATGATCCAGATGAAATTGATTGGATTATTAATATTGATAAATGTTGACAAGAAAAAATAGCTCTATTATAACTATATATTATAATAAGTATTCTTAATATGTATTTCTCTTATATCTAGCACTGTGATATAGTAAAGTTATCAAGAACAAGAGCAAACGCTTTCGGAATCAAATGGGTTGGGAGAAGAAACTCAACGAAAGAATAGCGGTGAGAAGAATAGGAGGAAGCAAGATGGCAAAAATTTATTATCAAGAAGATTGTAATTTATCATTATTAGAGGGAAAGACAATTGCGGTCATTGGTTATGGTAGCCAAGGTCATGCCCATGCATTAAATGCAAAAGAGTCTGGTTGCCATGTCATTATCGGACTTTATGAGGGCAGCAAGTCTTGGGCAAAAGCAGAGGCAGCAGGATTTGAAGTTTATGCAGCGGCAGAAGCGGCAAAAAAAGCCGATATTATCATGGTTTTAATTAACGATGAAAAACAAGCAAAGATGTATAAAGAATCCATTGAGCCAAACTTAGAAGAAGGCAATATGTTAATGTTTGCCCATGGCTTTGCAATTCATTTCGGACAGATCGTTCCACCAAAAAATGTAGACGTTACAATGATCGCTCCAAAAGGACCTGGTCATACAGTAAGAAGTGAATACCAGATTGGAAGAGGTGTTCCTTGCTTAGTTGCTGTTCACCAAGATGCAACAGGAAAAGCGAAAGAGATGGCACTTGCTTATGCATTGGCAATTGGCGGAGCAAGAGCAGGTGTTTTAAGAACAACCTTTAGGGAAGAAACAGAAACAGACCTTTTTGGAGAACAGGCAGTTCTTTGTGGCGGGGTAACAGCGTTAATGAAAGCTGGATTTGAGACATTAGTAGAAGCTGGATATGAGCCAGAAAGCGCATATTTTGAATGTATCCATGAAATGAAATTAATCGTAGACTTAATCTATGAAAGTGGATTCAAAGGAATGAGATATTCTATCTCTAATACAGCAGAATTCGGTGATTATATTACAGGACCTAAAATTGTCACAGAAGAAACAAAGAAAGCCATGAAACAGATTTTAACAGACATTCAAGATGGAACATTTGCAAAGAACTGGTTATTAGAAAATCAAGTAAATTGTCCACACTTCTTAGCCATGAGAAGAAGAGAAGCTGCTCATCAGTTAGAACAAACTGGAGAAGAGCTTCGTAAATTATATAGCTGGAATGATAGCAGTAAATTAATTGAAAACTAAAAATCTTTTTGATAATAAGAAAGAATAGCTTAGCCGACTCTGGGAGCGGGTATCCTCCCAGAATGTGAAAACAAAACTCAGAAAAAGCTGTTATATAGAGCAAAAAACGAGAGGTATACAATGGAGTTGAAAGCATTGATACGAGACTTGTTTGCCGCTTTATATAACAGCTTTTTTCTTTCCGTTATTCATTTTTCCCGATAGGTTGTGGTATAATAAATGAGAGTCATTGAGTAAGAGAGAATACAAGAGATAGGAAGTGAGTGAGAATAGCCGTGGAATATAGAGTGAATCCAAAAAATCAAGATCCATTGTCCTTATTAGGATTTGGGTGTTTGCGCTTTCAAAAGAAGCAAGGCAATATTTTACTGGAAGAAGCCAATGAGCAGATTATGAATGCCATTCAAAATGGAGTCAATTATTTTGACACCGCTTATGTGTATGGCGGAAGCGAAGAGGCGTTAGGAGAAGTGCTTTTTAGAAATCAATGTAGGGAACAAGTATATATTGCGACGAAACTTCCCCATTATTTTATGAAAAAGCCGGAGGACATCGGGCGATATTTTGATGAACAGTGCAAACGGTTAAAGACGGATTACATCGATTATTATTTAATCCATATGCTGCCCGATCGAGGAACGTTTGAGCGCTTAGAAGGGCTTGGCGTCTTTCAGTGGTTGGAAGAGAAGAAAAAAAGTGGGCAGATTCATAACCTTGGATTTTCTTATCATGGAAATACGCAATCTTTTCAGGAGTTACTGGATTTATATCCATGGGATTTTTGCCAGATTCAGTATAATTATATGGACGAGCATAGTTAGGCAGGACGAGCTGGATTGCAAAAGGCGGCGAACAAAGGAATTCCTGTGATTATTATGGAACCGCTCCGAGGAGGAAGGCTTGCCACCGGACTTCCAAAAGAAGCCGTTGAGGAAATGAAGAAGGTGGCGCCAGAGAGAAGTCCGGCAGAATGGGGGCTTCGATGGCTGTTTGATCAAGAGGAAGTCACCGTTGTGTTATCCGGAATGAATACCACGGAGATGGTGGAAGAAAATATAAGAATTGCTTCACAGTCGGGCGTTCATTGCGTGACAGAGGAAGAAAGACTTGTCTATAAAAAAATAAAGAA
>Cebus_capucinus_imitator_PRJNA485217_SSR047__coassemble_1199_pt1 | contig 20618 bp, 18 predicted proteins | sample Cebus_capucinus_imitator_PRJNA485217_SSR047__metabat2_low_PE_010 | metagenome-assembled genome bin Cebus_capucinus_imitator_PRJNA485217_SSR047
TTTACTATAAACAACTATATTTGTCTATATTTTTAACAACTAAACAAATCTCCTAACCAATGGTTTGGATCGACTTCCATAAATTTGGCGCGCACAAAACGTTCTTTCTGATCAAATGGCACCGTGCAGTCAAAAATTGTTTTGCAAGCAATTCCATGATCTTTAATGCTTGTGGAATAGCTTGGATCGTTTGATGGATCGAGAGGGTGACAACGAACTCCCGGAATTGTAATAATATCCACGTCTCCTTGGAATCTTGTATTCATCGCCCATAAAACATCGTTCATATCAAAACAATCCACATCTTCATCGACTAAGAAAATATGCTTTAATTCACTAAACGCAGAAAATGCCAATAACGCTGCTTGTCTTTGTCTTCCTTCATCGCTTGCAACTGATTTTTTAAATTGAAGAACTGCCATATATTTTCCACCGCCTGCGGAGCTACAATAGACATTTTGAAGTTTTCCCGGCATCGCTTTTTCTACCATTCCATAAATACTCGCTTCCGTTGGAATTCCTGCCATGGAAACGTGTTCCTCACTTGGTCCAATGCAAGTCTGCATAATTGGATTCTTTCTATGAGTTACCGCCTTTACTTTAATCAGCCAACATTGATCGCTCGCTGGTCCTGTATATCCTGGGAACTCCGGCATCGCATAGCCTGTATGGCTGTTTTGATCTTCTTTTACTCTCACATTTGGAATAACTTCTCCTTCGATGACATATTCCGCATTGGCAATGGCCATTTCATTGACTGTTACACATTTACATAATTCCACTGGTTCCCCTCGAAGGGCTCCTGCTACGGATAATTCATCATAGCCAAGAGGTGTTGTCGGTGGTTCAAAGCAAGAACCGATCTCAATAGCTGGATCAACTCCAATGCTGATGGAGATTGGCAATGTTTGTCCAAGCTGCTCTGCTCGCTCTGCCATAGCACCGATATGTCTTGCCCCCGGTGTAAAGAAAATGGATAATTCATCTTTTCCTTGAATACATAAACGGTGAATTGTCACATCATGAACGCCTGTGTCCGGGTGAGTTGCATAACACATACCGAGGGTAATATATGGACCTGCATCATCAGGTGTGTTTGTTGGTGCCGGCACTAATTTATATAAATCAAAGCCTTCCTCTTCCGCTCGATGCACAACTTGTTGACAAAGCGCCTCTCCTTTTCGTTCCACTGGTGGAATTGGGTTGTCCACGCTGTGATATAACTTTTTCCCTAAATCCTCCGGTTTGCAGTCCAATAACGCTGCTACACGTTTTCTGCTGGCAAGAACGCCAATGGCAACTCTCGCACCTTCATGACCTTTGATGTTATTAAAAATCATTGCCGGTCCCTCTTTTGTTGGGCGTTTTACTGTACCACCTGCTCCTACATATCGATACACTCCCGATAATTCCGCCATCGGTTCCACTTCTACATCAGTTTCAATGAGCTGATCTGGTAATTGGGCTAATAACTCTAATGCGCTTCTAAGATCGTTTACTTTTTTTGCCATGCTCTCTCTTCCTTTCCGCTTTCTATCTTAACTTAACAAATTTTTTATCTTTCCTTTTCCAATCAATACACAAAATGCAATATCATGTACTCTTTTTCCATCGGATTTTCGCCTATCTGACTTTACTATCATTTTATATGGAAATCCATAGCAAATCAATTCTACTTGTGATATAATTGTTTCCAAAATGGAATGAATGGAAAGGGTTCTCATATGACTTTTGAACAATTGGATTATTTTATTCGGACTGTGGAATCCGAAACTTTTTTTGATGCGGCAGAATCTCTGCATATTACGCAATCCACACTCTCAAAACAGATTATGAAATTAGAACGGGAGCTGAATATAAAACTATTTGATCGAAGCAAACGGTCTGCAACTGTTACAGAGGCGGGACAACTTTTTTATAAAGAAGCGATAAAACTATCTTCTCAGTATCATGAAATGTTATCCCGCATGACACAGTTTCATCTGCAAACGAATCTACAACTACATCTTGGCACACTGCCGATCCTCACCCAATACAACCTCACCCCACTGTTGAGAAATTTTGCAGAACAAAACAAAGACATTTCTTTCTCCCTTGACGATGTGGAAGAAAAGGAACTGCTTCTTGGATTTGCACAAAACCGCTTTGATCTCATTATTGCAAGAGCGAATATGCTCGATCTGATGAACTGCCATTTCTACCCTCTTGCCAACGATCGGCTGACTGTAATTGTACCCTCAAGACATCGGTTCTCTCAAAAATCTTCTATTTCCTTAGAAGAACTCGCCTATGAGAGTTTTATTTTGATGCCTTCTTATACTTCCATTCATCAACTATGCAAAAATTTATTTGAAAACTTCCATATCTCGCCAACGATTATCCGCACAGCCCGTATGGAATCCATTATAAGCGCTGTTGCCATTGGGGAGGGAATCAGTTTATTGCCAGAACAGAATTTTAAATTATTCCAATCAAAAAATGTTGTCGCCATTCCGCTCAAACAATCTCCGACGTTATCCATTGGAATTGCTCAAAAAAAATCCATTCCTCCTTCTGCCTCCGCAATACGTTTTCTGGAATATATCACAAAAACTTCAGAAATTTGCGTTTTTCCGGAACGTCCATAATACAAAGAGGGTGAAATTGTAAATAATCAGAAGAAACGAGCTGATATTCAATGCCATTGACATTTCCAATAAAACTATCGTGATAGCGCTCTTGCCCATGGCAATGGGAATAAATCACCTGTTCCACTCCATATTCCTCTGCGATTTTCGTAAAACAACTTTCATTTTCACCAATGCTCGTCGGAGGATAATGGAGAAACATCAAATAGTTCTCATAGCCATCTTGCTTTGCCCTCTCAAAGGAAAGTCTTAATCGCTCCATTTCCCGATCTCTTATTTTCTCAAAATGCTCATAGGAATCTTTTCCTTCATAGCAGTATCCCTTCGTTCCAACAAGGGCATAGTCTTTATACGTCTCATAATTATTTTGTAAAAAAGAAAGCCGTCCCTTATATCGTTCGTTTAACTGCTTCGTCTTCTTTACGTCCCAAAACATATCATGATTGCCCCGAAGAAGAATTTTTCTCCCCGGAAGCTGACAAATAAATTCTAAATCCGCTTCGCTCTCTTTTAAATTTCTCCCCCAAGAATGATCCCCAGTAATCACGACGGTGTCTTCTTCACCTATCGCCTTCTTCCATCTTCTTTCAATCTTTTTTACATGATTTTTCCACACTGATCCAAAAACGTCCATTGGTTTATCCACCAAAAATGATAAATGTAAGTCGCCAATTGCATATAACGCCATCTTCCATGCCTTCTTTCCATATTATTTTTATATTTTCTATATTTTTCTTTATTTTTTAACAATCACACCTGCTCTGACTTCTTTTCTCATACTGTTCATAAAAAACCGTCGCCTTCACATGATTTTTCTTTCCCCAGTCATAGATAAGTTCTGGCATTTTTAATAGCTGCGGTTCTTGGCTCAAAAATGAAATCATGCTGCCAATTGCCATATAAATCCAGTTCCATTCCAACAGATTGGCAGAAATTCTTGCCCGAACATGAACTGTCTTCAAACACTTCTACTTTCCCTCCTCCTTGCATAAACTCTATCATAGTTCTTTTTAGGAGATTTTTATGCGAATCCAACGAAAAATATTATTGCTCTCTCTTACCCTGCCACTTTTTGCTGGTCTTATCTCTAGTCTCATTATAAAAGATGATGTCTCCATGTTCCAAACGCTTCAACTGCCTCCCCTCGCCCCTCCTAGCTGGATTTTTCCAATTGTATGGACAGCTCTCTACCTCCTCATGGGCATTAGTTGTTATCTCATCATCACTTTCAACCACTTTGATCGCGCAAAAGCGTTATCCGTTTATTTTATTCAATTGACGTTAAACTTTCTTTGGGCGCCTGTCTTCTTTCATTTTCAGCGGTATTTCCTTGCTTTTCTTATTATAATCCTTTTAATTGCAATCGTTCTGCTTATGATACAACTTTTTTATCAAATCTCCCCATTGGCTGCCTTTTTACAACTTCCTTACCTCCTCTGGCTTTTCTTCGCAGCCTATTTGAATGTTGCGATTCTCTTCCTCAACTAAAAGATTTCTTTTTCGTATGCGTTGCCCGCTCTTTGACTCTCACTCGATGCTAGCAACGTATACTCTTTCCATCAATTGAACTATCAAGAACGCATATTTCAACTCTCTCGATACCTATCGAGGGTATTAAGAAATCTTTACTTGTAATTATCTCTAGTTAGTGATATTTTATATGTAACGTTAAAACAAAGGAAACAGAAAGGAATTATAAACATGAGTAAAGTATTATATATTAAAGCAAACATTAAACCTGAAGGAGTATCTCGCACTTATCAAGTGTCCGATACTTTTATCGAAGAGTACAAAAAACAACACCCAGAAGATGAAGTGATCACTTTAGATCTATATAAGGAAGAGATTGATTTCCTTCGCCCTGAAGATCTAGGCGTTCTCTTTGGACCAAAGACAGAGGAAAGCAAACAGCACCCACATTTAAAATATGCTTACCAATTCGCAGAAGCGGATAAATACATTGTGGCAACTCCTATGTGGAATTTAAGTTTCCCAGCGATTTTAAAGGCTTATCTCGACTATGTAAGCGTTAGCGGAATTACATTCCAGTATACAGCAAATGGTCCCGTTGGTCTTTGCAAAGATAAAAAAGCCTTATATGTCGTTGCCCGTGGTGGAGCCTATGCAGGCACAGACATTGAGATGGGCGAACGTTATTTAAGAACAATTTTTGGTTTCTTTGGAATTCAGGATATGGAAACTTTAGCGATTGAAAACCTCGATGGAATGCCAGAACAGGCTGGTGAGGTAGTGGAACAAGCAAAAGTTCGTGCAAAAGAACTTGCAGCTTCCTTTTAATTAAGAGAGCAAATAAAAAGATAAAAATCCAAAAAAGCACAAGCACCTCCCGTATCTCGGTAGGCACTTGTGCTTTTTTCTTTTATCCTTTTACCCCTGTATGGGCAACACCTTCAATAAATTGTTTCTGGAAGATGAAGAACAATACGATCATTGGTACAACTGACAAGACCGCTCCTGCCATCTGCACTGGGAAATTCGTTGTAAATTGTCCACGCAACAGAGACAGTGATGGTGCTAATGTCATCTTATCTGGATCTGTATTTACAATTAATGGCCACATAAAATCATTCCATGCAAATTTAGCAGTAAAAATAACCAATGCTACAATCCCTGGTTTTACAAGTGGCAGCATAATTTTACCAAAAATTTGAAATCGATTGCAGCCATCTAATACAGCAGCCTCTTCTAGTTCCTTTGGTAGCGATAAAAAGAATTGTCTCATTAAAAATGTTCCAAAAGCACTAAATAAATTTGGTAATACAAGTGCTGGCAATGTATTGATTAAATGTAATTTTTGAACAATTAAATATTGTGGCAATAAGAAAATCTGCCCTGGTACCATTAAAATTGATAAAATAACAAGGAAAATAACATTTTTTCCTGGAAAATCGATTCTTGCAAAAGCATAAGCTGCCATCGTACAAAAAGCAATCTGAAATACAACTGTTATAACAGTAGCAAAAATCGTATTAAAATAAATTTTTGCAAATGGTAATTTATCAAAAATCTCAACAAAAGCATTCAATCGAAAATTTTCTGGCCAAAAAACGGGTGGAATTGCTACGGATTCGGGAACTGTTTTAAATGCTGTTAATACCATCCAAAGGAATGGAAAGACCGTAATTCCAATTCCACATATTAAAATGATATGTATAATAAGTTTATTTCTCTTAGAACTCATGCCCCTCTGCCTCCTTACTCATAATTGACCCATTTCTTTTGTCCAACTAACTGCAATACTGTAATGATCATAATGATAATAAACATAAAGACAGAGATAGCAGATGCATATCCTTTATATCCATACATAAAACCATTGCGATAAAACATAACGTTTAGTGTCTGTACCTGTTCAAAGATTGGATTATCAATTCCAACTAACATATAAATACTATCAAATACTTGGAATCCACCGATCAATCCTGTAATTAAAACGAAAAAAATTGTTGGCGATAACATCGGCAGTGTCACTTTAAAAAACTGAGTCACCGCTCCTGCTCCATCTAATGCTGCCGCTTCATAGTAAGATCTTGAAATTCCCTGCATTCCAGCTAATAAAATAATAACATTATAGCCAACTCCACTCCAGATTGCCACAATCATAACCATATATAACGCTGTATGAGAATCCGATAACCAACTTTTTCCTTGAACACCAAATACATTTAAGAAACTATTTAAAACGCCATAATCTCCATTGAATATGAATTTCCATACTAAAGAAATCGCCACTGGCATCGTAACAGATGGTAAAAAGTAGATTGTACGATAAATAGATTTCCCTTTAATATCACTATTTAATAGTGTAGCAATAAACAAGGACAGCATAATTGTAATCGGTGTTGTGATAATCATATACTGAAAAGTATTCATCGTTGCTCGTAACAAATTTTTATCTGTAAATAATTTTTTATAATTTTCAAGCCCACTAAAGGTAGTCACATTAAACTTATTTACATCATTAAAACTAAACCAAAAGTTCTGAATAAATGGCCAAATGTAGAATATAGAAAGCCCTATTACTAAAGGTGCAATAAAAATATATGCTGCAATCCAATCCTCTTTTTGTCTTTTACTAATCTTTCTTTTTGTCTTCACATGGCACCCCTACTTTCCATTCATTTTGTCAAGAAGTGGTTGCTCCTCTTCTGCAATTTTTTTACAAGCCTCTTCTAAGCTCATTTCACCATTCCATGCTTGATCTAAATAATTCTTCTCAATTGTAGAAAGTTCAGATGTAATTTTACAAAAGTCAAATAACTTTGTCTGATCCAAGTTTGCTAAGAAAATATCTAAGTTCATCTCTGGATATGCATTTAGATATAATTGCTGCGCATCATTTCGAGCAGAGATAACACATCCACCTTCTGCCTGAATTTTCATTGCCTCTTCTCCGCCTAACCATGTAACAAACTTCATAGCTTCTTCTTCATTTTTTGTGCCTTCTGATACTGCATAACCTAATCCATTAATAATATCTGTATTCTTTCCATTAAATGTTGGCCGTTCTACTACATCAATATTTTTAATATCTAACGTACTAGCAAATTCTGGTATCATATAATTTCCTGCTAAATACATAGCTAATTTTCCTGCTCCAAACATCGCATCTGGATTTGTATCACTCATCTGTTGTAAATTTGGAGATAATCCATCTTGTACAATTTTTAACCATGGCTTAATGGCATCAATCGTCGCTTGTTCTCCCCAGCCAGTCTTTGTTTTATCTTCATTTAAAAGATAACCTCCATTCGCATCGATAGAAGAATAATATGTAGTCTGCCCACTATTACGATTGATCGCAGTTGGATACACCCCTTCTTCCAATCCTGCATCTTTTAATTCCTGACATTTTGCAACAAAATCTTCAAAAGTCATGCCATCTGTTGGGTACTCTACTCCTGCTTTATCAAAAATTTCCTTATTGTAAAAAATACCATTTGTATCAAAATCTTTTGGAATCGCATAAAGTTTTCCGTCCACTGTATATCCATCTACTAAAGCTTCAGGATAATTCTCTCTAATATTCAATTCCTCTCCTACTTTTGTTAAATCTTTTAAAATTCCAGCATCTACATATTCTTCTAAATGCAAAACATTTAACCATATAATATCCGCTGCTTCCCCGCCTGTAACGCTAGCTTCTAATTTTGTCCAATATTCCGTCCATGTTGTTACTTGCACATTAATTTCCACATTTGGATTCTTCTCCGTATAGACCCCCCCCAATTTTTCCATAACCGGTGCTTGTTGACTATCCCAACAAGCCATTGTTAAAACCGTTTTTCCATCTTTTTGTTTATTTCCATCTCCTCCACAACCTGCTAACATTCCCAGTGTCAACAGACAGGTAAAACCGATTGCCATTGTTTTCATTAATTTTCTATTAATCATGTCCTTCTGCTCCTTTTTCTATATTAGATTTTTTGTTTCTTCCCCAACTATCCTTATAGAATGAATCCCTCAGTTTTCCTATCCGTTTTTATTCAATTTATTAGAGTTTCCGCTCGTTTTATAAAAAATAAAATGACCTTCAAAAACCTTTTATCAACACTCACTTTTTCATATATAAAGAATTATGTACCCATATAGATACTATTTCTTATTTTTATCGTAAACTATCTAAATAAATAACTTTTCCACCTTCTAATCTAGACTGCTCTGCTGCCAATGCTGCATAATGACTTTCCACGGATTTTTCCACAGAAGTCGTTCTGCTTGTTGGCTCTGTACCATCGATAATCATATCTAAAAACTCCTCTACCATGCGATTATCGCCGCCGCCATGTCCTGAGAAATCACTTGCTAATTTGGAAATATCAATAACTTCTGTATCCTTGTCCCCAAACTTTGTGACCTTAATCGTATTTTCTGTCATATCCGCAATAATTTCCCCTTTTGTTCCCATAAATTTGGCATAGCGAGAACCTGTTGCAGTAAAGGCACACATTGTATGGCTTATGGTAGAACCGTCTGTCATATTAAGGTTTACTACTTGATGATCCACAACATCGTTATCACAATAATAAACACATCTTCCATATGGTCCTGTCTGAATAGCCTCTTTAATGCTTTCCACAGTTGGGTGAAGTGTCAGCACATCTAATGGCCATTTATCATATCCGTTTTCTGCCCCAATTTTATGATGTTTTAAATAAATTTTCTCCGCATCAAACGGACAATTTTCTTTCGCTTTACAGCCATCTAAACAACGTTTTGCCGCCCCTTCTGGTGCACAATCCTTTTTAAATAAGTAAGTGCTTCCAAAAGAAGAAACAGATTCACAAGTCTTTCCTGTTAACCATAATAATAGATCCATATCATGACAACATTTTTGTAAAATCATCGGACTTGTTGTTTTAGCACTTCTCCAATTGCCACGAACAAAGCTATGTGCCTGATGCCAATATCCAACATTTTCAATGGACATGACGGATACAACATCTCCAATGGCACCGGAATCAATGACCTCTTTTAACTTAGAGTAAATCGGTGTATAGCGAAGCACATGACAGACAATGACTTTCCGATTGCACTCTTTTGCCACTTTAACAATCTCTCGACATTCTTCCAAATCTGGTGAAATTGGTTTTTCTAGCAAAAGATCATATCCTTTTCTTAACGCTGGAATTGCCTGTGCGACATGCTGTTTATCTTGTGTTGTAATAAACATGGCATCTGCTAATTTTTCTTGTGCGATTAACTCCTCCGCACTGGAAAAACACGCTTCTTTTGGGACATGATATTCCTTTGCCACTTCTTCTACTTTCGCTGGATCAATATCTGCAATGGCTACGATCTCCATTTTATCCGGAAAAATCTTCGCTGCCTTTGCATAAGTATCCTTTCCTCTACTTCCTAATCCCGCTAATGCTACTCTTATTTTCTTACTCATAGGAACCTCCGATATTACATAGTTTTATTTCTTTGTTTACAAGTATTATATATGTTTTTTCACAAAATGGCTTATCCTTTTATCCATATTTCTTTCCTTTTTGTCTGTATTTATTGTTATTTTATTAACTTTTTTAAATTATTTCAAACTATTTCTTTTATATATCACATTTTTTTGTTTATTTCTAAAACAAACATCTATTCCGACTCTTATTCTTGTATTTTATTTTGCTATCTGATAAAATATTGTATATATATAAAGAGGAGCGATATTCTATGGCATACATTAGTACAAAATTAAATACGGAATTATGTGTTTCGGAACTGATTACAATCCACTATTTTGAATATATGAAAAATTTTGTATTTTCAGGGGAATCTCATGACTTCTGGGAATTTCTATATGTGGATAAAGGTTCCTTATGTGTACAAGCAGACGATCGCTTTTATGAATTACATACAGGGGATATTATTTTTCATAAACCAAATGAGTTTCATGCCTTTCACGCAAAAGGACAGGAACCGCCAAACCTCGTTGCGATTTCTTTCTTAACAGCTTCTCCAGCCATGAAATTTTATGAGAACCTCTCTTTTTCTTTAACGTTAGAAGAAAAAAATATGATATCCAAAATTATTCAGGAAGCAAAACTTGCCTTTTCCACTCCACTTCACATACCTTCCATCGAACAAGTCCTTCCATCTGAAAAAGCGCCTTTCGCTTCCCAACAATTAATTAAAATTTATTTGGAGCTATTCCTTATTATGGTCAAGAGAAATCATACGAACGAAACTCCTTTTTCCAAAATCGAAACACCATTAACAACGCCCGTAGAGCCTTCTCCTCACTCCAACCAATTAAAAAGAATTATTCAATATATGGAAAATCATATTACTGAGAAAATAACGATTTCACAAATTTGTGCAGAGTTTTCCATAAGCCGTTCTTCTCTTCACACTCTTTTTTATAGAGAAAAACATTGTGGTGCTATGGAATATTTTAATCATTTGAAATTAACATATTCGAAAGATCTGATCAGACATAGCAACATGAACATAACAGAAATTGCACACGCACTTTCTTATAGTTCTCTTCAGTATTTCTCAAAGCAATTTAAGAAAGCGACCGGAATGGCGCCTTTAGAATACGCTTCTTCGGTAAAAGGTATGGCACATTCTTTTTCTGAGCAACGATAGTAAAGTTGCACCGCTTTTGTATAAAGCATCTTTTTTCTCTATCTTTTTATCATAGAATCGTTTGATACTAAAACTCTTGAAACAAAAAACACCCCCAAAAGTTCCATTTTAACGAGAACTTTTGGGAGCTATCTTACTGCACTTCCGTCATTGGAAGTTCTACTTGCTTTTGACTTTTTCTTATTTTTCTTCTTATTGAAAGGAACATATGAATGATATATGGAACAAGAATCACCGAAATCGCTAAATAAGCAATCATGCTATATGCCTTTTGAACTAAAGTTAATAATCCAAATTGGGCAATTCCAAAATCCACACAACAGCAAATCAACGCTACAAGAACTTCTTTTCTATTGACTTGTGTGCCTATCTTTCTTTCATTTTTCTGAACTTGATTTTCCCCACTCTCTTTACAAATACGTTTTACCATAGCAGCAACCATGTTAACTGCCGTTAAAACAGCCCCAAGAATAATTAAAACCGAGATCAGAGGTGTTAATATCGTGGCACCTACTCCATTTTGTACCATAAATAACGTTGGAACACTTTGACTTACAATCCCTTCGTTTGTTGCCACTGTCATCAATCCAAATACAACCATAACCATCATAAACGCATTGATAAGAAAACCAATTCCCATACTTTTGACAGCATCTTTTGGCTCTTCAAAACATTTCGCATGTTGAACAAAGACTGCAATATTAGAAAGCTGAAATGTTCCATACAAAAAAGCGGAATAAAGCGCTTCCCCGATTGGAACTCTCGTTTCTATCATCGTATTTGCTGCTTTTACAATTTCAGAATATCCAGCGAAAATATTTGGGACATAGACAACAATTAACCCAATAATAATACAAAATGCATTATTATAAGAACGATAATCATACACTTCCTGTTTTCTTGCAAACCGTAAGCTGTATGCAAAAAATATTCCATTTAAAAGAATATTTTATATAAAATGGAGTATTTTTTTATTTGTTATTTGTCAATTGTTTCATTAGTTCATAGCAGCCATATTCCTCGATGAATGTGTAATCGGCAAGTACAACGTCTTCTAATCCATTAATTGTGCACAAATCCTTTCCCCAGAAAGAAGATTCACTTAATACTGCATGGACATATGTTTTTGCATCATCATTTTTATGAGCATCAAAAAATGTAAGTACATCTTGATCGTCTGAAATTTTATATTCATTTTTACCTTTACGGTTACCCATGAAACCGTCTTTTGTGAAACCAGTTCCTTTATAAAAAGCAAGATAGAAAGCAAGAGAAGCACTTAAACAAGCTGGGATTTTACCTGTTTTTGCAACATAACCTTCTAGTGATGGCATAACGCGTGCTTTCCATTTTGCAGTAGAATTTAAAGAAATAGAGAGTAAAGCATGATCGATAAATGGATTTTCAAAACGATCCGTTACAGAACTTGCGAACTGTTCTAATTCTTCTTTTGAAAGTGTGAGTGTTGGCATAATTTCTTCATAGATAGTTTTGTTCATATAATCACGAATGACATCATCTTTCATACAGTCACGAACAATATCTTGTCCTGCGAGATATGCCCCAAGAACCATGGAAGTATGAGCTCCATTTAAAATGCGGACTTTACGTTGTTTATATGGCTTATGATCGTCAGTAATTAAAATAGGAAGATTTGCTTTATCACAAGGGAATTCTTCTTTTATAGATTGTGGTCCTTCAATAACCCAAAATCCAAAAATTTCTCCTGTATCAATAGCATTATCAATATACCCATTTTCTTTGTTGAGTGATTCGGCATCAGAACGAGGATAGCCTGTAACAATGCGGTCTACTAAAGTAGAGCAGAAAATATTTTCTTGCTCGATCCAATTGATAAATTCTTGTCCAAGATTCCAGTCTTTTGCATGGTTTAATACGCATTTTTCTAATTCTTTTCCATTGTTATCAATTAATTCACAAGAGAGAATAATGAAGCCTTTACCAGTTTCTGTTCCAAATGTTTCGAAACGTTTATACAAAAATTGTGTCAATTTGGCTGGGAAGCTGTTGGCTGGTTTATCTGTAAAGTTACAAGATGGATCGTATACAATACCAGCTTCTGTTGTATTACAAGTGATGAAACGAAGATCTGGATTGTTTGCACATTCCATAACAGAATCGTAATCACTATAAGCATTTAAACAACGGCTAACACAAGAAATAATACGATTTTGGTTTACTTCTCTTCCATTTTCGGAACCACGTAAATATAAAGTATAAAGCCCTTCTTGTTTATTAATAAAATCCCCAACATCGGGAGTAGTAAACTTAGGAATTGGCTGTACAAGAACGACTTTAGAATTAAAATCTGCTGTTTCATTCATTTGATCGATAAAGAAGTCAACAAAAGCACGCATAAAATTACCTTCTCCAAATTGAAGAACTCGTTCTGGTGCATCTTTTAAAAGATATCCATCATAGTTTATATCTTCTAATGTTTGATAGCTTAATGTATTCATAATAAAAACTCCTTTTTATAGAATTTGATTTGTGTGGAAAGCACAAGTCAGGCGTAAGTGCTTACACTTACATCTGACGCTGCCTACGAGCGTGAGAAACTCGTAAGATATGTTTTGCATCGTTTATAAACTTATAAGGTAACCCCCTGTTTGAATATTGCCATATCGTGGAATCCAGCCTCTTCAGCTTTTACAAGTCGACCAGAAGCAACTTCTATAATATAGTCAAATAGTTCATTTCCAAGGTCAAATAAAGTGCCACCTTCTGTTAAAGAACCACAGTTAAAGTCAATCCAATTTTTCTTTGTTTCATAGAGTCGACTGTTACTTGAAATTTTTACAGTTGGAACAGGAGAAGCAAATGGAGTTCCACGTCCGGTTGTAAAAAGGACAATATGAGCACCAGAAGCGGCAAGTGCTGTGGAAGCGACCAAATCATTTCCAGGTGCATTTAATAGATTAAGACCATTTGTTTTGACACATTCTCCATAATTTAATACATCAACAACAGGTGCAGAACCAGATTTTTGTGTGCATCCAAGAGATTTATCTTCCAGTGTGGAAATCCCACCTTTTTTATTTCCAGGAGATGGATTTTCATAGATTGTTTGGTTATGGTTTTTAAAATAATTTTTAAATGAGTTGATGAGAGAAACTGTTTTTTCAAATGTCTCTTCATCTTTACAACGATTCATAAGAAGCGTTTCTGCACCAAACATTTCTGGAACTTCTGTTAAAATTGTTGTGCCACCTCTTGCGATTAAAAGATCAGAAAAAACTCCTACTGTTGGATTAGCTGTAATGCCAGATAATCCATCTGAACCTCCACATTTCATACCAATAATTAATTCTTTACATGAAATAGATTCTCTTTTATAGGTAGAAGCGTAATCGCATAATTGTTTTACGAGAGTTAATGATTGCTCGATTTCATCTTCACATTCTTGAGAAACAAGGAATTTTACTCGATTTTCATCGTAAGAACCAATATATTTCTTTAGTTCGTCGATATTGCTGTTTTCACATCCAAGACCAAGCACTAATACGCCACCTGCATTTGGATGATTAATTAAATCAGCTAAAATTTGACGAGTATGTTCTTGATCTTCTCCCATTTGTGAACATCCATATGGATGAGGAAAGGCTACAATTTCTTCGATACCTTCTGGTTTGAATTGTTTCGATTTTGCAGCAATTGCTAAAGCAATACTATTGACACAGCCAACAGTTGGAATAATCCAAATTTCATTTCGAACACCTACTTTTCCATTGGAACGACGGTAACCTTGAAAAAATCGTTCTTCAAGAGGTTCTAACATATGGATATCCTTTTGATAAGAATAATCTAATAAATCTCCAAGTCCTGTTTTCATATTGTGCGTATGAATCCAAGAACCTGCTAAAATTTTTGTTATAGCAACACCGATAGGCGACCCGTATTTGATTATTTGTTGTTGCTCTTCTATCGTTGTTAATGCAAATTTATGTCCTTGAGGAATATCTTCCAATAAAGTACATTGTTGTCCATCGATAGTAAGTCTCATTCCTTTCTCTAAAGGAACGAGAGCTACAGCTACAGTATCATCGGAATGAATTTTAATAAAAAGCTGTTTGGAACTCATAAAAACCTCCATTTTTCATATTGAAAAAACTAAATAATGTAAGTATTTACAATTAGCCTACACTGTTTCAAATGAGAAGTCAATGAAAAAATACCGAAAAAATTACCAAAAATACGTGTGAAATATTGTGAAAAATAACGTAAATGCAATGATTGACTTTTAATTAACAAACAATTATAATGTCTTTTATGTAAGAGCTTACAAAAACAACTTGAGATTTTCTGAATCATTCAATTATGAAAAAATCTCATAATAATAAGTAGCATATGGAAAAAGTACAATATAGGAGGAATACCTTTATGAAACCATTTATGAATGAAGATTTTTTACTTAGCACACAAGTGGCACAAGAGTTATATCACGATATCGCAGAGAATATGCCAGTGTTAGATTATCACTGTCATATTAATCCAGAAGAGATTGCAAAAGATCGCAAATTTGAAAATATCACACAAGTATGGCTTGGCGGTGATCACTATAAATGGAGACAGATGCGTTCAAATGGAATCGATGAATATTATATTACGGGAGATGCTTCAGATCGTGAAAAATTTCAAAAATGGGCAGAAACTTTAGAAAAGGCAATTGGAAATCCATTATTTCATTGGAGTCATTTAGAATTACAAAGATTTTTTGGGTATTATGGAATCTTAAATGGAGAAACTGCACAAGAAGTATGGGACTTATGTAATGCAAAATTACAAGAAGATAGCATGAGCGTTCGAAATTTAATTCGTCAGTCTAATGTAACATTGATTTGCACAACCGATGATCCAGCAGATGATTTACATTGGCATAAAGAAATTTCAAAAGACGATTCTTTTGAAATACAAGTGCTTCCAGCATGGAGACCAGACAAAGCAATGAATATTGAAAAGCCAGATTATACAGCATATATTACAAAACTAGGGGAAGTTGCTGGTGTTTCTATTCAAAGTTTTGCACAATTAAAAGAAGCATTACAAAAGAGATTACAGTTTTTCCATGAGATGGGCTGTCGTGCAAGCGATCATGCACTTGAATACGTGATGTATGTACCAACAACAGAAGAACAGATTGAAAAGATTTTTGCTTCAAAACTTGCAGGAACTGATATAACAAGAGAAGAAGAATTACAGTTTAAAACTGCTTTTATGACATTTGTGGCAGAAGAATATACAAAACTTGGCTGGGCGATGCAACTTCATTACGGATGTAAGAGAGACAACAATGAAGAAATGTATGAAAAACTTGGGCCAGACACAGGATATGATTGTATTAATAATTATGCACCATCTGCACAGATGGCAGATTTCTTAAATGCCTTAAAGAAAAAAGAAGCTCTTCCAAAAACAATTATTTATAGTTTGAATCCAAATGATGATGAAGCAATTGGAACTATTCTTGGGTGCTTCCAAAATTCAGATGCGATTGGAAAAATTCAGCAAGGTTCAGCATGGTGGTTTAATGATCATAAGACAGGAATGACAAGACAGATGACATCTCTTGCGAATTTGGGATTATTAGGAAACTTTATTGGAATGTTGACAGATTCTAGAAGTTTTTTATCATATCCTAGACATGAATATTTTAGAAGAATTATGTGTGAATTGATCGGTGGCTGGGTAGAAAACGGAGAGTATCCATACGATAAAAAGATGCTTGAAAATATTGTGAAAGGTATTTCTTATAATAACGCCGTACGTTACTTTGGCTTTGAATTAAAGGAGGAATAGAATGGATACAAATACAAACAAAAGCAGTCCTCAAGTAGAAAATGGAAAGCAGCAAAAGCTAAAATGGAGTGAAAAAATTGCCTATGGTTTTGGTGATTTTGGAAATGGTTTTATGTTCGACTTAGGACAGGCATACCTGACAAAATTTTTTACGGATATTGCAATGATTACGCCAGGAATGGTAGGACTTATTTTCTCAGTAACGAAAATTTTTGATGCCTTTATGGATCCATTAGCAGGTTCCTTTGTCGATGGGAAGAAAAATATCGGAAAACAAGGCAAGTTTCGTCCGGTTATGATGGTATCTTCGATTGTATTAGCCATTTTAACAGTAATTACTTTTACAATGCCAAATGTTTCAATGACTGGAAGAATTATTTACGCATTTGCAACATATATGGCATGGGGAGTTGTATATAGTTTTACAAATGTCCCATATGGTTCTTTAGCCTCTGTTATGAGCCGAGATATTGAAGATAGAGCACATCTTGCTACAACGAGACAAGCAGGCTCGCTAGGAGCACAGCTTGTTACTGGTACGACATTTATTCCAATTGTTATGTTATTTTCTCATGCAGATGGAACAGTAAATGCACATGGATATACGATCGCAGCAGCGGTTATGGCAATTGCCGGTGTGATTGGATTTCTTATCTGTTATTTAGGAACAAAAGAACATGTCAAAGTAAATCGTGAGGCTGGAAGCCATGAAAAAGAAGGCATGAAAGCGTATGTAAAAGTTGTCTTTACGAATAAACCATTAGGAGCAATGATACTTTTAACATTATTTACAATTTCAGCGATGAATACAAATAATACAATGATGGTTTATTTTTGTCAGTACAATTTAGGAGATATTTCTTTACAGCCAATTGTAAATGGAATTATGATGGGAGCATCTGTGGTTGCGATTTTATTAATTCCAATGTTAGTAAAGAAATTCGGTAAAAAACAAACAGCGATTGCTTCTTTTATTATTGGTGCAATCGCAAATGGATTAAACTTTATTTTGCCTACGAATACAGTTTCCTTTATTATTTTAGTAACCATTGGTTATGTAGCACTAGCAATTCCAAACGGAATTACTTGGGCATTTGTATCAGATGTTATTGATTATGGAGAATGGCATACAGGAATTCGAAAAGAAGGTATTACATATGCGGCATTTAACTTTTCAAGAAAAATTGCACAATCAATTGCAGCGATTGTTTCAGCTACAATTTTAGGACTTACAGGTTATGTTGCAAATCAACAGCAGACATCAACAACATTATTAGGAATTAAAGGAGCGATGACTCTTTATCCAGCATTCGCTTTAGTGATGGCAGCACTTATCATTTTTTTCCTATATGGATTATCCGATAATAAATATCGTCAGATCGCACAAGATCTTTCCGATGGAAAATGGGAAAAAGGAATCATAGGAGAAAAGAAAGACGAACAATAATAAGCGTAAAAAGAGTATCCTTACATCGTTTTCATAACGAAAAGATACTCTTTTTGTTCGTATCTATTTATTGTATCGGGAACTTTGTTGTATTATGATGAATAATACTTCCTGAAAACATAGTTTTGGAAGGAAGACTTCGTCCTTGAAACACCTGCATCATTAAAGATACTGTCGTAACACACATAAATTCAACTCGGTTATCAATCGTAGTTATTTCAGGAGTGCTACAAGTGGATAAGATGGAGTTATTATAACCAGTAACCTGCAATGTATCGGGAATTTTAATATGATTATGAAGAGCATATTTAACAGCACCAGCAGCAATTTCATCATCGGCAGTAATGATGGCATCAAAGAAAAAGTTTTGTGTTTGCAGTTTTTCTAAAATGGAACTGGCATTTTCAAGACCGTTTGGACAATGGAAAATGTGGGAGGAGATTTCAGAAATGTTGTGATTTTCACATGATTTAATAAAACCACCCACTTTCTTTTTTCCACTATAATTTAGAGAACGGTATAAATAAATTGGGAGTGTACTTCCTGTTGAGAAAATAAAATCGGTTATTTCTTTAGATGCCATATAGTCATCGCATAAAATGGAATAAATATTGTCTCCTTCCAAAGAACCATTTAAAATAAAAACAGGTATTTTTTTTGCTGTTTCTAATATATAGCTATTTTTTTCGGAAGACTCTTCAATAAAATGAGAACCAATAAAAATAACAGCATCGACATTTCTTGAGAGCAATAATTGTAAATATTTTTGTTTTTCCTGTAGTTGATGACCGGTGCAACAAAGCATGGAGGCATAGGAATTATTTCGTAGTTCACGTTCTAAATAATAAATTGCCTGTGCTTGGTAAACATCAGAAGAATCAGAACATAAAATTCCTACGGTAGACATAGAATTGAGACCGAGACTTCGAGCGAATGCGTTCGGTGTATATTTATTTTCTGCGATAACAGCAAGTACTTTTTGCCGTGTTGCGTCGCTCACTTTATCGCTTCCATTTAAGACGCGGGACACTGTGGCGATCGAAACACCAGCTTTTTTAGAAATATCATAAATATTCATAAGATTATACTCCTCGGAATGTGAAATATTTATTTCATAAAATATAGGTTTGTTTTGTTATTAATCTTTGGTATTATACAATGAAACAATCAAAAAGGCAAATGATGAAATGCGATGGGAAACTAAAAAAAGGGAATAAAAGTTGTAATAATAAAGAATACATAAAAATAACAAAGAAAATTAGGAGGAAAAACAATGGCAGATGTTATTTTATTTGGAGAGCCGATGGCTCTCTTTGTAGCAACAGAAGAAGGGGAGCTTGAAGAGGCTTGTACTTTTAAACGAATGTTAGCAGGAGCTGAAGTTAACGTTTCAATTGGACTTACAAGACTTGGGTTTGATGTGTTATATAGCACAAGGCTTGGAAACGATCCGTTTGGAGATTACATTCAAAAGAAACTAAAAGCAGAAGGGATTGCGACAAATATTATAAGAGATCCATACCATCCAACAGGATTTCAATGGAAAAATCATGTAACAAAAGGAGATCCAGCAACGTATTATTTAAGAAAAAACAGTGCGGCTTCTTGTCTAACAGAAGAAGATGTGGATTTGGTTGATTTTGCGGGTGCAAAACTACTCCATATTACAGGTATTTTACCAGCACTTTCCTTGGAATGTAGAAATGCAGTCTATCGCATGATTGAAAAGGCAAGAGAACATGGAATGAAAGTTTCTTTTGATACCAATTTAAGACCGAGTCTTTGGGAAAGTGAAAGTGCGATGATACGCACAATCAATGATTTGGCATCAAAAGCAGATATTGTGTTACCAGGTATTGGAGAAGGAAAGATTTTAATTGGGAGTGAAGATCCTGAACAGATTGCAAACTATTATTTAGAACACGGTGCTAAAACAGTAATTGTAAAATTAGGATCGAATGGAGCTTATGCACAGACAAGAGACGATAATGGAGTGATTAAGAAAAAATATTTTAAAGGGTATCCGGTGAAAGAAGTTGTGGATACAGTCGGTGCAGGAGATGGATTTGCTGTTGGAGTATTGAGTGCATTTTTAGAGAATGGAACACTGGAAGAAATGGTAGATCGAGGCAATGCGATCGGAGCAATGCAAGTGATGGTGGCAAGCGATAACGAAGAGCTTCCAACAAAAGAAGAACTTGAGAAGTTTCGCAATAACAGAAACTAAACATAGAAACGATAGGGATATATATCCTTGAAGATATGTCTATAATCACAGATATCATAAGCGTGACAACCGGAATTTTGACTATTTCAATGAACAACCTTGTGAAAAAAGGCTATATTATATAGAATCCTAGCAAAAAGTAACGAAAAAATCGTATTTTTATCTCTTTCAGAAAATGGGAATTTTACAAATAAAAGAATGAGGCTGTCGCACTAAGTGACAGCCCTACTTTCAACAAAAAATCACTAACATTCTCACTTCGATGAAGTACTTCTGATAGACCTATTGTTATCATATTAAGAAACTTCTGTACAAACATATCTCCTCCATATTTTATTATAATCTCTCGGAATCTTTATCCCTTGATTTATAAGGGGTTCCGATTCCTTTT
>Cebus_capucinus_imitator_PRJNA485217_SSR047__coassemble_1203_pt1 | contig 20536 bp, 15 predicted proteins | sample Cebus_capucinus_imitator_PRJNA485217_SSR047__metabat2_low_PE_010 | metagenome-assembled genome bin Cebus_capucinus_imitator_PRJNA485217_SSR047
TCGTTAGGTTTATAGTTATTATTCTTCAATACAATCACCTCTTGACTATATTTTATTATAAACAACTATATTTGTCTATATTTTTAACAACTAAACAAATCTCCTTTGTTCTTTCTGTTTCTTATAGCTTCACTGTATATTTATAACGATTTCCCGGGTAGTAACATTTTGAGTATTCAAACACTTCCCCATCTGCCAAAAATGTTCTTCTCGTTCGGATAAACACCGGCATCGTTTCTGATAGCTGTAACTGTTCCTGAACTTCCTTTGATGGCAAAGCTGCTTCTAACGTATCTTCTCCCGATTCAATGACAAGCCCATGAACTTCATTGAGATATTGGTATAACGATTCTTTATAACACTCACCAGACAACGGCAGTTCTACGAGATTTTTTAAATATGTCACCGTGTAAACAAGTGGTTTTCCTTCCACATTTCTCACTCGTTTTAAACAATAACACTGTTCGGTCAACGGAATCTCCAATGCCTTTGCCACTAATTTCTCCGGACTTATCTTCTCCATCTGGCAATAGGTCGTTTCCATTGTAATCTGATGTTTTTTCATCTCTTCTGTAAAACTGATCACTTTATTCATCTGCTCTTCAATTTTATCGTAAACTACTTCTGTGCCAACGCCCCTTTGGCTTTTCACATATCCAAGTTGGCATAAAATTGCGATTGCCTGTCGCACGGTCACTCTTGACACTTCATATTGCTCCATCAGCTCTTTTTCTGTCGGCAAAAGATCGCCTTTTCCATATTCCCCTTGTTCAATCTTTTTTTGCAGAAGTTGTTCTAACTGTGTATATAATGGTGCTGCACCTTTTTCAAAATTTAACATATTTTCACTTCCTCATTCTCGTTCTATTCATTGAAATAGAAAACAAATATTTCTTCGATCCACTATTTGTTATAACATTATAATATATCTACTTTTGCTTTTCAATCTTATGAAATGCACTTTTTCATTTTCGGAATGATCGCTAATACTTATTGGAAATTTTGCATAAAAACAGCATGAAAAATGGGTATGAAAAAAAGGCTGTCGCAAAATGAATGTTTCATACACAATATTTTGTAGAAATTTTTCACTTTGCAACAGCCTAAGCCTTTGTCATAAAACCGATGGATTATGAAGAACGATATTACTTCCCATCAGTCATAAAACGTTCCATTAATTCAATTAGCTTTAATGTATTTTCATCATTTTTTGCTTCGCTTAATTTACGCATACTCTCTAACAGCCCATCGCTTTGTGCGGTAATCTCTTGTGGAGTGGAATAAGCGTTATCTAACACGTTTTTCGCCTTTGTTAAACTTTCTTCAAACGCTTTCTTATCGCTATCGCTCACTCCTGCTGTGGAGAGAACTTTTGCATAATCATAGATTCCTTGTAAAAGGCTCTTATCGGTCTTTGGCGCCTCTCCATAGTATACGCGCACCCACTCTGATTGATTTCCATTAAAGTCTTCTAACTGAACTTCAATATAATCAAATGGTTTCTCTGTATTTAATTTTAATCCTGTTAAATCATCAACTCCACGAGTAACATGATCTTTTAAAATCGTTCCTTCTGAATCTCTCGCTGTCAAATGCCACCAGTCATAAGTAGTAGGAGGTGTTAATTTCCAACCTTTTCCTGGAAGAACGCTCTCAGCAATCGAACCTTCATAAGGATCGCAGTGATTATCCGCCAATGTTCCCGTAATATCTGTATAACTAACAACTTTTCCTTTTTTATTCAAATAAGAAAGTCTTAAATTATACTCGCTTCCATCGGTTACAGAAACTTTAATCGTTCCAGATGTAGCACCTTTTTTAAAGGTCGCTTTGTATGTTTCTTCATTGCCTGCATAGTTATATGGCAATGTCACCGTGGCACGAATGGATTCATATTTTACGTTCGGATTCTTCCATGTTGCTCTTAAAATACCATCTCCTGATTTTATAGATACATGAGCAACTCTGTTTTCCTTGTGATAAGCAACGGTAGTCGCTTTACTTTCTACGCCGTTTGCCCCTTCCGCTGTCACTTTAAAACCGACGATATTCTCATTCTCATAAACATCTTTTACATAGAATGTGCTGTCATAAAGACCGCCTAAATATTTCTCTGTGCCATCTTTCATCATAGCGGATACATTATATTTTTGTACGCTATCATAATCTTCTAAATCCCAAGAGAGATAAACTTCTCCTGTCTGAAAAGCGCGATCGATTTTAAGCCCAGTTGGAGCTTCCGGCTCTTTTTTATTATTTGTAATAGCGATTTCCCCGATGTTCATCTGATAATCATCAAGTTTTTCACCATTTGGATCAAATGCTAAACCAAAAGCGGCTAATGTTCTTCCATTGTATTTAGAAAGATTAATCGATTCTGTTGTCCATTTAGAAGATTTCTTACCGGAATTTTTCACAGTGAGATATTCTACTTTTTCTGGAGCATCTTCAAAAATCAAAGCCACTTTCATTTCAGACTGATCAGTTGGTGTGGATTTATAATAAGTAATATCGAATTTAGATTTTCCAGTAATCTTTAATTTTGTCTTATAAAGGCGTAAGAGATGCTCCGCAGAGAGAGGTCCTTTTGCTACAAGAGAACTTCCTCCATCATAGCCGCCAATTTGATTTAATTCAAATGCAGGATTATATTCTTTTCCATAATCAAAATCAAAGTTTAAAGTAGCTTCGCTACCATCAGCTGTCTCATACCACCATTGCCATGTCGGTAAAATATCTTGATCGTTAATGTTAGACCATTCGCTGTCATTAGACACTTTGCCGTCTACAAAATACTGCATACCATGTCCTGTATTGAAGTTTGTAAGGAAATTAGAACCGTTGATGACAGAACGCTCTGAAATAAAAGCTGCTAATCCCGGCCATGATTGGAAATCTCCTTGCACTTCACTATAACCATCGTATTCCCCTCTTGTTGGATCGTTTGCTGTTTCATATGGGTTTGTGTCGGCGTCCAAAACTGCCTGTAATAATTCTTTTCTTTCGGCTTCTGTATATTCTGTTGAGTTTTTGTCTTTAAAAGTAACACCTTTCACAACATAATCATCAGAGTTTGCATAATATGGCTGATTTTGAGAACCTGACCACCATGTGCGCTCACGAGCGAATACATATTTTTGATATTCGGAGTCATTTCGACGGTTTTCGCTATAAGAGTTATCCCCTGTATGACCAAAGAGCTGTTCATCTAAACCGCTCCATACTTGTTCTGTTCCTAAGCTGGCAATGGCATTTTGAGGAACTAAATTCTCATCTAACGTGTTATTTAAGGAACCACGAACACCGCTAAATCCTGTCTGACCGGCTTCTAATGTTTGGAACACTGTTTTTCTCGCATCTAAGCCTAAAGACTCCATAATTTTTACAGAACCTTCTACTTCCTCTTTTTGAGGGCCTGGATTGATGTATAAAGAACTAGAAGCAATTGTCTCATCATCTGGACCTTTTACCCAGTTGCTAAAATCAGTCGCATCTTTTGTATAGTAGTTGATTTTTCCCCAAACATCTTCGTTATCTTGTCCATATTGGCAAGAAGCATATGACTGAATGTACATACCTTGTTCTGTCAGCTGACGACAAAACTCTTCATAAACTGGCATAAAATCTGCTGGAAGTTCTTCTTCCGCATTGATGAAATAACCGTCATATCCATACCATTTCGCCATTTCCACTAATTTATCCGCCATAGGGAAACGACCTGATACATCTTTATAAATTAAATCATCGGTATGTTCTACTCTAGGGAAGAAAATACAGCCCAATGCTTTTACCCCATTTTTATGAGCTGCATTTGTGTAAGCTGGATTCGGAATATTTAAAAGACCAAACTCATAAGCACGATCATACCATGGATCCTCTGGATTAAATAAAGCATCTGGTGTTGGATTGACAACGGTTCCATGCCAAGAAGCGCGGTAATCTAAATATTGCCAGAAATTAAATAAATACTGCGCAAACTTATCGTTGTAATTGGTTGGATTGAAAAATTCATTTCCATAGTCACCAGCAAGCGCAAGGCTTTCTACTTCCTGACTGAGTTTCGGATTCGCCTGAGTCGCAGAAAATGCCTCATTTCTTTTTTGTAATGGCACATCGGCTTTCATAAAATCAGAGTATTCATCGGTTTCGGGACTCCAATTTAAAATATCTTGCGCCCTGTGTCCATGATACATTGGCTGATTCTGCCCAAGGTATCCTTGTTCCCCTTGACGTGGAGGCAATGTATCCCCACCTGCCCAAACTTGTGTTGTGTTACCAACTCCAACTGATGCAACCATGGCAGTTGCTAAGAAAGTTGATAACAATTTTTTTGCTTTCTTTCTTCTCATAATACAAAAAGCCCTCCTAAAATGTAATAAATCTATTAAGATTTGTTATAACATAACAATATAATAACGTATATCACATAATTTTCAACATATTTTTTTGTATTTTTTAATTTTTGTAATAGCATCTAAAGTTTTTTGTGCATTTTATACAATTTGATCATTTATTTTCGATCATTTCTTCCGTTCTCCCCTTTTTCTCTCACTTCTTGGGCTTCCCTTTCCTTTCTCCCAATGTAACAAAGCGGTAAATATCGCTATCTGTCTCCTTTCTCTACAAAGCAGCTTCGCTTTCCTATTTCGTGTAATTGCACAATACCTTTTATATGTTTTTCACAATCTTTTTTTGATTCAATCATCAAATTATTCAAAAGAAAACCCGCAGATACTTTCTTTTGAGAATCTTCTCTTAAAAATGTACCTACGGGTTTTTTCGTTTTTTGGTCACTAAGGTGTTACTGTTAAAATAATGTCACCTGCGTTTGTTTCTCCTGTATTTGTTTTAAATTCTTTATAATCACCAGTATTGCTCACGATAATTGGTGTAATTGTGCGATACCCTTCTGAACGAACGCCTTCTAAGTCGACCGTTCCAATGACATCGCCTTGTTTTACTTGATCGCCATTTTGAACTTTAATATCATAGTATTTTCCATTTAATTGAACTGTATCAATTCCAATGTGAATTAAAAGTTCCAGCCCTGAATCCGATACAAGTCCAATGGCATGTTTTGTATCAAAAACTGCTGCAATTTTGCCGTCAAATGGCGCATAAATCGTTCCTTCTGTCGGTTCCACTGCAATTCCATCGCCTAACATTTTTTCGGAGAACACGCCGTCTTCCACTTCTGAAAGCTCTACTGCCTTTCCTATAAATGGAGAGGCGATCTTAACTTCTGTCTTTACAGCTGATTCTGTCTTCTCTTCTTTTTTCTCCTCTTTCACCGGCTCTACGACCACTGGCACTTCCACGGTTTCAGGTGCGTGTTCTAAATAATCTTCCAAGTTTGATTTAATAACGGTCACTTTTGGACCATAAATAACTTGAATTCCATTTCCTTTTACAACAACGCCAGAAGCTCCTGTTGCTTTTAATACATCTTGTTTTACTTTCGCCTGATCGTGAACCGTTACACGAAGTCTTGTGGCACAGCAATCCAAATCACTGATGTTTGATTTTCCACCTAATCCATCTGTAATCATGGCAGATACCATATCTTCTTCTGAAAGAGCTGCTTTAGAAGAATCTCCTCCATTTTTTCTCGCTTCCATATCAGAACGTCTATAAAGTTTTACTTCACCATCGCCTTCTTCACGGCCTGGAGTTTTTAAATTCATTTTCTTAATTAAAAAGCTAAATAAGAAATAATAAACGATAAAATATACAATACCGACAAGAACAATATAGAGCCAATCTGTTTTTGCATTTCCCTGCATGATTCCAAACAATGTCATGTCAATTAAACCACCGGAGAATGTCATTCCAACACCAACGCCAAAAACGTGCATCAGCATATAGGCAAGCCCTGCTAATATACAGTGAATCACATATAAAATAGGCGCTACAAATAAAAATGTAAATTCAAGAGGTTCTGTAATTCCTGTGATCATAGAAGTTAATGCTGCGGACAATAAAAGCCCTCCAACAATTTTTCTTTTTTCTGGTTTTGCACAGCGATACATAGCGAACGCTGCTCCTGGCAATCCAAAAATCATAAGTGGGAATTTACCGGACATAAAACGACAAGCGGATACTGCAAAATGCTTTGTTGTTGGGTCTGCAAGCTGGGCAAAGAAGATGTTCTGAGCGCCTTCCACTAATTTTCCTGCCACTTCCATCGTTCCACCAACTGATGTTTGCCAAAATGGAAGATAGAATACATGATGAAGCCCAAATGGAATCAAGGCACGTTCCATCAATCCATAGAACCATGTTCCTGCATATCCGGAATTCATTACAAATGCGCCTAGATGATTAATTGCTACCTGAACAGTTGGCCAAATATAAAACATTGCAATACCAACAATCAAATAAACAACGGCTGAAATAATTGGCACAAAGCGTGTTCCTCCAAAGAAAGAAAGCACTTGTGGCAATTCAATCTTATAGAATCGATTATGAAGTGCGGCAACGCCAAGACCTACAATAATCCCTCCAAATACACCCATTTGTAATGATGTAATTCCAACAACCGATGTTGTGGAACCGGAGAGCATACTTTCGGTACCTCCGTTGGCTTGAATCAAAGCTCCAATGGACGCGTGCATTATAAAGAATGCAACGACACTGGATAAAGCGGCTACTTCTTTTTCTTTTTTTGCCATACCGATGGCAACACCCATGGCAAAGATAATCGGCAAGTTATCAAAGACGATACTTCCTGCTGCATTTAATACTGAGAGAATCGTATAAATAAAAGTTCCCTCTCCCATAAGCCCTATGAGACCATATGTTTCAAGCATTGTCTGGTTTGTAAAAGATCCTCCAATTCCAAGGAATAATCCTGCCACTGGAAGAATTGAAATCGGAAGCATAAACGATCTTCCAACTCGTTGTAAAACACCAAAAATTTTGTCTTTCATCTCTTTTTCCTCCTTCGTTTTTTCTAAGCAACACTTCTTCATATAGAAAAAGGACCAAGAACTCTCCATGTTCCACAAAATGTTTTTGTAACAGCTGCATTCCCTTATTACCGCATCTACTAAGCCAAATCTTGTTGAATCGCTCTTATCAATTCTACCTTTGATTTTTTATAAAGTATTACCATTTTCTACGGATTTCATACAAAAACACATTGTGTAGTTATAGAGAGAACTCAGTCCTGCCTGCATGACCAGTCACACGCCGATGTTCTCTATTATCGTTTTATGTTTCTTATTTGTTCTTACTCGCTCTCACTTATTCACATCGAAATTCTTCTTAAATGAACTGTGAGAAACATCATCTCTTCCTCTGTAATCTTTCTATGATATCGTTCTTCAATATGGGCTCGAATGAGTTCCGCACATTGATAGTCGTTTGGATATTGCTTCTTGATCATCTCTTGAAATACAATATCATCACTTTTTGTTTCTTTCTTTTTAAATAATCGCTGTCCAAAAAACTTCAAATGTGTAATAAAACGACTATAATGCAAAGAATCTTCATCAAATTCCATTCCATAATAGTCCGACACAATTTCTAATATTTTCTGAATCAGCTCTGTAATCTGCACCATGCTGCTCATATTCGTATCCAATTCTGCATTTACGATATGGAGCGCAATAAATCCTGCTTCATCAATAGAAAGTTGTACCCCTAGCCGCTCTTTAATAATGGAAAGAGCCTCTACTCCAAGTTGATACTCTTGTGGATAAAAACATTTGATCTCAGAGAGCATTGCATTTTTATATTCCATCTTCTCTTTCTGTCTTGCTATTGCAAAACTAATATGATCGGTTAATGTAATATAAATATTGTTATTAAGACGTCGGTTTAAAACCTCTTTCGCATGATCAATAATATCGGTGCATACTGCCACATATTCCGTCGGAATTTCTTCTAATAATTCTTGCAGCTTATTCATGCTCTTTGCTCCGTCCATTCGATAGACTTTCTCTATAAGCTCTTCCGGAACATATTCATTTGCCTTTTTGGAAAATCCAATTCCTAAGCCACGCAAAATAACTTCTTCATTTTTTTCATCAATGGCACATACGATATTATTGTTTACTACTTTTTTGATCTTATACACCACAATCCCTCTCTTTATTTCATTCGCGAATTTCATTGATACTAAAAATCCTAGCATCTTTTTCTTTGAGTGTCTGATTTTTCTATCTTTCTTTTGGCGCCTTTCAAAGATAGAAAGCCAAAAAAACAAGACCATCTTTATAAACGCACACAAATCGATCACGGCTCCATGTGCACTTATAAAGATGGTCTTGCCTGCTCTACCAGTCACAAGCCATTTGACTACATCAAATATACCATCAAATCTTTTTTATGACAATAGATTTTTAATACTTTTTTTATTTTTGTTTATATTATATAAATTTCTTTATGCAAAATCTCTAAATATATCTCTTCTTGTTTTTATTTCTTCCTTTTCTTCTTTATTACAAAGTCATATAGGCTCTAAATGTGAATTACCAGTTCAATGCACTTTCTTTATTTGATTTATAAACACTCCCATTATTCTTCCAAAGCACTAAGCCAAAGTTTATTAATCTGCTCCCTTGCTTCCATAAATCTTTGTTTTTCTCTTGTTGGATGAATACAGTTCGTAAGCAAGACAAATGCCTCTTTTTTCTCAACATCTAAAAGCATAGAAGTACCAGTAAATCCAGTATGATAAAGGATAGAATCCCCATACTCCTTACTCCAACCATAAGTTCTTTTAAAAGAATTTTTCTCTTTTATTTTATCAAAAAGTAATTTTGAAAACAATCTCTCGTCTTCTTTTAAATATGCTTTAATAAAAATAATACAATCCTCTAATGTTGAAAAAAGTCCGGCACTTCCACTTTGTCCAAGTAAATATGCTTTTGAATCATGGATTTCTCCACAAATACAGCCTCTTTTTTTCGTATACTCTGTTGGAAGCACCATTCCTTCTTCTATCTCTTCCTTTTTTACAAAAAACGAAGTATGATTCATTTTCAATGGTAAAAAAATGTGTCGATAATAGGAGTCTTCTAACGAACATTGATCCAATTTTTCAATAATGAACCCCAATAAAATATATCCAACATCAGAATAAATACACTCTTTTCCTGCTTCTTGCTCTCTCTTTGTATTATACACATAGGAAATAATATTCTCTTTTGTCAACTGTTCTTTTTTCATTACCTCCGCTGGAAGTCCACTTTGATGAAGAAGCAACTGTTCAATAGTAATATCCTCATATGAGAACAACTCTAAAATGTCTTTTATCTTCGTATCAAAATCAATTTTTCCTTCATCAATTAATTGCATTACTCTTACAAATGTACCAATAATTTTACTTAATGATGCCATATCATAAAGCATTCCCTGTCGTATCTTCCTATTATGATAAGGTTCTATCACTCCTTGAACCCCTCTATAATATGCATACTCTTCCTCTTTCGCTATATTAATAAAAGAATAAGATGCTCCGTAAAGCACCTTATCTTCTATTAGCTTATCGATTCTTTGCTGAATCTGTTCTTTCTTTCTCATATCGATATCTCCCTATTTTATTATTTACTCTGTTCAATTGCCTGTCGAACTCTTCCTTTTGCTTGCTTAAGAGCTTCTTTCGCTTCTTCTGCACTGTTTCCTGTTTCAATCATAACAATAGCATTGGCAACACTCATATCAGCTTCTTTTAATACGGAAGTCGCTTTTTCTTCTGTAACTCCAGTAATATCCATAATCATTCTAATAGCTCGAACCACTAATTTTTCATTCGTTGGACGCACATGAACCATATAATTTTGATAAACTTTCCCCAGTCGAATCATAACACCTGTTGAAATCATATTAACGATCATCTTCTGAGCAGTTCCTGCCTTCATTCTTGTGGAGCCACTAATAACTTCCGCTCCTACAACCGGTGCAATAGAAATATCAGCAACTTTTGCCATTTCACTATTATTATTGCAAGTAATTGCAATGCTAAGTGCCCCGATTTCATTTGCATATTCTAAAGATGAAATGGTGTATGGTGTTCTTCCACTTGCGGCAATTCCAATAATACAATCATCTTTTGTTATATTCACTTTTTTTAAATCCTCAATTGCAAGTTCTTTGGAATCTTCTGCACCTTCTACTGCCACAAACATTGCCTTTTCTCCACCAGCTAATAATCCAAAAGCTCTTGATGGATCTACATTATAGGTTGGAGTTAACTCTACAGAATCTAAAGTTCCCATTCGTCCTGAAGAACCAGCACCACAATAAATAATTCTGCCACCTTTCTCAAAACGTTCTGCCACCCTATCTACAGCTTCTGCAATTTTAGGAAGCTCTTTTTCTACTGCACTTGCTACTTTCTTATCCTCCTCATTAATCAAAGAAAGAACTTCTAATGTGCTTAATTGATCAATATTTTTTGTTGCTTCATTTACGGTTTCTGTCGTTAAACCATTAATATTTACCATATAATTAACCTCTCAATTCTTTTCCTTTAATCCCTCCACCATCTTTCTTGTCTTCACAAGTTCTATTTCTATCTCTTCTAAATTTTCTTGGATAACACCAAGATAGAGAAGATTTACCATCATAAGCGAATTTTGGAGAGAAGTAAATGCTCCAATTCTCATCACTTCTTCCACATCTGGAATAAAAAGGCATATATCTGCTAACTTGCTAAGCGGAGAGATATGATTTCTTGTAACAATGATAACCTTTGCCCCCTGAGCTTTTGCTGTCTTTACGATGTTAATAATTTCTTTTGACTGTCCACTATAAGAAAAGGCAACAATAATATCTTCTTTTTTTACATAATTTAAAAATTCCATCATCATATTAACATCTAAATAACAACTAGCGTTGAAATCTGCACGTTTTAATTTATGAAAAAAATCATAAGCTGGTAAAAAAGAGGCTCCAATACCTGTTAAATAAATCCGCCTGGCATTTTTAACCGCTGATATAGCTTCCCCTAATGCTTCTTTATCCAATTGATAAAAAAAGTCTTGAAAAGCAGTATTCACTAATGTTTGCATTTTACTGCACATCATATCCAACGTATCATCTTGTGAAATAATTGGATCTAATATAAAATTTTTATCTTCACTAGCAGTTGCAATTACTAATTCTTGCTTAAAATTTTCCAAACCATCTAATCCTAATTTTTTTACATAGCGAATAACTGAAGCAGAAGATACTCCACTAGCATTTGCAATCTCCACTGCTGTCATAGAAATACAATCTTTCGTATTTTTCAATACAAAATCGGATATCTTTTTATCTCCTTTACTCATATCTGCGTAATGTTCTCTAATTTTCAACTTAATATTTTCCATAAATAATTCTCACTTCCATTTTTAAGATAAATAATTTAAAATGGATTGATCGGATTCATTTGGTATCATCTGTGCTGTCACTTGATGACCGCTCTTTATTATTTCTTTGATCTGTTCAATATCTTTTTCTGTCAAATTCACTGACTTTTTAATCTGTTTTGAACCTTCTCTCTTTGCAACATTGCCTATATTAACCTTTTCGATGGCTACTCCTGCTTTTATCAGTTCTGCCATATCGGCAATATTTTTTGTAATAACAAATATACGTTCACCTGCATAAGCATCTTCCTTGAATCGTTCAATCGCACGTTTTACAGTGACAATTGATAATTTCACTCCCGCAGGTTTTGCCATTTTTAATCCAGCAAGGATCATCTCATCTTGTAAAGCCTCGTTATTAACAACAACAATTCGACTTGCTCCAACTGTATTCGTCCATACCATAGCAACTTGCCCATGAATCAGACGTTCGTCCACACGGGCATGAATTATCTTTCCTGGTTCTCCACTTTGATTTTTAACTCTTTTTGTAATTTTCTTTTCTGTTAATTTCTTCTTTTCTTCTGCTACTTCTTCTTCTGTTAAGCTCCGAACAACTTGCTGCTTTGCAGACTCTACCACAGACTTAGCAAGATTTCTTACATCTGTCTCCTCTATCCGTCCCATGTAAGCCTCAATCAATGCTCCTAAGTTAACCCCACCGATTACTTCCATTGGCACTGTTGTCGTTGCTTTAAGTTTCACAGAAACATTGTAAGGTGTTCCACCGGTTAAATCTGTTAAAACCAAAATAGAATGACATTCCTTTAATTCGGCTATCGCTTCTTTTATTTTTCCTGTCAAACTCTCTGCTGAATCTTCTGGAAGAAAATCTACCATTTGATAGTCAGATAATTCTCCAGCAAATAACTTTAGACTGCTTGTAATACCTGTTGAGAAATTACCATGTCCACTAACAATTACTCCTATCATATCACACATTCCTTCCTTATAACAATCCACCAATAAAATTAAAGATATTTTGGAGATTTCCAAGTACCATACCAAGTAAAATTAAAATGAAGATTAGACGTGTTGAATTCACCTTCTTTTTACCAAGTAACCAATAAGAAAGCATTACAATCCCAAGAGGTAATGCACAAGGAAGAATTTTATCAAGCATATCCTGCAATGCAAAAGTAACTTCCCCAGCTTTGAATGTAATATCTGTTTTATAATTAATAACAGATGGAATTAAAGCTCCAACAACAGTTAATCCTAAAATACTAGCTGCTTCTGTTACTGGTCCAAGTTTATCTGCAAAGCTAGTTGCCAATTTTCGTCCTGAATTATAACCAATCCATGTAAATTTATAACGAATCCATAATACTACTAGACAACTTAATAGTGGAACAATTAAACCAATTGGATTACCTTGCATTGCAATATATGCGGAAATTGAAAATACAATGGCACGATAAATCGCAATAAAAATTGTATCACCAACACCAGCAAATGGTCCCATTAAACCAGTTTTAACCCCCATAACAGTTTCTTCAGATTCAATTCCAAGCTCCTCTTCCATCGCCATATCAGCCCCAATAATTAAATGTGACATAGCCGGAGTTGTATTAAAATAAGAAAGCTGACTTTTCAAGGCACGTTTCATTTTATCTTTATCATCGCCATACAATTTTTTTAAAACCGGCATAATGATATAAGCATATCCAAGACCTTGCATTTTTTCGTAGTTCCAACCGAATTGAAGAGCAAATAGGTTACGAAAATAAACTTTTTGAATATCTTTTTTTGTTAATTTCTTATCTTCCTTCTTTTCTACCTGATTATTCATCAATCTCAACCTCCTCATCATCAATTCTTATCATTCCATTTACTGAATTTGCAGAATTACTTACTGCAACTATCTCTCTATTTTTATTATGATTAAAATGAAGCATTGCAAGTGCAAAACCAATTAATGCAGCTGCCATTACAGAGAATGTACCACTTCCATATGCTAAAAGTACAAATCCAATAATAAAATATGAATAGTATTTTTTTAGTGGTAAATAACGCATCAAAATTGCCATACCCATTGCAGGAAGAATAGCTCCTGCTGTCTTAAGACCTGTCATAAACCAATCTGGAATCCATGCGTTGATACTATTAACAACAGCCTCTCCAAAATAAAGCCCTATCACAACTGGAATTAAACGAGATAAAATCCAAGGTAGTAAACCTAAAAGGTTTGCCCTTTCTATCCCTTTATAATCTCCCTTTTCAACACAACGATCTGCATAATGTTGAAAGAAAGAGTTTACCATTCTTCCTAAAATATCCATCTGTGTCAATAAAAGCCCAATTGGAACTGCTAAACCAATTCCATACTCAGCCCCTTGTCCTGAAATAATCGCATAAGTTGTACCCATAATAGCTCCTGATAAATAATCCGGAATTGTAGCTCCTCCATAAGTAGCAACCCCAAGTGTCATCAACTGTAATGTAGCACCAATAATCAAACCTGTTGGAAGATCTCCAAGAAGCAATCCTATAAATGCTGCTGCAAACAATGGAGTATATAATCCACATTGAATTGAAATTTGATCGATGACTGCAAAGATTGTGTACAGTACAACTAATCCAATAAATACCATACTAATTTCTTGCATAATGTTCCTCCTTTACCTTGTAAAACTCTTTCTTTTGTATAACCCAATACATTGGTTAATATAAATTATACAAAAAAAACTTTTTTATTTTCCTTTATTTGTATTATATCACTTATGTAATATTATTACAATATTATATTTTTTATTTGTATAAAATGTAATAATATTTCATTTTTATTTGTGCAAAACGATGGGAAAACAAAAAGAGCTATCTATTTTCAGATAGCTCCTTTTATTTTAAAAAAAGTTTTTTATTTTTCTTCCACCGCTTCTTCTTTACGAATTGCTTTTGTACGGATCTCTTCTGTAATCTGTGCAACGAAATCTCCTAATGGTTTGATTCCTTCGTCGCCTGCAAAACGGCTTCTTACAGAAACAGTTTTGTCCGCTTCTTCTTGCTGACCTACAACTAAAAGATATGGAATCTTTTCAAGTCTTGCTTCGCGAATCTTATATCCAATCTTTTCAGAACGGTTATCAACGCTGCAAAGCACTTGGTTTTTCTTTAATTCCGCTGCCACTTCATTTGCATAATCCGCATATTTTTCAGAGATTGGCAACACACGAACTTGTTCTGGGCATAACCATGTTGGGAATTTACCAGCATATTTCTCAATTAACCAAGCAAGTGTTCTTTCATAACAGCCCATAGATGTTCTATGAATAATATAAGGACGAGCCTTTTCTCCATTTTGATCGATATAGAACATATCAAACTTTTCCGCAATGGCACAATCTAACTGAATTGTAATCATTGTATCTTCTTTTCCATATACGTTCTTCGCTTGAATATCGATCTTTGGTCCATAGAATGCAGCTTCTCCTTCTGCTTCTGTAAACTCTAAATTCTTTTCCTGTAAGATTTTGCGGATCGTATCCTGTGTCTTTTCCCAATATTCTTCATCACCTAAATATTTTTCACGGTTGTTTGGATCCCATTTTGATAAACGATAAGTGACATCATCTTGAAGTCCTAATGTTCTCATGCAGTAATCAGAAAGCTCTAAACAAGCGATCATTTCTTCTTCCACTTGATCCGGACGAATGACTAAATGCCCTTCTGAAATAGTGAATTGGCGCACACGAGTTAACCCATGCATTTCACCGGAATCTTCGTTACGGAATAATGTCGATGTTTCTCCATAACGAATTGGAAGATCGCGGTAAGAATGTTGTTCTGCTTTGTATACATAATATTGGAATGGACAAGTCATTGGACGAAGCGCCATCACTTCTTTATCTTGCTCTTCATCTCCAAGGACGAACATACCATCTTTATAATGATCCCAGTGTCCTGAAATTTTATATAGATCGGATTTTGCCATCAATGGTGTCTTTGTACGCACATATCCTCTGTTATTATCTTCTTCATCTTCAATCCATCTTTGAAGTGTTTGAACAATTTTTTGTCCTTTTGGCATTAAAAGAGGAAGTCCTTGTCCAATAACATCAACTGTTGTAAACAGTTTCATTTCTCTTCCTAAGCGGTTGTGATCGCGCTTTTTAATATCTTCTAAATGCTCTAAATAAGCGTTTAATTCTTCTTTTGTTGCAAAGGCTGTTCCATAAATACGCTGTAATTGCGCCTTATTAGAATCCCCTCTCCAATATGCCATAGAAGAAGAAATCAGCTTAAATGCTTTAATCCCTTTTGTGTTCATTAAATGAGGACCTGCACAAAGATCGGTAAATCCGTCTCCTTGGCGATAGAATGAAATTTCAGAGCCTTCTGGCAGTTCTTCAATTAATTCCACTTTATAAGGTTCTTCTTTTTCTTTTGCAAATGCAATGGCTTCTTCTCTTGGCAAAGTGAATTTCTCTAAACGATTTCCTGCTTTTATAATCTTTTTCATTTCTTTTTCTAAGTTTTCTAAATCTTCTTTTGAAAAAGGTTCCGCATCGAAATCATAATAAAATCCCTCTTCGATAGCTGGCCCAATGGCACATTTTGCATTTGGGAATAAGCGTTTCACAGCTTCTGCTAATACATGAGAGGCAGTATGGCGAACGGCTTGTAATCCTTCTTTATCTTTTGCTGTTAAAATATTGAGTTCACAGTCTTCTTCTACCATTGTGCGTAAATCAACGATTTCTCCATTGATTTCTCCTGCACAAGCCATACGAGCTAATCCTTCACTAATATCAAGTGCAATGTCGTACACACTTTTTGCTTCCTGATACTCTTTCACAGAGCCATCTTTTAATGTAATCTTCATAAGTTTGTTTAATCCCTTTCTTCTAGTTAATCTTGCGTGTAAAAAATATGACGTGTCATGGGGTCAAATTTTATCTCTTTTACTTTTTTGTTTTATTTTTTTCTTTATTTCTTTTCTTTTATTTCTTCTTTCACCTTTGCAATGAATTCCTCCAATGTCATTGTCACATTTTCACCGGAGTCACGGTAACGAATAGCAACCGTACCATCTTCTTCCTCTTTTGCGCCGACAATGACCATATATGGCACTTTCTCAAGCTGAGCTTCTCGAATTTTATATCCGATTTTTTCCGCTCTCGTATCTTTTTCAGCACGGATTCCAGCTTCTTCTAACGCCTGATAAATCTTATCGGCATAGACGCTGTTTTTATCAGAAATTGGAAGCACTTTTGCTTGAACTGGCGCTAACCAAACTGGGAATTTGCCTGCAAAGTGTTCAATTAAAATACCGATAAAGCGTTCAATAGAACCGAATGCTACACGGTGAATCATAATTGGACGATGTTTTTCCCCATCGGCACCAATGTATTCTGCATTAAAACGAAGTGGTAATTGGAAATCTAACTGAATTGTTCCACACTGCCATGTTCTTCCGATAGAATCTTCCAAATGGAAGTCAATCTTTGGTCCATAGAACGCTCCATCTCCTTCGTTTACAACATAAGGAAGTCCAAGCTCATCTAACGCTTTTCTAAGACCTTCTGTCGCTAATTCCCAATCTTCATCGCTTCCCATGCTATCTTCTGGTCTTGTAGAAAGTTCTACATGATATTTGAATCCAAATAAACTGTATACTTCATCGATAAGACGAGCAACGCCTTTGATTTCATCTGTAATCTGCTCTGGTGTCATAAAAATATGGGCATCATCTTGTGTAAAGCAACGAACACGGAATAAACCATGTAATGCTCCTGATTTTTCATGGCGATGCACCAATCCTAATTCTCCAACACGCATTGGAAGATCACGGTAAGAATGAGGTTCCATCTTATAAACTAACATTCCACCTGGGCAGTTCATTGGTTTCACAGCAAAATCTGTATCATCGATAACGGTTGTATACATATTTTCTTTATAATGATCCCAATGTCCTGATGTTTCCCAAAGCTGACGATTTAACATAATTGGTGTGGATACTTCTACATAACCATTTTTTCTATGAAGCTCTCTCCAGTAATCAATCAATGTATTCTTTAAAATCATTCCTTTTGGTAAAAAGAATGGGAATCCTGGACCTTCATCTAACAAAGCAAATAATCCTAATTCTTTTCCTAATTTTCTATGGTCACGTTTTTTTGCTTCTTCCAGCATTGTTAAATAAGCATCTAATTCAGATGCCTTTGGAAAAGCGGTACCATAAACTCTTGTGAGCATTTTATTCTTTTCGCTTCCACGCCAATAAGCTCCTGCAATGGAAGTCAACTTAAATGCTTTCACATATTTTGTAGACATTAAGTGAGGACCTGCACAAAGATCGACATATTCTCCTTGTTTATAAAAACTGATTGTTTCGCCTTCTGGTAAATCCTCGATTAATTCCACTTTGTATGGCTCTTCTTTTTCTTTCATAAGAGCAATGGCTTCTTCTCTTGGCAATTCAAAACGTTCTAATGAGAGATTTTCTTTTACGATTTTCTTCATTTCTGCTTCGATCTTTTCTAAGTCATCTGGCGTAAGAGGTGTTTCACAATCGAAGTCATAATAAAAACCTTCTGCTATTGATGGTCCAATCGCCAATTTTGTATTTGGATAAAGTCGTTTCATCGCCTGTGCCATAATATGAGAGGCTGTATGGCGAAATGCGTGTTTTCCTTCTTCTGACTGAAAATCAAATAATTCTAATTCACAGTCTTCAGAAATCACAGTGCGAAGATCCGCTTCCTCACCGTTTACCTTTGCCACACAGGCGTTGGAAGCAATGCTTCCACCTAAAGATTTTGCAATTTCAATAATAGACATTGGTTGTTCGTATTCACGAATAGAGCCATTTTTAAATGATACTTTCATGTGTCCTACCTCCTACTATTTGTCTTTTTCTATTATGTTTCCTAAACATAAGATACACTTTTGCTTTTCAATCTACCTATGAAATGCAAAAACGCACCCTTAGATAGATCTCTTATCTATCCAAGGGTGCGCATCATTTCTGTTCTCTATAACAAATCGAAATGCTTTCTCATTTCGCACGGTTCCACCTTGATTTTTCGCTCAAGCTCTTACAAGCCTTATCCTTTAACGCAGGAATGCGGTAATAGTTATTCCTATTACAGCTCCGGAGTGGTTTTCACTATTTTCTTTCAGAAAAGAACTTCCAGCTTATGTCCCTTCTCTCTGGCTGCGTTCCAATAGCTACTATCTCTTTCATCGCTTTTGTTTCTTTTACTGTAATTTACTATATACCTGTTTTTTTTATTTGTCAACTACTTAATGATTTTCTCTTTCTCATTTTTGTTGGATATTTTTGTTAGATATGATAAAATGAGAATATTCATGTCGAATCTTTGTATCTTTATGCCGATTCCAAATATTTATGCATACAGCATCGATTCGTCCAGTATCAAAACGATAAAAAATAGGCTGTCATACAGTCATTTTAGGAGGGTTTTTATTTATGTTTAGTACCGATTCACTCGTCGTACGGGTACTCAGTTTATTATCCGATCTTTTAATTTTGCATTTTTTATGGATTATATGCAGCTTGCCGGTTGTAACCATTGGCGCTTCTACAACGGCTCTTTATTACGCCATGATGAAGCGAATTCGCACCGATGAAGGAAGTATTGTTTCCAATTTCTTCTCTTCGTTTCGATTAAATCTAAAGCAATCCACCATTTTATGGATTATAGAAGTGCTTGCCATCGTTGTTTTATTATTGGATTTTCGGTTCTGCCTTATGTTTTCCGGTCAGATGAGAACTTTCATGCTTATCGCCTATGCGGTTATTTTCATTCCGATCAGTTTTACTTGTCTCTATCTCTTTCCTGTACAGGCAAAATTTGACAATCCAGTGAAAACAAACTTGAAAAATGCATTTATTATTTCCATTCTTAATTTTCCATATACATTGCTTTTAATTCTTTTCACCGGTCTCATTTTGATCATTGGCTTTCTCTTTCCAAATCTATTGCTTCTTCTCATTATTTTTGGAATGGGACTTTATAGCTATGTTACGTCTTTTATTTATATTCATGTATTCCGCAAATATATTCCAAACGAAGCGGAAGAAGATTTTGAGAAAAGCGGGAAAAATAACATCGATAAGAAAAAGAAAAAATAATCGAAAAACCCTCCTATCTTTCGCATGATTTCTACGAAAAATGGGAGGGTTTCTTGTTTTTCCTCTTTCCTATTCTTTTAGATTATGTTAAAATATTTTATATATATTAAAACATCAAGTTTTTGGAAAATCCTAAGACAATTTCACGATTTAAAGGAGGTATCTTATGAATCTTTTCGGACATGATTCACCTATTATGCGCACATTTAACTTACTGGCGGACATTTTAACCCTTCACTTTCTCTGGCTCTTATATAGCTTGCCCCTTTTCACAATTGGCGCTTCTACAACGGCTCTTTATTACACGATGATGAAACGAATCCGCACCGATGAAGGCACTTTATTCCATAACTTCCACACTTCTTTTAAAGCAAACTTCAAACAAGCGACAATTTTATGGCTCTTTCTCGCCCTCTTTGGCTTTCTTTTACTATTCGATTTTCGCTTCTGTTTTGCCTTACATAATGGAATTGGAACCGTAATGCTCATTGGCTGTTCCATCGTCACCATTCCGTTTCTTTTTCTTTGTTTTTATATATTCCCTGTTCAGGCAAAGTTTGAAAATCGGATATTTGATAATGTGAAAAACGCCTTGCTCATGTCATTTATCAACTTCCCATATACATTGCTCTTGCTCGTATTAACAGGAACGGTTATTTTATTCGCCCTTCGTTACCAATTGATGATGGGATTTTTCCTAATCTGCGGTATGGGATTTTATAGCTATATCACTGCCGGCGTCTATATCCAAGTATTTCGAAAATATATTCCAAATGAATTAGAAGAGGACTTAGAAAAACGGGGCAATGAATTTTCTTAAAATTCCAATGCCATATCCCCTTCTTTAATCCAATTCATCTGTCTCATTCCCTCTGAGAAGAATAGGGTAAGAGCCGCCGGCAATACAAACTGCATAAAAATATGGGTAAAAATCTTTTTTATTAGGTTCATCTTCTCTCCACACTCTCCTTCTCTTATTTTTCAACAAAATGTATTTACATATGTCTTGTCACTTGAGAAAAGTCTAACATAAATCGAAAAAGAGAGCAAGAATAAATTTTATATTACCATTTTTTCT
>Cebus_capucinus_imitator_PRJNA485217_SSR047__coassemble_1243_pt1 | contig 18768 bp, 10 predicted proteins | sample Cebus_capucinus_imitator_PRJNA485217_SSR047__metabat2_low_PE_010 | metagenome-assembled genome bin Cebus_capucinus_imitator_PRJNA485217_SSR047
ATTCATATATCCTTGATCGATAATAAATTCCGGACGGAATGGATAGCCGACTTCCTGTTCGAACTGCTCTAAAATATAAGGGCTTACAGAAGCGGAATATCCATACCAATCCACATATTTTTCCTGCGCTAATTCATCAAAAATCAATGTAAATTGATGGAAAAATGTTGTATAGCGAATGACATCGACATGAGGATTATCGGCAATAAATTTGCGAAGTCGTTCCATGGAATATTGATGAGTTTTTGGCTGTCTTACATCAAAGGTAATCTGTTTTTCAAAGTCCGTCCAACCATTTGTCACGGCATTATACATATGCACTGGATCCCACATAATATAAGCAAGAAAGCTAACTGTGTAATCATGAAATTCCTTTGCATTTTGAATCACAACATCTCCTGTTGTTTCCTCATAGCTCCATTCCGTCGTTGGAACAACTTCTCCTGTTGTTCGATCGATCACTTCCCACCATCTCGTAATGTCATCATGATTGTTGACTTTTAACATATCCGGATATAGATGATTCATAAGATGAATGGATAACTGCTTTGTTGTAGCGGTATAAAACGGTGTCATAATATACATCTGTTGAATCTCTTCTGGATTGGCTTTCGCCCAAGCATTATCTTTTCTCGTTGTATAATAAGTGGAATACACTTTCGCATCTACATCTTTCAATTCCTCTGGATAATCCGTTCCGTCACAATCTCGAATAGCATCGGCTCCCCATCGTTCCACTAAATCGAGAGTTTCTTTTACAACGTCCATATCGGTTGGAATGGTAACTCTCCCTTTTTTATATTCGCTCATACACGTTCTCCTTTCTTATTGGAAACTACTTCCCCTATGCTATTAGAATACGAAACTTCCACTGGAAAATCTATTTCCTTGTTGCTATTATTTTTAGTATTCTTGCTAATTCATTGACAGAGAACCGAAAAAACAATTCACCCCAACTATTGATAGAGTGCAAAAAAAGCGAACAACCATCTCTTATAAAGAGACGATCATTCGCTTTTCCTATCTTAATTTTCTTCTTTTATTCTTCTGTTGTATCCATTGCAAACTCTAAATCGTCAGCGAAATCTAATTCTTCCATATCTTCGCTTAATTCTGTTTGCTGATCGGTATCAAGTCTTACGGAACGATAACGTTTCATACCAGTACCTGCTGGGATTAACTTACCGATTAATACGTTTTCTTTAAGACCGATCAATGGATCGATTTTTCCTTTGATCGCTGCTTCTGTAAGAACTTTTGTTGTTTCCTGGAAAGAAGCTGCTGATAAGAAGGAGTTTGTTGCAAGAGATGCTTTTGTAATACCGAGCATTACCTGTTTTCCTTCCGCAGGCTCTTTTCCTTCTGCGATCATCTGTTTATTAATGTCATCGTAGTCTAAGATGTCTACCAATGTTCCTGGTAAGTATTCTGTATCTCCGCTTTCTTCGATACGGATTTTCTTTAACATCTGACGAACGATAACTTCAACGTGCTTGTCGTTGATGTCTACACCTTGGAGACGGTAAACTCTTTGAACTTCCTGAATCATGTAATCCTGAACAGCTCTTACCCCTTTGATCTTTAATAAATCATGTGGGTTAATAGAACCTTCTGTCAATTCGTCACCGGCTTCTAATACCTGACCGTCCATTACTTTAATACGAGAACCGTAAGGGATTAAGTAAGCCTTTGTCTCTCCTGTCTCATGGTTTGTAATAACAACTTCACGTTTTTTCTTTGTATCTTTAATCTGTACAACACCGCCAAATTCAGCGATAATTGCAAGACCTTTTGGTTTACGCGCTTCGAATAACTCTTCGACACGAGGAAGACCCTGTGTGATATCGTCACCGGCTACACCACCGGCATGGAATGTACGCATTGTAAGCTGTGTACCAGGTTCACCGATAGACTGAGCAGCGATAATACCAACTGCTTCTCCAACTTGTACTGCTTGACCAGTTGCCATGTTGGCTCCGTAACATTTTGCACAAGCGCCGATCTTAGAACGGCAAGTTAACATTGTACGAATACGAACTTTTTCATATCCTGCTTTGATAACCGCTTCTGCACGTCTTGGAGTGATCATATGGTTTGCTTTTACAATGATTTCTCCTGTCTCTGCATTGATTAAATCTTCTGCAGCATAACGTCCTGTAATACGTTCCTGAAGGCTTTCAATTACTTCTCTTCCGTCCATAAATGCTTCTACATACATTCCTGGAATCTCGCCTGTACCTTCACAACAATCAACTTCACGGATAATTAAGTCCTGAGATACGTCTACAAGACGACGAGTTAAGTATCCGGAATCGGCTGTACGAAGAGCAGTATCGGAAAGACCTTTACGAGCACCATGGGCAGAGATAAAGTATTCCAGTACGTCAAGACCTTCACGGAAGTTTGACTTGATTGGCAACTCGATTGTACGTCCTGATGTATCCGCCATCAGACCACGCATACCAGCGAGCTGTTTGATCTGCTGATTAGAACCACGGGCACCGGAGTCCGCCATCATAAAGATGTTGTTGTATTTATCAAGACCTGTGATCAGCTTTTCTGTTAAGAGGTTATCCGCTGCGAACCATGTTTTAACAACAGAGTTATAGCGTTCCTCTTCTGTCATAAGACCACGTCTATAATATTTTGTAATCTTTTCTACTGTATTTTGAGCATCTTCAAGAATCTGTTTCTTCTCTTCTGGCACTGTCATATCAGAAATTGATACGGTTAACGCACCTCTTGTAGAGAATTTATAACCGAGAGCCTTGATATCATCAAGAACTTCCGCAGTCTTTGTAGCTCCGTGTGTATTGATACATTTATCAAGAATTCCTTTTAACTGTTTCTTTCCTACATGGAAATCAACTTCCGGTCTTAAATAATCCTCTTCTACACTACGATCTACATAGCCAAGATCTTGAGGGATAATTTCATTGAATAATAAACGTCCCATCGTTGTATCATAGATATGGCTCATCGCCTCACCTGTTGGTTTTGTACCGCTGATACGAACTTTAATTGGCTCATGAAGAGTAATTTCTTTATTTTCATAAGCTAAGTACGCTTCATTTGTAGATTTAAATACTTTATTTTTATTTTGTTCCGGTTTAATTAATGTTAAATAGTAGATACCGAGTACCATATCCTGAGAAGGAACGGCTACTGGCGCACCGTCAGATGGTTTCAATAAGTTGTTTGGTGATAACAATAAGAAACGGCATTCTGCTTGTGCTTCTACGGATAATGGAAGATGGACAGCCATCTGGTCACCATCGAAGTCGGCATTGTAAGCGGTACAAACCAATGGGTGAAGTTTGATCGCCTTTCCTTCTACAAGGATTGGTTCGAACGCCTGAATACCGAGTCTATGAAGTGTAGGAGCACGATTTAACATAACTGGGTGTTCTTTAATAACGTCTTCTAATACGTCCCATACTTCCGGCTGTAATTTCTCCACCATTTTCTTAGCAGATTTAATGTTGTGAGCAAGTTTCTTAGAAACTAACTCTTTCATAACGAATGGCTTGAATAACTCGATTGCCATTTCTTTTGGAAGACCACACTGATAGATTTTAAGTTCTGGTCCTACTACGATAACAGAACGTCCTGAGTAGTCAACACGTTTACCGAGGAGGTTCTGACGGAAACGTCCCTGTTTTCCTTTTAACATATCGGAAAGGGATTTTAATGCACGGTTACCTGGTCCTGTTACTGGACGACCACGTCTACCGTTATCGATTAACGCATCAACCGCTTCTTGTAACATTCTCTTTTCATTGCGAACGATAATGTCTGGCGCTCCTAATTCAAGAAGGCGTTTTAAACGGTTGTTACGGTTAATAATTCTTCTATATAAATCATTTAAGTCAGAAGTTGCGAAACGTCCACCGTCAAGCTGTACCATTGGACGGATATCTGGTGGGATAACTGGTACAACATCTAAGATCATCCATTCCGGTTTGTTGTTTGAGCACCGAAATGCCTCTACTACTTCCAAACGTTTGATGATTCTTGCACGTTTTTGTCCAGTCGCTTCTTTTAATCCTGCTTTTAATTCTTTTGCTTCTCTCTCAAGATCGATGTCTCTTAAAAGTTCTTTGATGGCTTCAGCTCCCATTCCAACACGGAATCTTCCCTGATATTTTTCATAAGCATCACGGAATTCTTTTTCTGTTAAAACTTGTTTATAAGAGAGATCGGATTCTCCTGCATCTAATACGATATAAGATGCGAAATAGAGAACTTTTTCAAGTGTTCTTGGGGAAATATCAAGAATTAATCCCATACGAGATGGAATTCCCTTGAAATACCAAATATGAGAAACAGGAGCAGCAAGTTCAATATGTCCCATTCTCTCTCTACGAACACTGGCTTTTGTTACCTCTACACCACAGCGGTCACAGATAACACCTTTATATCTAATTTTTTTATATTTACCACAATGACATTCCCAGTCTTTTTGTGGCCCAAAGATTCTTTCACAGAAAAGTCCATCTTTTTCAGGTTTTAATGTTCTGTAATTGATGGTCTCTGGCTTCTTAACTTCTCCTCTTGACCATTCTCTGATCTTTTCTGGTGAAGCTAAACCAATTTTAATGGCGTCAAAATTCATAGGCTGATCAATTTCTTGATTATTAATTTCTGACATTTTGGTTACTCCTTCCCGTGCTAATCAAACGGACTTTCTCACCCGTTTTACGCCTTACTCACAGCGCAACGATGAAACTCTAATCCATTTTTATTTCATAGTTTAGATAACGACAAGTAGAAATGAATCCACTTCTACTTGTCTTGTCTATTCTGTATCAATTAAAGGTCTAATCCTCCAACTGGATCTGCGTCTAACTCTTCGATTGGAGTTTCTCCTTCTTCATAGGAGCCTTCTTTGAATCCCATTTCACCAAAAGATTCTTCTTGTTCAAATCCATAGTTTGGATCTCCTTCAATCATTGGTGTTAAATCTTCATTTCCGTAGTCAACACGTTCCTGAATTTCAATTTCTGTCGCATCTTCTTTTAATACACGAACATCTAACGCAAGTGACTGGAATTCTTTTAACAATACTTTGAAAGATTCTGGGATACCTGGTTCAGGAATGTTTTCTCCTTTGATAATTGCTTCGTATGTCTTCACACGACCAACAACATCATCGGATTTCACTGTTAAGATTTCCTGTAATGTGTAAGATGCACCATAGGCCTCTAACGCCCAAACCTCCATTTCACCGAAACGCTGTCCACCGAACTGCGCTTTACCACCCAGTGGCTGCTGTGTTACTAAGGAGTAAGGACCAGTAGAACGAGCATGGATCTTATCATCTACTAAGTGGTGAAGTTTCAAGTAATGCATGAATCCAATTGTTACTGGGCTGTCAAATTCTTCTCCGGTACGTCCATCACGAAGCTGAACTTTACCGGTACGATTAATTGGAACACCTCTCCATTCTGCACGGTGAGCACGGTTGTCATAGAGGTATTTCATAACGTCATCGCTTACTTTTGGTCCCCATTTTTCTTCGAAATCTGGCCAACCCCAGTTTGCATAGTCGTTTGCCATCTCTAATGTATCCATAATGTCATCTTCGTCTGCACCGTTGAATACTGGTGTAGATACGTTGAATCCTAATACTTTAGATGCAAGGCTTAAATGAATCTCTAATACCTGTCCGATATTCATACGGGAAGGCACGCCTAATGGGTTTAATACGATATCAAGAGGTCTTCCGTTTGGAAGGAATGGCATATCCTCAACTGGAAGAATTCTTGAGATAACACCCTTGTTACCATGTCGACCAGCCATTTTATCACCAACGGAGATTTTTCTCTTCTGTGCGATATAAACACGAACAGATTTGTTCACTCCAGGTGGAAGTTCGTCGCCATTTTCTCTTGTAAATACTTTTGCATCGAGTACAATACCGTAAGAACCATGAGGCACTCTTAAAGAAGTATCTCTTACTTCACGGGCTTTTTCACCGAAGATCGCTCTTAAAAGTCTTTCTTCTGCTGTTAATTCTGTCTCTCCTTTTGGAGTTACTTTTCCGACTAAGATATCTCCTGCACGAACTTCAGCTCCAATGCGGATAATACCGTTCTCATCGAGATCTTTTAATACATCTTCATTAAGACCAGCTAAATCTCTTGTGATTTCTTCTTGTCCTAATTTTGTATCTCTTGCTTCTGCTTCATATTCTTCAATATGAACTGATGTATAGACATCATCTTGTACTAATCGTTCGCTTAAAAGAACCGCATCTTCGTAGTTATAACCTTCCCAAGTCATAAATCCGATCAATGGGTTTTTACCGAGCGCTAATTCACCGTTGCATGTAGAAGCACCGTCTGCTAATACTTCGCCTGCTTTTACATGATCGCCCTTGTTTACGATTGTTCTTTGGTTCATACAGTTTGACTGGTTGCTTCGTGCAAACTTCACTGTATGATATACATCTCTTACACCGTCTTCTCTTCTTACGACGATCTCTTTTGATGTCGCTTTTTCTACAACACCATCGTGTTCTGCTACAACACAAGCACCTGAGTCAACCGCTGCCTTTGCTTCCATACCAGTTCCTACAACAGGAGCTTCTGTTCTAAGAAGAGGTACTGCCTGACGCTGCATGTTTGATCCCATGAGGGCACGGTTCGCATCGTCATTTTCAAGGAACGGAATCATAGATGTCGCCACAGAGAACACCATCTTTGGAGATACGTCCATTAAGTCCATACGGGCTCTTGGGAACTGAGATGTTTCTTCACGGTAACGACCTGATACGTTATCATGAATAAAGTATCCGTTCTCATCGATTGGCTCATTGGCCTGAGCAACGGTGTAATTATCCTCTTCGTCCGCTGTCAAGTATACGAAATCATCGGTAACTCTTGGATTTTGAGGATCGGATTTATCCAATAATAAATATGGAGCTTCAATAAATCCATATTGGTTAATTCTAGCGTAAGTCGCTAATGAGTTGATAAGACCGATGTTAGGACCTTCTGGTGTCTCGATCGGACACATTCTACCATAGTGTGTATAATGTACGTCACGAACCTCGAATCCCGCACGATCTCTTGAAAGACCACCAGGTCCCAATGCGGAAAGACGTCTCTTATGAGTCAGCTCTGATAATGGGTTGTTCTGATCCATAAACTGTGAAAGCTGAGAACTTCCAAAGAATTCTTTGACTGCCGCTGTTACAGGTTTAATATTAATTAAGGACTGTGGAGAAATTGTCTCAATATCTTGAGTTGTCATTCTCTCACGAACAACACGTTCGAGTCTTGATAAACCAATACGATACTGATTTTGTAATAACTCACCTACCGCACGAATACGACGGTTTCCTAAGTGGTCGATATCGTCTGATGTTCCAAATCCGTACTCTAAATGTAAGTTATAGTTAATAGAAGCTAAAATATCTTCTTTTGTAATATGTTTTGGAATTAAATCTACAATATTTTTGCGGATCGCATCTTTTATATCTTCTTCATCATCATATTGATCTAAAATTTCTGCTAAAACTGGATAATATACTGCTTCTGATACTCCTAACTCTTCTAGATCCACATCTACATAAGCTGCTAAATCAACCATCATATTAGAAAGAACTTTTACAACTCTTTCTTCTGCTTCCATCATGACATAAGGAACAGCTGCATTCTGGATTTGATCAGCTAACTCTCTTGTTACAACAGCACCTGCTTCTGCAATAATTTCTCCAGTAGACATATCAATTACATCTTCTGCTAATTTATGTCCACTAATTCTATTTTTAAGAGCTAATTTTTTATTAAATTTATAACGTCCAACCTTTGCAAGGTCATATCTTCTAGGGTCGAAAAACATACTATTGATCAGGCTTTCTGCGCTATCTACTGATAAAGGCTCGCCTGGACGGATCTTTTTGTATAACTCTAATAAACCATCTTGATAGTTATCAGATGGATCCTTTTCGAAACTAGCTAAGATCTTTGGTTCTTCACCAAATAATTCTTTGATTTCCGCATTTGTTCCAATTCCTAATGCACGAATTAAAACAGTAATTGGAACTTTTCTAGTACGGTCAACACGCACATAGAATACGTCGTTTGAATCTGTTTCATATTCAAGCCAAGCACCACGGTTTGGAATCACTGTACTTGAATATAATTCTTTTCCGATTTTATCGTGTCCAATTGCATAATAAATGCCTGGAGAACGAACTAACTGGCTAACGATAACACGTTCTGCACCATTGATCACAAATGTACCTGTCTTTGTCATTAAAGGCAGGTCACCCATAAAGATGTCATGCTGACTAAATTCATCTGTCTCTTTGTTGTAAAGTCTTACCTTTACTTTCAAAGGTGCAGCATAAGTCGCATCTCTTTCTTTACACTCTTCAATTGTGTATTTGACGTCGTCTTCACATAATGTAAAATCCACAAATTCAAGACTTAACTGTCCACTGTAATCTGTGATAGGTGAGATATCGTTAAAAACTTCTTTGAGTCCTTCATCGAGGAACCACTGATAAGAATTCTTCTGGACTTCAATCAGGTTTGGCATCTCCAAGATTTCTTTCTGTCTTGCATAGCTGACTCTGACACTCTTACCAGCTTTGACAGGATGTATTCTGTTCTTTTCCATTGACGTTTTCACCCCTTGAATATTTTATAAAAAATTAACGTTGTTTCATCACTTTCGATCTCATAGGCGTATGAGCCCATAATATCGCATTATGATATGATACCACAATTGTCAATCTCTGTCAATTACATTTTATATTTTTTTACAATTATTTTATTTTCTTTTATAAATCACATTTTAGGCAATGTTCTATAAATGAAAGAAGCACAGAAAAGATTCTATTCTATCCAGTCATTTTTCTGTGCTTGTTTCTTCCTATTATATTATGATAGCACTTGCTCTTCTAAAAACATGAGTAAGGCGCCACTACATCTTTGTCGCTCATTTTAATAGATTGACAAAGAGACTGCTAAGAACATGAGTAAGCAGCTTTTACACGGTTTCTAATGAAAAACCGAAGTAACGAATGGAGTTATTATAAGAAATATTTGTAACCATCGCTCCAAGACGTTTTTCGTCCCATGGATATTCTCCATTTTCCACAAGAGTTCCAATGAGTTCACAAAGGATTCTTCTAAAGTATTCATGTCTTGTATAAGATAAGAAACTTCTTGAATCGGTCAACATTCCGATAAAGTTGCCAAGAAGACCTAAATTTGCAAGAGAAGTCATCTGCTCCATCATACCTGTTTTATGATCGTTAAACCACCAAGCGCTTCCTTGCTGAATCTTTCCAACGGCATCGGATTCTTGGAAACAACCTAATAAAGTTCCGATAGAAGCGTTATCTGTTGGATTTAAACTATAAAGAACTGTTTTTGGAAGAGTATCTTCTTTACAAAGAGCATCTAAATAAGAAGCTAATTCTGTAATTGGAACACGGTTGTAGATACCATCAAATCCTGTATCCGCTCCGATTCTATCAAACATCTTTGTATTATTATTTCTTGTCACTCCAAAATGTAACTGCATACCCCAATCAAGGCGTTTGTATTCTTTTCCTAAGTAAAGCATACAAGCTGTTTTGAATTTCATTTCTTCCTCTTCTGAAAGCACTTCACCGCCGAGGCGTTTTGCTAAAATAGCATCGATTTCCTCTTCTGTTGCTTCTACATATGGAATGTATAATAAACCATGATCACTTGCTTTACAGCCCATTTCATTGAAGAATTCCATTCTCTTTGTCATAGCACATTTCCAGTCAGCAAATGTCTTAATTGCCACACCTGACACTTCAGAAAGTTGTCCCATATATGCAGCGAAATCTGGTTTTTCAATAGAAACGGCGCGGTCTGGTCTCCATGCTGGAAGCACTTGAATATCAAATGTTTCATCTTCTTTGATCACTTTGTGCCATCTTAAATCATCGATTGGATCGTCTGTTGTACAGATTAATGTGACACCGGAAGCCTTCATAATTCCCCTTGCGCTCATCTCAGGCTGTGCAAGTTTTGCATTACAAAGATTCCATACTTCTTCCGCAGTATCTCCATTTAATGCGCCTTCATATCCAAAATAATTTTTTAACTCTAAGTGGCTCCAGTGATAAAGTGGATTTCCAATGGCTTTTTCTAATGTTTCTGCCCATTTTTGGAATTTTTCTCTATCAGAAGCATCTCCTGTAATATAGCGCTCTTCTACGCCATTGCTGCGCATTTGACGCCATTTATAATGGTCACCGCCAAGCCATACTTGCGTAATGTTTTCAAAATGTCTATCTTCTGCAATTTCTTGTGGATTGATATGACAGTGATAGTCTAAAATAGGTGTTTTTTCTGCATATTCATGATAAAGGATTTTTGCAGTTTCTGTGGAAAGTAAGAAATCTTGATCCATAAATTTTTTCATCGTAAATATCCTCCATTCGTCTTCCGATTCATTGATTTTAAAAGCATAGTAGGGCTGTTATGACACCCGATCACAACACCCCTCTTATTTTACACTATGCCAATGCTTTTTCAAATAACTCAAGCAATTCCTTTTGGTACGCTTCATCAAATGTACTGTCTACGAGCTTAGGAAATGCTTCATTTTGTAAACGTGCCCAGCTCTCTCCCTCTTTGTTTACAATAATTGGGAAGAACCAAACTCCGTTTTTAAATGCGCTGTCTCTGTCTCCCGGAGCATCTCCAACCATTAATGTACGTTTTTTATCATAACCAAGTGTTAAAAGCTGTTCAATGCAATATGCTTTAGAACCAGCTTCCTGGCTTAATAATACACGGCAGTCTTCTTTTAAACCGTGTTTGCTCCATTCAGTTTCTACCGCTTCTCCATTTGCAGAAGAAACTGCTGTTAAGTCCGCTTGTTTACACATAAAGTCCATTGTTTCTTTTACATGTTCAAATGGTTTATCATCTTTTGGAAGCTCTGTAATCGCACGGTTTACATGAATGCTCCAAAGAAGTGCGTTTTCCATACAAAGACTATTTACTTTCTGGCAATAAGCCATAAGCGCTGGATTTGATAATTCTTTTGCTTCTTCTGTCCAAGTCAAGAACTCATCTAATCCCTCGATTTCATACCCTTTTTCTCTTGCCCAAAGAAGTCCTAATGCAAGCCCTTTAAAACGGTTGATTCCTCTTGTTTTTGTAAAAAGGTTCACATCGTTCCAATAAGCAATCCCTTCTTCTTGTACTTCTTCTAAGCCGTATTGTTTGATCCATTCCGGTCCAAAACATTTAAAATGTTTTGCGTTCATTGTATCCATTGCACAGCCATCGCTATCGATGCATACAAGGAAGTCTTTTTCTCTCTTATAATCAAAATATCCCATTATTATCTCCTATCTATCCTTGATACAAGCGACCCTTTACGGGTCGCCTTCGCATTACGCTTTTTCTTACCAGCGTGTATCAGGTAATCCACAGAAAGAGTCAACTGGATCGATTCCCTTGAATTCAGAACGACCAACTAATTTCTCAACAAGCGCATCTAATGTGTGTTCATTTTTGTCATACGCATTGATGTATGTTTTTACCTGTGGCACGTCTGCTAAGTGGAATGGGCAGCAAAGAGAAATGAAGATTGTTGGAAGTTCATGTACATACCAAGGAATATCTGGTGTACCTTTGCTTAATTTCCAATCAATTCTCTGTACTGTCGCACATAAGCTGTTTACATAAGCAACCTGAATAATTAAATCATAGTTGTCTGTAATATCAGTAATTGGAGCTTTTCCAGCATACATATTTTTCATAGCCTGTCCAACTTCTTCTTTTGGAAGTTTTGCCATTTTATCAATTGCTGATTCATAAATTGTCACTTCAAAGCCTTCTGCTTCTAATTTTTTCTTTAAGTAATCAACATGGCTTTCTTTATTTCCAGCTCCGTGTGCCATTAACGCAAATGCACTTTCTTTTTCCTGTGGAACTAATAAAATGCGTTTGTGTTTTTCTGGTGAAATTGGAAGTGGAGAGTCTCCAATATTTTTTACTAATGTAATCGCTTTATCTGATACTTCTTTTGCAATATCTTTAAATTCTTGAGAACCGATTACGCTTAATCCTTCTTCCGCCGGTGTAATTTCTTCCGGTGATTTTTTATGAAGTCCTAAGTACGCTTTTACACCTAAGATTCTCTCTAATGCATCTTGAAGTCTTTCTTCGGTAATCACACCATTTTTATATCCGTTCATCATATATTCGAAGTCTTCATCTGGATCGTTGAAGAATAAGAACATATCACAACCTGCTGCGATTGCGTGTGGAAGAATATCGCTTCTCTTCATCATCGCTGTTAAACCAACCATGTGAGAAGCATCTGTAACAACCATACCGTTAAAGCCTAATTTTCCTCTTAATAAGTCTGTGATCAATTCTTTACAAAGAGTTGCAGGCATTGTTTCTTCCGGTTTCATAGATGGGTTGAAGAATTTTTGGTATGCTGGCATCATAATGTGACCTGCCATAACAGTGTGAACACCTGCATCGATCATGCCTTTATATACTTTACCAAATGTTTCGTCCCATTCTTCACAAGAATAAGGGTTTACAGAGTTGCTTAAATGCTGATCTCTTTCATCAATTCCATCTCCTGGGAAGTGTTTCATTGCACAAACCATGTTGCTTTCCATGAAGCCTTTCATGTATGCTTTTGAGAATTCTAATACGCGTTCTGAATCATCACCGAATGTACGGTTTGAGATAACTGGGTTTCTCCAGTTTCTATTGATATCTACGATTGGTGCAAATGACCAGTTACAGCCAACAGCTGCTGCTTCAATACCGGATACTCTCCCCATTTCATACGCATATTTTGCATCATTTGTAGCACCAACTTTGATTTCTAATCCGATTTCTGTACCGTCTGTACAAGCACCGTTTCCACCTGCTTCTGTGTTAGCTGCAATGAGCATTGGAATTTTAGATACTTTTTGTAAAATACGGTTCTGATCATATACTTCTTTTGCTGTTCCTGGATTATAACGAACTGCGCCGAATTTATATTTTGTTACAACATCTGTTAAATATTCTTCTGTTCTGGAAGATCCCATGTTTACGAAGAGCTGTCCAATTTTCTCTTCAATTGTCATAGAATCGATGGTGTCTTTTACCCATTTAATCGCTTCATCATCTAAGTAATATGGTTTTGCTTTTAAATCTACTCTTGCCATTTTTTAACCCTTTCTCAATCAAACATTCTGTTTTTTATAAGGCACGCTCCATATCCTTTTTCCTGCTCAAATATGTGCGTGCCTGTTGTCAAACTTTTATATTATTTTTCTTGTTCACTGCTTTTTAGCCGTGATGAAAAATCTTATACTCCTGAGTAAGCAGAGAAACCGCCATCGATAGGAATTACAACACCTGTGATAAATCCAGCAGCTTCATTATTTAATAAGAATAACATACTTCCAAGTAATTCTTCTGCCTGACCAAAACGTTTCATTGGTGTAGCAGCTAAGATCTTACCTGTTCTAGCTGTTGGTGTTCCATCTTCATTGTATAATAATTTTTCATTTTGTTTTGTTACGAAGAATCCTGGTGCAATTGCATTTACACGGATTCCTGTTCCTGCAAAGTGAACAGCTAACCACTGTGTGAAGTTGCTGATGGCAGCTTTTGCTCCACTATATGCTGGAATTTTTGTAAGTGGTGTGTAAGCGTTCATAGAAGAAATATTTAAGATATTGCAGCCTTCTTTTTCTACCATGTCTTTTGCGAATTCCTGTGTTGGAAGAAGTGTTCCGATGAAGTTTAAGTTGAATACAAATTCAACACCACTTTGTTCTAAATCAAAGAAAGATTTTGTATCTGCATCGATATCTCCAGCTTCAAAATATTCTTTATCTGTTGTTGCTCTTGGGTTGTTTCCACCAGCGCCGTTAATTAAAATATCACAAGTTCCAAAGTCAGCAAGAATTTTTTCATGAGCTTCTTTTAAACTTTCTTTGTCTAAAACATTTGCTTTATATCCTTTTGCAACATATCCGTCTTTTACAATTTCATCTGCATAAGCCTGTGCTGCTTCTTCATTTAAGTCAAGAAGCGCTACTTTTGCACCTGCTGCTGCTAAAGCGTGAGCCATCATAGAGCAAAGAACTCCGCCTGCACCTGTTACAACTGCTACTTTTCCAGTTAAATCTGCTTGAATTGGTAATTTCATTTCTGTTTTCTCCTTAAACTTCATTATCTATACTTAATTAATTATTTTCTATCTTTTGCGCTTTTTTCAACTGCTTCCCAAAGACCGTTGATGTAAGTTGCTCCAAGAGCGCGATCGTAAAGACCGTATCCTGCACGTCCTGTTTCTCCCCAGATCATTCTTCCGTGGTCTGGACGAATATATCCTGTGAATCCGTTGTCATGTAATGCTTTTGTGATTTCATACATATCAAGGCTTCCGCATTTAGAAAGGTGAGCGCTTTCTTCGAATCCGTTTTCTAAGATTTTTACATTTCTCATGTGAACAAAATGAATTCTTCCCATCGCTGCATATTTTGCTGCCATCTGTGCTACATCGTTTTGATTAGAGCAGCCTAAAGAGCCTGCGCAAAGTGTGATTCCATTGTGTTTGTCATCAACTAATTTTAAGAAACGATCTAAGTTTTCTTCACAAGTGATGATTCTTGGAAGACCAAAAATGCTCCAACATGGATCATCTTCGTGGATTGCCATGTTTACATCACATTCTGCTGCAACTGGAATAATTTTTTCAAGGAAGTACTGTAAGTTATTCCATAAATCATCTTCTGTCATGTTGTTGTATTCTGCTACGATATCTTTTAATTCTTCTCTTGTGTAGCTGGAATCCCAACCTGGAAGTGTTAAATCGCTATCGCTTTCTAATGGGTTTACAACATCTACTTGTTCCTGATAGTAAACAAGTGTTGTAGAACCATCTTCTAATTGATGATCAAGCTGTGTTCTTGTCCAGTCAAATACTGGCATGAAGTTATAACAAATACATTTTATACCTGCTTTTGCCACTCTTCTAATATTTTCACAATAGTTTTCAATATAACGATCTCTTGTAGCTTTTCCAAGTTTGATATCTTCATGTACTGGAATACTTTCGATTACATCGAAATGAAGTCCATTGGCTTCTACCATATTTTTTAATTTCTGAATAGACTCTTCCGACCATACTTCTCCAACTGGTACATCGTAAACTGCTGTTACGATTGAGTGCATTCCTGGAATCTGTCTAATATTTTCTAATGTTACTTTGTCGTCTTCTCCGTACCAACGGAAGGATAATTTCATTTCGCTCATATTTTTGCTCCTTTATTCAATATTTATTAACTACATTTCATACTTACAAAAAAAGATATATTTCTTCCCGTAAATGGGTTTAACATTGCACCCTTTCCCGATGAATGTTTCATTTTAATGGAAAAGGGTTGCAATGTATTTCTTACTTTATGAATTAATTTGCATTTGCACGGCGTTCTGCCAAAATCTTTGTATTTTCTTCGATTTTCTTTTTGCTTAATGGATAAACAAAGAGAAGAATGAGTCCAACGATAATATATGCAGCACCTTGGCTTAATGTTGTCACTGTATATAAACCATCTTTTACTGCTTGAGTCTGAACATCTGCTTTTTCAGCATAGCCAATGATAGCTAAGGCGAATCCACCTAAACCACCGGCAATTGCCTGTCCTACTTTTCTTGCGAAAGAGTATACTCCATAGATAGCGCCGTCATCACGTTTGTGTGTACGAACTTCACTATCATCAAGTACGTCTGTTAAGAATGCCCATACTGCCATCTGGAAGTACATAAATCCAAATGTACTTACAAAAGTAATTCCTACATATGCCCATACGCTCTGAACGTGTAAAACACATAAGATAATGTAAATAGCGCCTGTAAAGAACATACCTACCACTGCTGTTTCTTTTTTACCAAATTTCATAGCGAATACTACGATAAATGGTGCAAGAACAAGTGTTGTCACTAACATTAATAAGTTATATGTGGATAATGCTCCTGTATTTCTGAAGTAATCGGCATATAAATATGGATTTAAGCTGCTCGCTAAAATAGATCCGAATACTAAGAAAATCGCTGCTCCGATTAATGCAAGTAATGCACGGCTTGAGAAAAGAGTTTTTACAAGGTTATTGTTTCCTTTTTCTTTTGGCTTTGGTGCAACTTGAACACGTTCTGTTGTACATTTATAACAGATAATGTAACAAATAACTGCACAGATTGCGAAAACACCAGCTAATGTTGTAAACATTCCTTTGTTAACGATTTTATCACCGTTCTCATTTGTATAGTATACAAGAACTGGTACAGCCATGTTGATAATTGTCGCTGCTAACTGCGCTCCTACTGAACGCCATGTTGATAACTGCGCTCTATCTTTTGCATCTGCTGAAATAGAAGCTGCCATAGAACCATAAGGGATATTAATACTTGTGTAGCAAATAGATCCCCAAAGGATATAAGTTGCGAACATATAAACTACTTTTAATGTCATAGGCGCATTTTCAAGTCCTGATTGATACATTAAGAAACTTGCCAATGCAACCGGGATACACATACGGCGAATCCAAGAACGGAAACGTCCATCTTTTGCAGGTTTTACACTATCAACAAGAACACCCATTCCGATATCAGTAAACGCATCGATAATTCTTGAAGCTAAGAATAATGTCGCTACTAACGCAGAGCTAATTCCTAATACCTTTGTGTAAAATACCATTAAATATCCGCTTGCGAAAATGAACATAAAGTCATTTGCAACGTCGCCCATCATGTATCCGAACTTATCTTTCAGACCGAAAGGCTTTGTATTTGTTTGTGCACTCATAACTACTTTACTCCTCCATTCTTTTTCTGTGATTATGAAACGCATCATTCCATTTTGTTAAAGAAAAAACAATTGTGTTTCCTCTCTCTGACTCTACTATACACAACTTGTATACAAGCGTCAATACCTTTTTCTCTTTTTCGTGATTTTTTCACAGTTTTCACCATCGATTTCTATGCAATTCACCCAATAGTTTTCCCTTTTTTTCCTTTTTTTCAAGGTTTTTTCTTATTTTTCATTTGTATACATCAAAACATGTTCTTTTTCTTTCCTCAAATTTTTTTTCAAAATTTCCCAATAAAATCGCTCTTTTTTCTCTTTTTAATCTCAAGAAAAAGCTATCTTGTATACATTTTCATCGCTTTTCTCACTGTTATCTTATCCAATTTCCCTTTTTCCTATTAATTTTTTTATTTTCTCTTAGGATTCATCTAGTATCCTGAATTATTTTTTGCTATACTAAGATCAAATAAGCAGTCTTAACGCTAATCTAATAAAGTATAAAGTAGGTGATACAAATGAATGATACAAAACAGACAAAAGATTTTTCAGATCCCAAGAAAAAAAAACCTTATTTAAAACGGGCATCTTCTGAGATCGTTTATCGCTCTTTAAAAGATGATATTTTACATTTGATTCTTCCTCCCGGAAGCGCCATTAGCGAGACGGAAACAGCGGCAAAATACAACGTTTCCCGCACCCCTGTCCGAGACGCTTTTAAGGCTCTAGAAAGTGAAGACTTATTAGAAGTTCGCCCTCATATCGGAACTTTTGTATCTTATATCGACTTAAATAAAGTATCCGATATGATTTTTATGAGAGAATCTTTGGAGCAGACAATTTTAAAAATTCTTGTAAACACCTGTACACAATCCCAGATGTTGAAAATCCGTCTCCTCTTAAAAGAACAGGAAAACTTAATCGAGAAAGTGAATGCTGCCACAACGCCAGAGGAACACAACGCCTTTGGCACGCAGTTTTTAAAAATAGACAATGAATTCCACTATACGCTGTTTAAATTGGCAGGAAAAAGCAGTATTTGGCACTTTATGAACTTATATAACACTCATTATGAACGATTTCGCACTTTGATCAACTGGAGTGAAATGAATATGCTTGGCGCTCTTTATGAGCAGCACTGTGCCATTGTGGACGCAATCGCTTCCAAAGATTCCGACGCCTTATCCAATTTACTATCCACCCATTTATATAGTGGGTTTGCAAGCAATGCGGATATTCTTCTAAAGAATGCAGATTATTTTAAGGGAACAGAAATATCTTTTTGAAAAGGTGCTTTTATAGCACCTTTTCAACGTTATAATAACAATTCATATGGTGAAATCTCTTTTGCTTTACTAAGCATTTCTGCAATCTCCTCTGGGGACTCAACTCCTCCTTTTTTTATCCACAGCAAAATTATAGAAATAACACTGGCAAGTAAAATTTCATTGGCATAATCCTGAGGAATGCCCTTTAAAGAAAATTTTAGATTATCGGATTTTTCTACCACACTAAAAATAAGTTGTTCTAATATTTTCTTAAATTTCTCAACAAAAAAAGGATCTCCCCCTTTTCCCACTAATGCCTGTACAAATTCAAAATCACTTTTTACATAATAAAGCGTATGTAAAATACAATCATAGGGAATGATGGATAATGGATCATTAAAATTCACTGTATCATCGTCTTTTAAAAGAATCTTTGTTAAATCTTCAATTAATTTATTTTCTAATTGCTCTAATAAATCATACTTATCAATATAATGCAAATAAAATGTTCCTCGGTTAATATTGGCTCTTCTTGCAATATCACTGACAGTTAACGTCTCCATGCCTTTTTCCTTTAATAGTTGAGTAAAAGCACATTTTATTTTATCTTTTGTTTCCGTTCTCCTTTGTTGTGTCATATAAAATTCCTCCTAACTGAATCTAT
>Cebus_capucinus_imitator_PRJNA485217_SSR047__coassemble_1244_pt1 | contig 18750 bp, 18 predicted proteins | sample Cebus_capucinus_imitator_PRJNA485217_SSR047__metabat2_low_PE_010 | metagenome-assembled genome bin Cebus_capucinus_imitator_PRJNA485217_SSR047
TGTTTGCTGTTTGATTTCGAGGAGTTCCTCTGGTGTATATCCGACAGACGAGCATCAATCAACAGGAAGAAACGGTTTTAGTGACAGATGGCGAGGGGAAAAGTGTGCCTTATGTAGTAAAACAGTTGGAGCCGGAAATTGCGGGAATTTTAGTCATAGCAGAAGGAGGGGGAAATGAGCAGGTGATTCAAGAAATAACAGATGCTTGTGAAGTATTATTTTCGGTACCTGTACATAAGATAAAAGTAATGAAAATGAAAACAAAAACGATGTAAATAGGAGGGCTTTATGAAAAATATCGTGAAAAAAAACCAAATTATCATCACCGCATTATCCATTATGATTGCCGTAGCTGGGTACTTAAATTTCTCAGGGAGGGAATTATCGGTTACTTCTGATAATTTGGAAGTGTCGAATATGGAAACTGGGGATATGGAAGGAATGGAAACGGCGAATACCGCCACGGATACGACCGTAGAACCGTCAGAAGGGGATACGATGGATATATCCGATGCTGATGAGGTTGCCAATATTGCTTCCAACGAAGGGGCAGTTGGGAATATGGACGATATGGAAGTATCCGCACCGGTGCAAGATCAGGTGGAAGATGGAGAAGTGGCAATTGGAGAAGCTGTATTAACGGAAGCGCAGACAGCGGACTTTGTGACAAAAGCAAAATTAGCAAGAGAGCAGACGAGAGCAAAGAGCAAAGAAATGCTTATGAATATGATTGAAAATGATAAAATTAATGAAAAGAGCAAAGTGGAAGCGGAACAAAAAGTGATGAAGCTAACGGAAAATATGGAGATGGAAACACAAGTGGAACAGCTGTTAGGGGCAAAGGGGTTTTCCAATTGTGTTGTCAGCATAAGCAATGAAAATACCGATGTTTTAATTGGAAAGGCGGAGTTGACAGAAGTGGAAAAGGCACAAATAGAAGACATTGTTATGAGAAAAACAGGAATGGATATGGATCAAATTGTGATCTCAACGATGAAAAATCAAAAATAAAATTGCAAATTAAACTAAGTTTGGGTATAATGAAACTATGGTGATAAGCTGGGCTGATAGAAAACAGCTTAAAAAAGAGCTTGGGATAAAGGAGGTCCGTTTTATGAGTAAAGAACAAGAGAAAGTAATTCAATATCAGATACATGAAGAAGGCAAGATTGGAGAAGTGAGAATTGCAGACGAAGTCGTAGCAATTATCGCTGGTCTTGCAGCAACAGAGGTGGAAGGTGTTTCCAAAATGGCAGGAAATATTACCAATGAATTGGTGAGCAAATTGGGAATGAAAAACCTTTCAAAAGGTGTGAAAGTAGCAGTGACTCCAGAAAGTGTGAGTGTGGATTTAGCGTTAGAACTGGAATTTGGATATAGCATTCCGGCGGTATCCGCAACAGTTCAGGAGAAAGTAAAGTCTGCTATTGAAACGATGACAGGGCTTACTGTTGATGAAGTAAATATCCGTATTGCTGGTGTTTCCTTAGAAAACGAATAAAAGAAAAACAATAACTAGAGGATAAAAACATGAAACGAAGTGAAGTAAGAGAACATATATTTAAAATTGTATTCCGCACAGCTTTTTACCCACAGGAAGAATGGTGTGAGCAAAAAGAGATCTATCTCGATCAGTTTATGATTGAGTCGATGGAACAGTGGAAAGAGCAGCATGAGATCACATTGGATCCAGCTCCTTATGAAGATGAAGTAAGACGGATTGAAAAAGATATAAAAGAAATTGGAAAACGTGCGCAGATGATCATGGATCAATTAGAAGAGATGGATCGTGTCATTGAAACAATCAGTGAAGGTTGGAAAATCGGTCGCATTGGAAAAGTGGAACTTGCCATTTTGCGTGTTGCAATTTATGAAATCCAAAAAGATACAGAAATTCCAACAGGAGTTGCAATTAACGAAGCAGTTGAGTTAGCAAAGAAATTTGGAACAGAGAAATCTGCAAAATTCGTCAATGGATTGTTAGCAAAACTCGCATAGGAGTGTAAGATGGATAAGATATATACAGTGGCACAAGTCAATGGATATGTCAAGCGGTTATTCGCAAGCGATTACGCTTTAAACAATATTTATATAAAAGGTGAAGTATCCAACTGTAAATATCATTCCTCAGGGCATATTTATTTTACATTAAAAGATACAAACAGTGCCATAAGTTGTGTGATGTTTGCAAGCTCCAGAATGACAGGGCTGACGTTTCAACTTGCTGATGGTCAGAGTGTTGTAGCTGGAGGCAATGTAAGTGTATATGAACGAGATGGAAAATACCAGCTCTATGCTAAGGAAATCTTCTTACATGGAGCTGGTGCTCTTTATGAAGAGTATGAACGTTTAAAGCGGAAATTGTACGAAGAAGGACTGTTTGATAAAGAAAAGAAAAAGCCGATTGAAAAATTTCCAAAACGGGTGGGAATTGTGACGGCAAGTACCGGAGCTGCGATTCGGGACATTGAGAGCATCGCTAAGAGAAGAAATCCCTATGTACAACTGGTTCTTTATCCGGCGAAAGTGCAAGGAGTGGGCGCCAGTCAATCCATTGTAAAAGGGATAGAGCGGCTTGATCAAATGAATATGGATACTATCATAGTAGGTAGGGGTGGAGGCTCTATTGAGGATCTTTGGGCATTTAATGAGGAGATTGTCGCTAGAGCTATTTTTCGTGCAAAGACTCCGATTATATCGGGAACAGGGCACGAAACAGACACAACCATTGCGGACTATGTTGCAGATCTTAGGGCTCCAACGCCTTCGGCTGCCTGTGAACTTGCAATCCCGGATCTTATAAATTTATTGGGACAATTCAATGGCTACGAAGAAGCGCTTTTAAGACCGATGAAACGAAAAGTGGAGCATTACCGCCATCGTCTTGAATTGATGCAGTGGAAGTTAGAGCAAAGAAGTCCGAGCCATCGCTTGCAGGAACAAAAAATGCGGTTGGCGGACTTAGAATTGCGGTTAAATGAAAGTTTAAAAAGAAAAATAGAAAAAAAGAAAAATCAACTGGCTCTTTATACAGAGCGTTTAAACGGGCTTTCCCCAACAGCGAAGTTGGCTAGAGGATATGGGTATGTGACCGATCAGAATGGAAAGACAGTGACAACTGTATCCGATGTGGCAATTGGAGGGCAAATAGAAGTGACACTGCTTGATGGAACGATACAAGCGGTCGTAGAAAACACGGCAAGAAAGGAATAAAAAGATGGCAAAACGTGAATTATCAATAGAGAAAGCGTTTGAGAATTTAGACAGCATCATTGAAAAGCTAGAAGATGAAAATACGAAATTAGCCGATTCCATCGCTCTTTATACAAAGGGAGTGAAACTATTAAACGATTGTAAGCAATCGCTTGATCGCATTGAGAAGGAAATGATCGTCCTTGATAGTGAGGAGGAGAACGATGAATTTTAAAGAAGAATTGAATCAAAAAGTACAGGAAGTGGAAGCAATCCTCTATCAATATTTGCCGGAAGAAACAGGGTACCAAAAAACGGTCATTGAGGCGATGAATTATACGTTAAAGGCCGGTGGAAAACGACTTCGTCCACTGTTAATGCGAGAGACGTATAAGAAGTTTGGCGGAAGTGAGACAGTGATTGAGCCTTTTATGGCAGCTGTTGAAATGATCCATACTTACTCTTTAGTTCATGACGATCTTCCAGCGCTTGATAACGATGACTACCGAAGAGGAAGAAAAACCGCTCATGTAGTATTTGGCGAGGATATGGCGATTTTAGCAGGCGATGCGCTGTTAAATTATGCGTTTGAAGTGGCATCTTTTGCTTTTGATTTGAAAGAAGGCGATCCAAAAATTGGACGAGCTTTTCAAATATTGGCATCGAAGCCGGGAATCTATGGAATGATCGGCGGGCAGACGGCAGATGTGGAATTGACAGGGAAAAATTTGACAATGGAGCAAATTTTATTTATTCATGAAAAGAAAACAGCTGCTTTATTGGAAGCCTCTATGATGATAGGAGCTGTCTTAGCAGGTGCTACTCCAACGGAAATCTATGAAGTGGAGCAGGCAGCAAAAGACATTGGATTGGCGTTTCAGATAGAAGATGACATTCTTGATTTAATAGGAACAAAAGAAGAATTGGGAAAACCAATTAAGAGCGACGAGAGAAATGGAAAGACGACTTATGTGACAATAAAAGGGTTAGAAGAATCCAAACGAGAAGTGGAAAATTTAACGAAACGGGCGATTCAGCGGCTTAACTTGTTGCAAGGAGAAAATCCATTTTTAATGGAATTATTACAGCACTTAGTGAACCGAAGAAAATAAAGAAATTTGGTCTAAGATGACAAAAGTAGAAAAGGAACGATTATGTTAGAGAAAATTAATCAGGTGAATGATATTAAGAAATGTCTGCCAGAGGATTATCCGATTTTGGCAGATGAAATTCGACATTTTTTGCTTGAACATATTAGTGAAAATGGAGGACATTTAGGTTCGAATTTAGGAATTGTAGAATTGACGATGGCACTTCATCTGGCTCTTGATCTTCCAAAAGATAAAATTGTATTTGATGTAGGGCATCAGTCTTATATTCATAAGATTTTAACCGGGCGAAAAGAGGGATTTAAAAATCTCCGCCAGTTTGGAGGAGGAAGTGGATTTCCACGTCCCAATGAAGATGAGACTGACTTAGTAATTGGAGGGCATAGTTCTACCTCGATTTCTTCAGCTCTTGGACTTGCGACGGCAAGGGAATTAAAAGGAACCAATGAAACCATTGTAGCAGTCATTGGAGACGGCGCTTTATCAGGCGGAATGGCGTATGAGGCGTTAAACAATGTAGGAAGATTAAAGAAAAACTTAATTATTATATTAAACGATAATAATATGTCGATTTCTGAAAATGTCGGAAATATGTCACGGTATTTGAATCGTTTAAGAGTAGGGCATGGCTACCATGAACTAAAAGATAATGTCAAAAAGGCGATTATGAGCATTCCAAAAATTGGACCAGAACTGACAGAAAAAGTAAAGAAATATAAAAACGGAATTAAACAGATGGTGATTCCGGGAATGTGGTTTGAGGAAATGGGGCTTACTTATATTGGGCCAATCGACGGGCATAATATCGCTCTTATGAAAGAAACTATTGAAGCGGCAAAAGAAATCGATGAGCCGATCCTCATTCATGTTATGACAAAAAAAGGGTTTGGATACTTGCCGGCGGAGAAATATCCGGAGAAATTCCATGGAGTCAGTCCGTTTGATGTGGAAACGGGAAAAGCAAAGAAGAAAAAAGAAAAGGCAGATTATACCGATGTCTTTGCAAATAAATTAGTAAAACTTGGGGGAACTCATAAAAATTTAGTTGCCATTTCGGCAGCCATGCCATCAGGAACAGGGCTTAGCCGTTTTCAAAAAGAATATCCAGAGCGATTTTTTGACGTTGGAATTGCGGAAGAACACGCCGTCACATTTGCAGCAGGGCTTGCCACAGCGGGCATGAAACCAGTTGTTGCAGTTTATTCTACGTTTCTTCAGCGGGCATATGATCAAATGATCCATGATGTCTGTATTCAAAAGTTGCCAGTGATATTGGCAGTTGACCGCTCTGGATTAGTGGGGGCAGATGGAGAAACCCATCAAGGAATCTTTGATACGTCGTATTTGACTTCGATACCGAATATGACTGTTATGGCGCCGAAGAATCGATATGAGTTAAATCAAATGTTAGAGTTTGCTGTGGAATATAATGGGCCGATTGCTTTAAAATATCCACGAGGAACTGCCTATACAGGGCTAAAAGAATATAAACAGCCGATTACACTTGGAAAAAGTGAGGTGCTTTGGCAAGGAGATGGTTCCGTAGCGATTTTTGCCGTTGGAAGCATGGTAGAAGAAGCGATGAAAACCGTGGAGATTTTGGAAACACAAGGGATCAAAGCAAGTCTTATTAACGTTCGGTTTGTAAGTCCGATTGATAAGGAATGTATTATGGAGCAAGCAAAATTACACGAATGTATTGTGACAATGGAAGAAACGGTGGAGCAGGGAAGTTTTGGTCAAAAAGTAGCCATGCTTCTTATGCAGGAAAATCTTTCAAAGGAATTCTTAAATTTTGCGATTAAAGATGAATTTGTTCCTCATGGTGCTCCGGCTGTGTTGAAAAAACATTTAAAATTAGACGGAGAATCGATGGCACAAATCATCGCTCAAAGAAGAAAAAGATGAGGTAACGAGAATGGAAAAGAAACAAAAGGCAAAAGAACGCTTAGATGTCTTGATGGTAGAACAAGGGCTAGCAGCTTCAAGAGAAAAAGCAAAGGCGATTATTATGTCAGGAATCGTTTATGTAGATGGAGAAAAAGAAGATAAGGCAGGTTCTATGATTAAGAGAACGGCTGTGATCGAAGTCCGTGGTGCCACCTTAAAATATGTGAGCCGTGGCGGTTTAAAATTAGAAAAGGCGATGGATCGTTTTGGAGTAACGTTAAAAGATAAAGTCTGTATGGACGTTGGCTCTTCAACAGGAGGCTTTACAGATTGTATGCTTCAAAATGGAGCGGTCAAAGTCTATGCAGTTGACGTTGGACATGGACAGCTGGATTGGAAGCTAAGAAACGATAGCCGTGTTGTCTGTATGGAGAAAACCAATATCCGCTATGTGACATTGGAAGATGAAAGGATTGATGGGCCAATTGATTTTGCGTCCATCGACGTATCATTTATTTCTCTTACAAAAGTGTTGCCAGCTGTGAAAGACTTATTAAAGGAACAAGGAGAGATTGTAAGTTTAATTAAGCCGCAGTTTGAAGCTGGAAGAGAACAGGTTGGGAAAAAAGGGGTAGTAAGGGATCAAAAAGTACATCTTCAAGTGATTGAGATGGTGACGGAATTTGCTATTTCCATTGGATTTCAATTGCTTCATTTAGACTTTTCTCCGATCAAAGGTCCAGAAGGAAATATTGAATATCTATTACATATGAGAAAGCTCGCTGAAGGGGAAAAAGTGGAAGAGATTCCTTTTGAACGGGAACAAGTCGTAACAGAATCTCATCTGGCGTTATAGAAGGAGCAGGAAGTATTATGAGAAAATTTTTAATTGTTACGAACCGGACGAAAGATAGCGATCTAGCGGTGACAAGAAAGATTGACCGTTACTTAACCGAGCGTGGAGGAACTTGTACGATTTATGATCAGCCAAAAGGGGTGCCGGAAGAATTGTTAGACGAAGATTTGGATTGTGCCATTGTTCTTGGCGGAGACGGAACGATTCTTCATGCAATTACACCGCTTGTATACTTTCATATTCCAATTGTCGGTGTTAATATGGGGACAGTTGGATTTTTAGCCGGTGTAGAATTAGAAGAGCTAGAGCCGGCTCTCGATGCTTTGTTACAGGATCAATATGAATATGATGACCGCACGATGTTAGAAGCCGTTGTCTATCGCAATGGAGAAGTTATTTTTAAGGCGGCAGGAGTGAACGATATTGCCATTAGCAGAAGTGGATTTTCTCGAATTATTCGCTTTAAAATATGGGCAAACGGCGAACTGGTTGACTGCTATGGCGCCGATGGCGTTGTTCTTGCGACTCCAACCGGTTCCACTGGATATAATTTATCGGCAGGAGGTCCAGTAGTAAGCCCTCGTTCTGATGTTTTTATTATTACACCAATCTCTCCTCATTCTCTAACGAGCAGAAGCATTGTTGTATCAGGCGATGAGAAAGTTTTCTTAGAAGTGGAGCGAATCGGGCAAAATCATACAGAAGAAGCCTTTATCACTATTGATGGACAGCATGGAACTCGCTTAAAAGGAAATGATTGTATTGAAATTCGAAGAGCGGACGTAAAAACTCGTCTGTTAAAAGTTGGAAATATTGGATTTTATGAAGTGTTGAGAAGTAAAATGGGAGGCAGAAAACTAGGAAAGGACGTGTAAAATGAAGTCAAAAAGACAAGAGAAAATTATTGAAATTATTGAAAATTATGATATTGAAACACAAGATGAGTTAGCAGAGCGATTGCAGCAGGCAGGGTTTCCAACAACACAGGCGACCATTTCAAGAGATATTCGGGAGATGAAATTGACAAAGATTTCGGCGCCGGGCGGGAAACAAAAATATATTGCGCTAAAGACAAAAGATTATCATACAACGGAAAAATATAAAAGAGTGTTATCCGATGGTATTTTATCCCTCGATTCTGCACAAAATTTAATTGTAATTAAAACAGTTGTTGGAATGGCAATGGCGGTTGCAGCCGCTATCGACAACCTTCATATTAGCGGAATTATGGGCTGTATTGCCGGAGATGATACGATTTTTTGTGTTACAAAAGATGAAGATATCGCTCGAGATGTTATGAAGAATATTAAGAAGTTAGCAGTTCATCAAAACACCATCAGATAGGGAGGAAAGCAGCATATGCTTTTAAATCTTCATGTGAAAAATCTTGCTTTGATCGATGAGATCGAAGTGGATTTTATGGATCATTTGAATATTATGACAGGTGAGACAGGTGCTGGTAAATCAATTATTATCGGTTCCATCAATGCGGCGCTCGGGGGAAAATTATCAAAAGATGCCGTTCGAGATGAATCAAAAGAAGCCTTAATTGAACTTTTGTTTCAAATTGATTCCCCGAAAATACGGGAAGTCATTGAGCGCAACGGAATTACGATGATGGAAGGTGGGCAACTTTTGATCAGCCGGAAACTTTCCCATGGAAGAAGTATAAGCCGTGTGAATGGGGAAACAGTTTCGTTAAGCCAATTAAAAGAATTAGGTTCTTGTTTAATTGATATTCATGGACAACATGAGCACCAGTCTCTGCTTCATAAAAACTATCATCTTCTTGTGCTTGATCGCTTTGCAGGAAAGGAAATTACACCGTTAAAAGAAGCGGTACAAGGGGCGTATGAACAATGGCAGGCGGTAAAACGGGAGTGGGAAGAAACAGCCGTCGATGAAGAACAAAGACAAAGAGAGATTCATTTTTTAGAATATGAAAAAAAAGAGATTGAAGATGCCAAACTGCGCCCCAATGAAGATGAAGAAGTACAGCACCAGTATAAGAAAATGTCTGGGGCAAAAGAAATTATTGAGCTTTTATCCACTTCTCATCTCATGACCGGATATGGGCAAGAAGGGGCTGGGGATCTGATTGGGCGAAGCCTTCAAAAGATATCACAGGCGATGTCATTGGATAAAGACTTAGCACCTTTATATGAGCAAATTCGGGAGATTGACAATCTGTTAAATGACTTTAATCGGGAACTGTCCGATCGGGTAGGAGATTTTAACTTTGATGAAGAAAGCCTCTTAGAAGTTGAAAAGCGTCTCGATCTCATCAATGGATTAAAAGTAAAATATGGAAATTCCATCGAAAAAATTGGAGAATATTTACAAAAGATCGCTGATAAACTGGAACAATTATATCATTATGAAGAATATCGGAATAATCTTTCGAAAAAATTGGAACAATCAAAAGAAAGACTAGAAGAGAAGGCAATGGTTTTATCAGAAGTTCGAAAGAAATATGCAAAAGAATTAGTTCCAAAAATAAAAGATGCCCTGTTAGAATTGAATTTTTTAGATGTTGAATTTGATATTGAGTTTGAACGACTACAAGAAGTTCGCTCAAACGGAATGGACGAGATTGGATTTGTCATTTCCACAAACCCTGGGGAACCAATGAGACCGATTCATGCCGTTGCTTCAGGCGGTGAATTAAGCCGTATTATGTTGGCAATTAAATCGGTGTTGGCAGATGAAGATGACATTGAAACATTGATTTTTGATGAAATTGACGTAGGAATCAGTGGAAGAACAGCGCAAAAAGTGTCAGAGCGTTTAGCAGTTATTGCAAAGAAGCATCAAGTTCTTTGTATTACCCACTTGGCACAGATCGCTGCCATGGCAGATTCTCATTATAAAATTGAAAAAAATGTCCAAGAAAATAAGACGACAACGAATATTCAGCTCTTAGAGGAAGAAGATTCCATTATGGAATTGGCAAGAATTACTGGTGGTGCGATTATTACCGAGCAAGTGATAAAAAGCGCTCGAGAAATGAAGGAATTGGCAAAAGGTACAAATGTTAACTGATTGATAGAGATAGACTGTCACATAATAAAATGCGAGGAAGTAAAAGTGCTTCTTCGCATTTTTTGTTATAAAAAGAAAGGGTGTGATAGTTTGGAACAACAAAAAAAGTGGTATCGACGTTTTTTATATGTGCTGCTGATTTTTAATTTCGTATTTCTTTTATTTTGTTTAGGAAGTTTGTATCAAACTGAGCTTTCCGAAAAAGTTCGTGTGATGGCAGGAGAAGATGCTGTTTTAGCAAAAAAAACGAGTCAAACACTGGAAAATACGAAAGTAATCCCCGGCGGAATTCCGGTAGGAATTTATATCGAAACAGAAGGGGCATTAGTTCTTGGGACAGAATCGGTGGAAGCGGTTGATGGGAGAACTTATGAACCGGCAAAAAATATTGTAAAAGCAGGGGATTATATTAAAAAAGTCAATGGAATTGAAATTCATAGCAAAGAAGAAGTGACACAGCTTGTAAAAGCAGAAGGAAGTTCTCCGATCGTTTTAGAACTTCTTAGAAAAGGCAAAACCGTTTCGGTCAAAGTGGAGCCGGTCAAAGAGAAAAAGAGTGAAGACTGGCAAATTGGAGTATGGGTGAGAGATAACTCACAGGGAATCGGAACGTTGACTTATGTTACAGAGGAGAGCTTTGCGGCGTTAGGTCATGGAATCCATGATATTGACACAGGGGATAAAATGGACGTGGAGAGAGGATATATTTTTGGGGCGAAAATTCTTTCTATTAAAAAGGGAGCAAAAGGAAAGCCGGGAGAGATGGTTGGAGTCGTTTGCTATGATTTTGATCGCCCATATGGAGCGATTAAGAAAAATACGGACTATGGGATCTATGGGGAGACGAATGAAGCGTTGTTGGAACAGTTAAATATGGAACCTGTTTTCGTTGCCTCCAAAAATCAAGTAAAAAAAGGAAAGGCATATCTTCGTTCAGGAATTAGCGGAACAATAGAAGATTATGAAGTGGAGATAAAAAGTGTTGATGCATCAAACAAAAATCTGGCAAAGGGAATGGTCATACAGATTACCGATAAACGTCTCTTAACACTTACCAATGGAATTGTGCAAGGAATGAGTGGAACACCGATTCTACAAGATGGGAAACTGATTGGTGCCATCACTCATGTATTTGTACAAGATTCTACACAAGGATATGGAACGTTTATTGAAAATATGCTAAAACAGTCGAACGATTAGATAAAATAAGAAAAAAACAAAAAACACTGTCATAATATAAAACAATATTAGAAAAATCAATGAGAAACAAAGAAATTTTGCGATAAGTATTCATTGAAAATATGTGCAAAAACATCTTATAATACAAGTAAAAGACGAAATGTTACAGGAGGATATAAGATGAGTCAAATAACAATTGCAATTGCTGATGATAATGTGAGAATGGTAGAATCTTTTCGGGAAGTGTTGTCAAAACAAAGCGACATGAAACTGATTGGTATCGCAGGGGACGGGTTGACAGCACTTTCTCTTGTAAAAGAAAAAGAGCCAGATTTTCTTTTATTAGATCTTGTTATGCCAAAGCTCGATGGTCTTGGTGTGTTAGAAGAGCTGATGAAGGAGAAACGGAGAACAAAGGTAATTGTGTTGACTGCATCGGGACAAGATTCGATTATTGAAGAGGCGTTCCAGTTAGGTGCCAGTTATTATATGAAAAAACCAATGGAAGAAGAGTTTGTGATAAAGAAAATTCGACAGTTTGTGAAACAGCCGATGTCTAAGACCGAACAATACATAAGAAATCAAGAGTATGAAAAGGGAAGCGATTTGGAGATTGTTGTAACCAATATGATTCATGAGATCGGGGTGCCGGCTCATATAAAAGGCTATCAGTATTTAAGAGATTCTATTATGGTGTCAGTAGAAGATATGGATATTTTAAATTCCATTACAAAACAATTATATCCTTCTATTGCAAAACTGCACAATACAACATCGAGCCGTGTAGAACGTGCCATTCGACACGCCATAGAAGTGGCATGGAGCAGAGGAAAGATGGATACAATTGATGAGCTATTTGGGTATACGGTGAGCGCCGGAAAGGGAAAACCGACGAACTCTGAATTTATCGCATTGATTGCGGATAAGATTCGATTGGAGAAGAAAATGAAGGTAAGTTAAAAATAATGCTAAAAATAAATGTAGTATTTTTTGGAAAAGAAGAGAAATAAATGATTATATAGATTGTGTTAAATACTTGTATAATAATAAAGAGAATATTGACAAAATTGTAAGAAAAATCTATAATTTCATCTATTACAGTGTGGAAGGAGAAACAGAAAGATGATTCTGTGTGAAAAGAAAATTAAAGTAGTAGTAGCTGATAGTTGTGGGGATACGAGAAGAAGTCTATCCAGTTTAATTGAGAGTTGTGAAGACATGGAACTTGTCGGAACAACAGGAAACGGAAAAATCGCTTGCCAATATAGCTTGGATAAACAACCTGATGTCGTATTAATTGATGTAGTACTGCCGGAAATCGACGGGCTTGGAGTGATCGAGAAAGTAAAGGCTGAGTGGAAAGCAGAACGAAGAGCGCCGGCTTTTATTGTTCTTGGATCGATTAGTTCTGATCACATGGTGGAATGTGCATTTCAGGCGGGGGCAGATTATTATATCATGAAACCTTTCCATGAACGCTCTGTTTTATCAAGAATTAGACAGGTTATTCAGTATGGGGATACGAAATTAAAAGTGTTACATAATGACGGACGAGAACAAAAACAAAAAGTATTAGAATACGATTTAGAAACAGATGTGACAGAAATTATTCGAGATATTGGAATTCCGGCTCACATTAAAGGCTATCAATATATTCGGGAAGGAATTATTATGGCAGTGGACGATATTAATATGCTCAATTATATTACAAAGCTCCTATATCCAACCATTGCGAAAAAGTATAAAACAACATCAAGCAGTGTAGAACGTGCCATTCGTCATGGAATTGAAGTGGCTTGGAGCCGTGGAAAGATTGAAGTGTTGGAAAGTGTTTTTGGATATACGGTGAGCGCCGGAAAGGGAAAACCGACGAACTCCGAATTTATCGCATTGATTGCGGATAAATTGAGATTACAGTATAAAATGAGAGCTTAAACAGAAGTTCCTAGCCTATGATTTGATCGATTACTTGAATAAAAATATTTTCTGTTTTCAGAGGGAACAATTGAAAAAAACTATGAAAAAGACTGAAAATATGGTATAATAATTGAATAAAGTGCAATTCGAATTCAAATAGTTCGAACGTGCGCTATCTATTAGAGATTATACCGAAGACCACAGACTAGAGGCAAGTGGTGTTAGAAGGAAATATGAGGCAAGATTAGGAGGATAGGAACATGAGAAATATATTATTTGTTGCTTCAGAATGTGTACCATTTATTAAGACAGGAGGACTTGCCGATGTTGTAGGAACTCTTCCAAAAAGTTTTGATAAATCAAAATACGATGTTCGCGTTGTCATTCCGAATTATTTATGTATTCCATGGAAATATCGGGAAAAAATGACAGATGTCACTTATTTTAATTTAACAATTGGGTGGCGTCAGCAATATGTTGGTATCAAACAGTTGGAGATGGACAGTGTCACATTCTATTTTATTGATAATGAATATTACTTTGGTGGAAGCGCTCCTTATGGGGATATGTACAATGATATTGAAAAATTTGCATTCTTTAGTAAGGCGGCATTATCGATTCTTCCAGTCGTTGGATTTAAACCGGATATTGTGCATTGCCATGACTGGCAGGCGGGATTAGTTCCTGCATATCTCCATACACTTTTTAGTAGTAATCCATTTTATTATAATATGAAGACAATTATGACCATTCATAATCTTCGTTTCCAAGGGGTCTGTGAAATTCGTAAGATGATCGATGTATCCGGAATTCCAGAATATGCATTTTCTCCGGATAAGATGGAAGCCTATGGCGATGCGAATATGTTAAAAGGCGGTTTGGTATATGCCGATCGCATTACAACTGTAAGTGAAACGTATGCAAGAGAGATTCAGATGCCATTTTATGGAGAAAATTTAGATGGTCTGTTAAGAGCGAGAAATAATGTATTAAGTGGAATTGTCAATGGAATTGACTATCAAGAATACAATCCGGAAACGGATCAAAAGATCTTTGCTCGCTATAATGTTACGAATTTTAGAACTGAAAAAGTGAAAAATAAACGACAATTGCAAGAAGAATTAGGTCTTCCGGTGGACGAACATAAATTTATGATCGGTATGATTTCACGTTTAACCGATCAAAAAGGGCTTGACTTAGTTGATTGTGTTATGAATCAACTCTGTGATGACAATACACAATTTGTTGTGCTTGGAACCGGCGATCACCGCTATGAAGATATGCTTCGTTTCTATGAGTGGACAAAGAAAGATAGAGTATCATCAAGTATTTGTTATTCTGATGAACGTTCCCATAAGATTTATGCAGCTTGTGATGCCTTTTTAATGCCATCAGCCTTTGAACCATGTGGACTCAGCCAATTGATGTCACTTCGTTATGGTACACTACCAATTGTTCGAGAAACAGGTGGATTAAAAGATACGGTGCAGCCATATAATGAATTTGAAGGAACCGGTACAGGATTTACCTTTACAAATTACAATGCTCATGAGATGTTAGGCTGTATCAATTTTGCACGACATATTTTCTTTGATGATAGAAAGGCTTGGGATAAAATGGTAGAGCGAGCGATGAGCGTAGACTTCTCATGGCAGAAATCTGCTCGTTCTTATGAAGGGCTTTATGATTCCATCATTGCAGAAAAAGACTGGCAAGAAGGAAGATAAGACAATCCAATAAAAGATAATAGATAGGAAAAGAGAGGATCTCTTACGAGCGTTTTGTAAAAAACGAAGCATCGTAGGCGACCTCTCTTTTGCAATGTGAAATGCAATCATTTGTCAACGAACAACAATCATTTTAATAATTCCAATATTTTTAATACTATTTAATCTATAAAGTTAAGAGAATATTAATATTTTTATTGCCTATATATTAAGAACGGGGCTTTATAATAAAAACAGAAAGAACAAGATATGTTTTTTTAGCACCGCAGCTTACTAAGAACAGCCATTGACAGGAAAAATGGACAAGTAAGGAAATAGGCAGACAAAGGAGGAACGAACTATGTATACAATCTTAGTATGTGATGATGATAAAGAAATAGCGAGTGCAATCGAAATTTATTTAAGCAATGAGGGATATCAAGTTGTGAAGGCTTATAATGGATTTGAAGCATTAGATGTATTAGAAGAGAGAGAAATTCATTTAATTATTATGGACATTATGATGCCAAAGATGGACGGAATGCGTGCGACGTTAAAAATTCGGGAGAGCAAAAATATTCCAATTATTATGCTGTCAGCGAAAAGTGAAGATTATGATAAAATTATGGGGCTTAATATGGGCGCCGATGATTATTTAACAAAGCCATTTAATCCATTGGAATTGATTGCGAGAGTGAAAAGTCAGCTTCGTAGATATACAAGGCTTGGCAGTATGGAAGTTCAAACAAAAGGAATTTATAGAAATGGAGGTCTTGAATTAAATGAAGAAACGAGAGAAGTTACCGTGGACGGTGAACTTGTAAGGTTAACTCCCGTAGAATTTGGGATTCTTGCATTTTTAATCAAAGAACCAGGAAGAGTATTTTCTATTGATCAAATTTATGAAAATGTATGGAAAGAACCTTCTTTTTCACCAGAAAATACAGTATCAGTACATATTAGACGAATTCGGGAAAAAATAGAAATTAACCCGAAAGAACCAAAATATTTAAAGGTGGTGTGGGGCGTTGGCTACAAAATTGAAAAATTATAGTAGAGCTTGGTATTTCAAGTTGAGCGCATGGATATTAGTGCTTGCCTGTGGAGTAGGCACAGTGCTCTCTTTTTGGAGAGGTTGGGTAACCTATGAACATTTTCCATATGTGGGAAATGAAACTTTGTATATGGATTATCAATTTGAGTATGAGATAAGCTCTTATGCCTCTAGTCTTGTCAATACATTGATTTATGAAAATATGGAACAAAAATATATAGAAGAAGTATTAGATGCCCAAATGCAAAATGCTTACCTCGCTTGGAAAGAGGCAAAAGGAAATCTTGGATTTGAAAAGAGAGGTTGGAATATTGTAGAAAGCTATTATACCGATCAATTTTATGAAGAGCAAGATCAGGTTCAAATTTATGAGGAATATACGGGAGGAGAATCTAGCACAAGTGTAGCATTGACATCTCCAAAAGAAACCGATTCTTCCGTATTTACTTATAAAGCATTTGAAACAACATATCCAAATTTACGCGAAGATCTAAAGTCTTGTATGGAAGAGAATCTAAAAGCGGAATATGAATCCAGCAAGCGACAATTACAGAAAACAGACTCATCAGTGAAAGTGGAAGTGGTGAAAGCAACACAGAAAAAGAAAGCCGATGAGATGATAAAAACCTACCAATCTTACCCAATTCATTTACTTTATCAAGATGGCAAGGAAGAAGTAAAGATCGGAGAAGAAGATCCGGATACCGTTTCGTATTTTGGAAATCAAGGAGAATATGCGAGTGAAGGAAGCACTGCAAATGAATGGCAGTATTCTTATTTAGATATGTCTCATATCTCTCTTTCCTTGGATCGAAATTCTGAGGATTTTTATGAATTATCCAATTATCAAAGACAAGCAAACGATGTATATAAGATTTATGATCAGTGGAAGAAGCAAGAAGTGCAGAATGTGCTTGCAAGCTATCAAATAGGAATTGGAATCGATGCTGATATGATAACACAACAGGAAGCAAGTTTCAATGAGACAAAAGAAGCCAGCAAACAGATTTTATTTAACTGTGCGATGATGATAGCAGTTGCGCTTGTGGCATTTATTTATTTGATCGCCGTAGCGGGAAAAAGAGTGAGTGACAATGAAGTGCATTTAAACTTATTGGATTCCATCTGGTCTGAAGTTCAGTGGATAGCAGTTTTTTCACTGACTGTTGCAGGAGTTTGTGGATTTGCAGTGACAGGACCTTCTTATTATTATGAAGAAGGAATTCTAGCCAGCACAAGAAATCCATTTTTGGACTTATTTGGACACCCAAAGGCTGATATCATGATAGCGGTTGGAACTGTATTGGTTGTAATGGGCATAATGGCGTTGATTTTATCACAAGTACGGCTATTAAAAGCGAGAAAGTGGTGTAATGGATTTATTTGTATCCGAATCATAAAATGGATATGGAAAAAAGTAACCAATATTTGTGGAACGATTTGGAGAGGCGGACGTTTGATGAACCGTATGGCAGTAATCGCTATCGTCGTTCCAATTATTTCAGGCACATGGATTGGAATCCCATTTATGATTGCCGGACTTTTATATCTCGTGTATCGTTATGTGCCGGATTTTGAAAAACTACAAAAGGGTGTAAAACGAATTAAAGAAGGCGATCTCGCTTATCAGATTCCGATCGAACATGACAGTGTCATAAAAGAAGTGGCAGAAGATGTGAACAGGATTTCAGAAGGATTAAAAGAAGCCATTTCATCAGAACTCCGTTCCGAACGAATGAAAGCCGAGTTAATTTCCAATGTGTCCCATGATATAAAAACGCCATTGACTTCCATTATCACTTATGTGGATCTGTTAAAGCAGGAAGACATTCAAAATGATACAGCAAAAGATTATATTGCCGTTATCGATAAAAAAGCGCAGAGGTTAAAAGTTTTGACTGAGGATTTATTTGAAGCTGCAAAAGCGAGCAGTGGGGATATGCCAGTGAACTGGGAAAAGGTGAATGTGCAATCGCTCGTCCATCAGGCGCTTGGCGAGTTTGGCGATAAGCTAGAATATGCAGAGCTTACGTTAAGGCTTACAATGCCAGAAGAGCCAATCTCTATTTTAGCTGATGGAAGGCTGATGTGGAGAGTGTTATCAAATACATTATCCAATGTTGTCAAATACGCTCAAAAAGGAAGTCGTGTTTATTTAGACGTAATCGAGGAAGCGGATACAAGTAAAGTATGCTTTGTGTTAAAAAATATATCCGAATATGAATTAAATATTTCAGCGGAAGAATTGATGGAACGCTTTACAAGAGGTGATGAATCAAGAAGCACGGAAGGAAGCGGTTTAGGTCTTAATATTGCAAATAGCCTTGTCGAATTACAAAAAGGAGAATTTGCGATTCATATTGATGGAGATTTATTTAAAGTCATAGTGAAAATGCCGAAATATCAAGGGCAGACAAAACAAGCGGAGCAAAGAGCAGAGGAACAACAAGTTGCCCCTGAGAAAAAGAACAGTTTCAATCATGGGATTTCATTAAGAAAAAAAGCGTTCACGGAACAGCCGGTTGACGAAGAAGAGCAAGTGCAAGAAACTTTGGCAGAAGAAGCAGCAGTGCCAGAAGAAGAGCAAGTGCAGGAAACTCTGATGGAAGAAGAGCCGTTACAAGGAACTGTTGTAGAGGAACAAGAGAAAAACTCCGAAGGAGAACAGGAAAAGTAATAGAAAGTAAGAGAAGAAAGAGATCGCCATTAGGCGGTCTTTTTCTTTTGTATCAATGGGATAAAGAGGCAGGGGAAAGCCTGATCTCTCATAGAAATTCAGAGGAGAAAAAGAAACACTTGCATTAT
>Cebus_capucinus_imitator_PRJNA485217_SSR047__coassemble_1250_pt1 | contig 18450 bp, 19 predicted proteins | sample Cebus_capucinus_imitator_PRJNA485217_SSR047__metabat2_low_PE_010 | metagenome-assembled genome bin Cebus_capucinus_imitator_PRJNA485217_SSR047
TTTGATATTTGACCCCTTTTGATACCGGATTGCTCCGTGGGAGACACGTTTGCAATCTTATAAATTTGAATAGTAGATGAGGTGTTTATCATATGAAATATTCTCTAAACAATCGACTGTCACCTAAAATTTTATTTATAGTCCTTTGTGTGATATGCGTTGGTATGGTGACAATTAGTGCCTTATTCCCAAATGTGACGAGACCTTTTCAAGTGATTGCAGGAACGATCGTCGTTCCAATGCAAAAAGGAATTAATCAGGTTGGAACACAAATGAGCGACTTATTTTCTCATTTTCAAAGTATCCAAGAATTAGAGGCGGAAAATGAGGAACTTCAAAAACGAGTGGACAACCTTCTGCTCGAAAATAAAGCGCTCTCTCAAGAACAAAACGAGTTAGAACGTCTTCGTTCCCTCTATCAATTGGATCAGCAGTATTCCGATTACGATAAAGTGGCAGCGAGCATTATAAGCAGTGGTTCCAGCAACTGGTTTAATACCTTTATTATTGATAAAGGGGAAAACGATGGAATTCAAAAAGATATGAACGTCATTGCCGGTTCAGGGCTTGTTGGAATTGTAACGGAAGTTGGTCCAAATCATGCGCAAGTTCGTTCCATTATCGATGATTCCAGCAATGTTGCGGCAATGTTTGCAAGAACTTCTGATTTTTGTATTCTTGTAGGAAATCAAAAACAAATGGAAGATGGATACATAGATGTTATTAATATCAATAAAGATGCGAAAATTAAAAATGGAGATGAATTAGTGACTTCTCCAACGAGTTCTAAATTTCTTCCGGGCATTACGATTGGCTATGTAAAAGATGTGAAGACAGAATCTTCCAACTTAGAAAAGTCTGCAAAATTAGAACCAGTTGTTGACTTTCAGCATTTACGAGAAGTGTTCGTTATTACAGAATTAAAAGAACAGCCACAATTAAATTAGGAGGGCGATAATGAAAAAAGTGATTACATGGACTATTACTTGTCTCCTTTGCTTCCTCTTACAAACAACTGTTTTTCAAACTTTAAAATTAGCAGGCATTTCCCCGAATATTATTTTAATTTTAGTCGTATCCATTGGATTAATGCGCGGAAGAACCGAAGGCATGATCGTCGGCTTCTTCTGCGGATTGCTTTTGGATATTATGTATGGTAATATTTTAGGGATTTTTACACTTGTTTATATGATCATTGGCTATATCAATGGATTTTTCAATCATATGTTTTATAGTGATGATATTATTTTACCGATGGGACTGATTATCACCAATGATCTCGTATTGAATCTCGGCATTTATGTCTTCTACTTTATGCTGCGGAATCGATTAGATTTTCTTTTTTATTTCCGCTATACGATATTGCCGGAGATGATTTATACGATTGTTGTCACCCTTGTGCTTTATAAGATACTGTTAGCCATTCATTTAAAACTAAAGTCTAGTGAAAAAAGGAGCACTTGATGATTATGTGGAAAGAAGTAAAAGATGCTATTATACGAATAGTAACCAGTCGATTTTTCTTTTTAACCGTTGTATTCCTTGTTCTCTTTTCCATATTGGCTCATCGTCTGTTCTTACTTCAGATTGTCGAGGGAAAAGAACATCTTGAAAATTTTGAATACAAAAGTTTAAAAGATTTAGATATTAAAAGTACCCGTGGTAACATTTATGATAGAAATGGAACATTGCTCGCATACAATCGACTTGCTTATCAAGTTGTCTATGACAGCAGCACGAGTTTCCAAAGTCTTGTAACGGAAAAATACGGCAGTACTTTGTCTTCCAGCGAGCGAACAAAGAAAATAAATTATGAAACAAACTTAACGTTTTATAATTTAATTAAAATGTTGGAGAAAAACGGAGACCAAGTGATCAACGATTTTCCGATTGTTATCGGAAACGATGGTACGTTACAATTTTCAACGGATTCTACGTCAACAATTAAGCGATTTAAATACCAAGTATTTGGGATCGATTCAACAAAAGATACGTCTGAATACAAAGATTATGAAAAAGAACAGATGGATTTTGATGCGGAACAAGTATTTGAGTATTTGCGCCATGGAACAGGAAGTTCCAATAAAAACTTCCGAAATTATGATATTTCAGATGATTATTCCAAAGAAGATGCTTTAAAAATTATGACGATTCGATATAACATTAGCTTAAATCGATATTCCCAATACAACAGCACAATTCTTGCAACGGATATTAGCGAAGAAAGTGTTGCTGAAATTAAGGAAAATCCAGATGTCTATTATGGCATCGATGTGGAAGCGGATTCTTTAAGAGAATACAATGACAGCAAATATTTTGCCCATCTCATTGGATATACTGGAACAATCTCTGAAGATCAGGTGGACGAATTAAATGAGGGGAAAGCAGAAGATGATAAAACTCGTTATGACAGCAACGATATTGTTGGAAAGACGGGGATTGAAGCGACAATGGAAGAGTATTTACAAGGGGTCAAAGGACATCGAGAAGTATTTGTAAATAACTTAGGGCAAATTCTTGAAGAAACGAGTAGAACAGAGCCAGAAGCCGGAAATGATGTTTATTTGAGCATTGATGCAGATTTGCAAAAATATGCATACGATACACTGGAGAAAAATATCGCCAATATTTTAGTGGAACATTTATCTCCGGGAACTTCTACCGGAACGAGCAAAGATCGACTTGTTCCAATTTATCAGGCATACTTTGCGTTAATCGATAACAATGTTGTCGATCACCATCATTTTTCAAACGAAGATGCCTCCGATAATGAAAAGAGCATCTATAATAAGATGGTTTCTAATCGCCCATCGATTATTAGCGATTTACAGTCAAAACTTCGCAACTCCACGACACCTGCAAACAGTTTAGGAGATGCAGATAAAGAATATATGAGTTTTATCTATGATATGCTCATCGATGAAAAAATTCTCGTAAAAAGCAATATCGATTCCAGCGATTCCGTCGCTTCTGCCTATTCCGATGGAAAGATTAGCCTCGGTGAATTTTTAAATTATTCCATTCAAAAATCTTGGATTGACGTTTCAAAATTAGATATTTCCAGCGATTTTTATGATTTGGATACGATTTATGATGAGCTTGTGAATTTTATCGGAACGCAATTAAAAGAGAACTCGGACTTTGAAAAATTAATTTATAAGTATTTAATTAAAGACAGCGTGATTTCTGGAAGAGAAGTTTGTTTAACTCTTTATGACCAAGGAATCTTGAACAAGAAAAAAGATGAAGACTATGATAAATTACAAAGCGGCTATATGAGCTCTTATACATTTATGCTAAATAAAATTAAGAACTTGGAAATTACACCGGCTCAATTGGCGCTAGATCCTTATTCTGGTACGGTCATTATTACTGATGTTGATACTGGAAAAGTATTGACGGCGGTTTCTTATCCAAGTTATGATAATAACCGAATGGCAAACCATGTAGATAGCGCCTATTTCCAAAAAATCAATACCGATAAGTCTTCACCGATGTTATTCCGTGCAACTCAGTCACGCTCTGCACCAGGTTCCACGTTTAAACCGTTAATGGCAGTTGCAGGCTTGGAAGAAGGCGTTATTTCAGACGGTACTGCGATTTTTTGTAATCGTATCTTTGATAAAATTATTCCATCTCCAACTTGTCTTTCTTATCACGGAAGCGAAACTGTTCGAACAGCGATTCGAGATTCTTGTAATATTTTCTTCTATGAGATCGGGTATCGCTTAGGAATGACAAACGGACGCTATTCCAGTGAAACAGGATTGGAAAAAATAAAAGAATATGCTCATTTATTTGGTTTAGACGAAACAAGTGGAATCGAAGTGAATGAATATTCTCCTCAAGTTTCCACAGAAGATGCGGTTCGTTCTTCTATTGGACAGGGAACAAACAACTACACTCCTTCACAGATTGCACGTTATGTAACAACAATCGCAAATCGTGGAACAACTTATAATTTAAGTGTTCTTGATAAGGTGACAAACACAGACGGCAAAACAATTAAGAAATTTAAACCAGATGTCCTCCATGAGTTAGATGTGAAAGACAGCACTTGGGACGCAGTGGCAGATGGTATGTATCTTGTTATAAATGGTGGACATAGCGCTAGTTTAACTGCCAACTTTAAAAACGCCGGACTCGATGTATCCGGAAAAACGGGTACTGCCCAAGAAGATAAAAGAAGAGCGGATCACGCACTCTTTATGTCTTATAGCCCATCAAAAGATCCGGAGATTTCAATGACTGTCGTTGTACAAAACGGATATTCTTCTGCAAATGCTGCGAAGATCGCAAGCGATATATATAAATACTATTTCAAAACGGACACAGTAGACGTTGAAGAATAATGTCAATTGTTGTATTTTTACACCGTAATTGTTCTTATAATCGCTAATTGACAGAACTTTATAATCTAGTATATAGTATATAGGTAGAGGTGAAGATATGAAAAACCCAGTCTTAATAAAGGGAAATAAATATGGCATTTCGCTTGCTTTAGATCAAACGCTTGAGTTTGATAAATTATTAGAACAAATTGGTCAAAAATTCAAGGAATCGGCGAAATTTTTTGATTCGAGTCATCAAACAGCCATTTCATTCGAGGGGCGCATTTTGTCAAATGAAGAAATACAAGCGATTTTAGACACAATTAAAGAAAATTGTGCTTTGGATATTGCCTATGTCATTGATAATTCAGAAGAAACCAATGATCGCTTTCAAACGGCAATCGCATTAAATCATGCTTTGCAGCAGCAGACCGAATTGGAAGCAAAGATTGAAAAACAAGAGCTTGTAAAGGAGCTTCCGATGGAAGAGCGAACAACGCCCCTTCCAAATTGTGATGATGGAAGATTTTATAAAGGAACGCTGCGCTCCGGACAAGCCATCGATTCTGATTCAAGCATTATTATTATAGGCGATGTAAATCCAGGAGCATCTGTAACAGCCAAGGGGAATATTATTGTCCTTGGCTGTCTAAAGGGAACTGCCTTCGCAGGTTCTGATGGCAATTCAAAATCATTTGTCGCTGCACTTGATATGATTCCAATGCAGATTCGAATTGGAAATGTGATCGCCCGTGCACCAGATGATAACCGTTCAAAAAAAGGGTTTTTCCGACGGGAACAACCAGAAACAGAAGCAAAGATTGCCTATGTAGAAGGTGAAAGTATTTATATTGAACCAATTAGCAAAACAGTATTAAGCGATTTAAACCTTTAATGCTCTTTTGAGAAAAGCTCGCAATGCGCGCTTTTCACCGTCGGATACAGAATACATATGTGGAGGAATAAGAACTATGAGTGAAGTAATTGTTATTACATCAGGAAAAGGCGGTGTTGGTAAAACTACTACAACAGCAAATGTTGGCACTGGTCTTGCAAAATTAAATAAGAAAGTTGTATTAATCGATACCGATATTGGGCTTCGTAACTTAGACGTCGTTATGGGGCTTGAAAACCGTATCGTATATAACTTAGTAGATGTTGTAGAAGGAAACTGCCGTGCGAAACAGGCGATGATCAAAGATAAACGCTACGAAAATCTGTTCCTCCTTCCATCTGCACAGACAAGAGATAAGAGTTCTGTTACACCAGAACAGATGACAAAGCTTGTCGATGAATTACGCGAAGAATTTGACTATATATTGCTTGATTGCCCAGCCGGAATTGAGCAAGGATTTAAAAATGCCATCGCAGGTGCGGATCGGGCATTGATCGTAACAACACCGGAAGTTTCTGCCATTCGTGATGCCGATCGCATTATCGGATTATTGGAAGCCAATGGATTAAAGCAAGTAGACTTAATTGTAAACCGTATTCGTATGGATATGGTAAAACGAGGAGAGATGATGTCCACAGACGATGTTGTGGATATTCTTGCAGTGAATTTAATCGGAGCAGTTCCAGATGATGAAAATATTGTTATTTCCACAAACCAAGGGGAACCGCTTGTAGGCAATAACTCCATGGCTGGACAGGCTTATATGAATATTTGTCATCGCATTCTAGGGGAAGAGGTGCCATATTTAAATCTTGACAACGAAGGATTTTTTAAGAAAATCGCAAATATATTCAAACGATAAGGGGGCGAAGATGTGGGTTTAATGGACGTTTTTTTTAAGAAAAAAGCCTCTGGTGACATGGCAAAAGATCGATTAAAACTTTTATTAGTATCCGATCGTGCCAACTGCTCGCCAGAAATTATGGAAATGATCAAAAATGATATTATTAAGGTGATTTCAAAATATATGGAAATTGATGCGGACGCTTTGGATATCCAGATCACTCAGACGGAATCAGAAGGTGGTAACGGAGCTGTCCCTGCTCTTTATGCGAACATTCCAATTAAAGATATTAAAAATAAAGAGAAAAATGAACAATAAGCATAAAGGTGAATGAATATGTTAAAAAAATACCACTGGAGAAACTATAATTTTAAATTGTTTTTAACAGTGATGACTCTTTGTGGATTAGGTACTGTTTTTATTTATGCGGCAAAACCTGAATATATTGCAAAGCAAATATTAGGACTTGTTTCTGCATTTTTTATTATTGCAGTTGTCTCTTTGATCGATTATAATTTTATTTTGAAATTCATCTGGATTTTATATGGATTCAATATTATTATGTTAATCGGTGTCAAATTATTTGGTCTAAATGTCAATGGCTCCACTCGTTGGTTTTCCATTCCGGGATTTGGAACGTTGCAGCCATCGGAATTTAGTAAAATTATTATGATTTTATTTGCCGGATATTTTATTGAACAGCACAAAGATGATTTAAATGAATGGAAGACTCTTGGAAAATTTGCAGTCTTATGTCTCTTTCCAATTAGCTTAATTTTAATTGAAACAGACTTATCGACGAGCATTGCCATTTGTCTTGTATTAGCTGCAATTGTGTTCATTGGTGGACTTAGTTGGAAACGAATTTTCTTAATCTTAGGAATTGTGCTTATGCTCGGAGGGCTTTTTATTGCAGATGCGATGAGAGCCGATCCAATTATTCCAGATTATATGGTAAATCGTATTCAGTCTTTTTTGAATCCAACGGAACATCACGATGCAGGAGCGTACCAACAAACAAACTCCGTTATGGCCATCGGTTCAGGTCAACTAACTGGAAAGGGACTTTTTTCCGACTCTTTAGCAACTGTAAAAGATGCAAAACTCGTATCCGAACAACAGACGGACTTTATTTTCTCCATTGTCGGAGAGATGACAGGTTTTGTTGGTTGCATGATTGTTATTGCATTATTGGTATTAATAGTGTTACAATGTATAGGGATAGCTAGAAAATCAAAAGATATGACCGGCATGTTAATAGCAACAGGGATTGGTGCTTTGTTTGCGTTCCAGTCATTTATGAATATTGGGGTAGCAACACAACTTCTGCCAAACACCGGATTGCCACTGCCATTTGTGAGCTACGGTTTGAGTTCATTAGTCGGTTCGTCCATTGGGATTGGCATTGTTATCAACATAGGGTTACAACGACGAAAGTATTAGGAGGGAAACTCACATGAATATAGGTTTAATTGCGCATAACGCAAAGAAAAAATTAATGCAAAATTTTTGTATCGCTTATCGTGGAATTTTGAGTAAACACGAATTATATGCCACCGGAACAACAGGGCGTTTAATCGAAGAGGTGACAAACTTAAATGTCCACAAATATTTAGCTGGTCACTTAGGTGGCGCTCAACAGTTAAGCTCTCAGATTGAACATAATCAGATTGATATGGTGATCTTTTTACGAGATCCACATAAACCATCGAGCCATGAGCCAGATATTAGCAACGTGATGCGTTTGTGCGATACGTATAATATTCCGGTTGCAACAAACCTTGCAACAGCAGAACTTTTGATTAAAGCGTTAGAACGTGGAGATCTTGATTGGCGTCAATATGTATAGAAAGAGAGAGTGAGAAACACAAAAGCGTGTTTCTCACCTTTACTGGCAATCGCCAAAGAACAAGAGAAAAAGTTGTTTAGCAGAAAACGTTCCCTTCTGCTAAACAACTTTTTTGCCATAGAATATGAACGGAGGGTCTTACCAATGATATTAAAAAAACTATCCTCTTTTTTACTGGCAATTAGTTTGACTTTTTCACTGACTGGTTGTGGGAACAATTTAAATAATGCCTATGTAAAAAATGATGGCTCATTTTATTTTTTAGAAGATACTGTGAATCATTCCGATCGCTTTGCTGCAAACTTAGCGGTCATTCCAAAATTATCTTATTTGGACGAAGGATTTACGGAACAAGTATCTTCGGCTCTTTTAATTAACAATACGACGAATACGCCACTTGTTTCTGTAAGCGCTCATGCTAAAATTTATCCAGCAAGCCTTACAAAGTTAATGACCGCCTATCTCACTTCGAAATATGCCAAAATGGACGATACAGTGACACTGACGGAAACATTGACGTTTGAATCCGGCGCTCAGATTTTGAATATGAAAAAAGGCGATACGGTGACAGTTTCAGAACTTTATCATGCCCTTTTAATTTACTCTGCCAATGACTGCGCCTCCATGTTAGCCCTTCATATTTCCGGCAGCGAGGAAGAATTTGTAAAATTGATGAATAAAGAGGCAAAAGCGCTTGGAGCAACCAATACGCATTTTTCAAATTCTCACGGTCTTCATGACGAAAATCACTATACGACCGCATATGATCTGTATTTGATGTTTAAGGCGAATTTGCAATATTCTGAGTTTAAAGAAACAATTGCGATTCCTGAATACACAATGAAGTATACAAATGGAAGCGGCGATCCGGTCTCTGTTTCTTTTCAATCGACAAACCTTTATTTGACCGGGGAGTATTCCGTCCCTGATGGTGTTACAATGATTGGAGGAAAAACTGGTACAACACAGGCAGCAGGTTCTTGTCTGATTGTGCTAACTGAGAATAAAAAAGGAGAAGAATTCATCTCTGTTGTAACAGGTGCAATAGACAAGCCGAGTCTTTACTCAAGTATGACAAAATTATTACTAAAAGAAAATAATTAACCATTGTTTTCTTGTGATATTTGTACTATAATATTCTTAAACATAAGAGAGTTAGTTGTCTCAATTTTAAGGAGGTAGTGACTATGATTGAAATTATTGCAGGTGAAAAGGGTAAAGGTAAAACAAAAGAACTGATTGCGAAAGTAAACGAGGATATTAAGTTCACTGGCGGAACCATCGTTTACTTAGACAAAAACAACAAACATATGTATGAATTAAGCAATAAGATTCGCATGATCAATGTACAAGATTATAAGTTAACCGATACGAATATGTTTCTTGGATTTATTTCAGGCATTGTATCTCAAGATCACGATCTTGACAAAGTGTATTTAGATAGTTTCTTAACAATTGGGCATGTGGATCACAGTAATTTTGAATCAGCAATTATAAAACTTCAAGAAATCTCTTCCGATTTCAATGTGAATTTTGTAATTAGCGCATCTATGAACAAAGAAGATTTACCAGATAGTGTGAAATCGATGGTAACTATATCCTTATAATTGAGGGACGTTTTACATAAAAAGGGGCTTATTATAAATAAGCCCCTTTTTATATAATTTTTAGCTTTCCTCCTTTTCATAGAGCAAAATCAAAATTTAAAGTTCCCTTTCCTAGAAAATTGAGTTATAATCGTTGCATAAAAGATAGAAAAAAGGAGATTTCATGAACGAACAGAATTTTTATAAGACATACTCCGATTATTTAAAAACAACGTATGGAGAAAAAGTATACAAACTTCCGATTAATTTACCCCTCACTTGTCCTAATAGAAAAAACGGAAAAGGCGGCTGTACTTTTTGTTCGGAAGTCGGAACGGGTTTTGAAGCGATGGAAAATCAGATTTCTATAACGAAACAGCTTTCCGCTACGAGAGAAAAAATTGAAAAGCGCTATCATGCCCATAAATTTATCGCTTATTTCCAAAATTATACAAATACATTTTTGCCCCTTAATGATTTTAAAGCAGCCGTTGAAGAAGCGGCAGTGTTTCCGGATATTGTAGAGATCTCAATCTCAACAAGACCAGATTGTATTCATGATGATTACTTGCTGTATTTAGATGAGGTGAGCAAAAGAACAGGCGTTCACATCACCATTGAATTAGGACTTCAAACAGTGAATTATCATACGCTGCAAAAAATTCACCGCGGGCATGGGCTGGCAGAGTATATTGATGCGGTTTTAAGAATTTCAAAATATCCGATTACGATCTGCACCCATATGATTTTAAATCTTCCGTATGACAAAGAAGAAGATGCCTTTGAATCCATACGAATTTTATCAGCGCTGCCAATTCATATTGTAAAGTTTCATTCTTTATATATCCCGAGAAACACAGTATTGTATAAGGAATACAAAGATGGTAAAATAACGTTATGCACAAAAGATGAATATTTAAACCGTCTTACAGAATGTGTAGCGCTTCTTCGCCCTGATATTGCAATTGAGCGTTTATTCAGCCGTGTTCCAGAGGAGTATGCAGAGTTTTCTAATTGGAATACAAGTTGGTGGAAATTAAAAGATGAATTCCTTGTGCTTATGGAGGAGAAGCAATATACGCAAGGCTGTAAGTGCCATTACTTAAATGGGGCAGCCTTGACAAATTGGAGGATACACAATGCCAACTAAAAGAAAACGGACAAGGCGTAAAGTTGTCCGATATCGAAAACGAATTCATTGGAACTTAGGAACCGTTACATTTGGAATTATTTTCATCTATCTTGTCATCAGTTTTATTATCTATTTGAATACAGATACGTTATCCACTTATGAGGTGAATCGAGATTCCATGCAGAAGACGATTACAACGACAGGATTAGTCCTTCGAGATGAAACGGTTGTAAAAGCAAAGTCAAAGGGATATTTAAATTATTATGCGCAAGAAGGAGAACGTGTGAAAAAAAAGGGATATGTTTACTCGTTAGATGAGACAGGGAAAGTGCAGGAATATTTATCCCAGACCGCCACAGAAGAAGGGACATTTGACAGCAGCAGTTATACCGAATTAAAGGAAACGATTTCCACGTTTCATAATTACTACGATGATAATACCTTTTATGAAGTCTATGATTTTAAATATGATTTAAATAATGCGATTTTAGAAGCTACCAATGAGACGACGATGAATCAATTGGAAAAAGCGTTAAAAGAATCCGGAATTACCGATACTTACCAAAAAGTAAGGGCGCCAGCCAGCGGAATTGTCTCCTTCTTACAAGACGGATATGAAGACTTGACCGCCGACAAGGTGACAAAACAATCTTTTGATAACAGCAGTTATAAAAAAGAACAGTTAAAGACAAGTGAACTTGTGGCAAAGGGAGATGCTGTCTACAAACTCATTCAGGGCAATGAGTGGGATATTGTGATTCCAATTAATGAGGAACAGCAAAAGATATTAAAAGAGAAAAAAACAGTTCCAGTGAACTTTTTAAAAGATGATGTCACATTGACAGCGTCAGTTTCTCTCTTAGAAAATAAAGACGGCACTTATGCACAGCTCCATTTTTCGGATTATCTTGTTCGGTACTTAAGCGATCGATTTTTGAATATCGAAGTCATTCTTGAATCAAAGTCCGGATTAAAAGTTCCAAATACCGCCCTTGTAACGAGAGAGATGTTCCGTATTCCAATCGGTTATTTATCAACCGGAAGCAATTCCAGCGAATATCAATTCAATGTTCGCACATTGAACAGCAAAGGAAAAGCAACCGTTCGTCAAGTTACGGCTGAGATCGTTATGAGCGATGATAAATATTGCTATGTTTCCACAACGCCAACAAGCGATGATTCTTTACAAAAAGGAACGATACTTGTAAAAAATAATTCCAATAAAACATTTAAAGTATCCGCTACGACGGACGTGGAAGGCATTTATTGTGTCAATAAAGGATATGCCGCCTTTAAAATGGTAAATGTTATTTATTCCAATGAAGATTACAGCATTATCGAAGATAGCAGTGATTCCAATGCGCTTATGATTTACGATCACATTGTATTAAACAGCAATACCATTCAGGAGAATGAAAAAATATATTAGGAGTTGATAGCTATGATAAAAGAAAATTTAGAGCAAGTCGAACAAAAAATTGCTGCTGCCTGTCAACGCGCAGGGAGAAAGAGAGAGGAAGTAACGTTAGTTGCTGTCAGCAAGACGAAACCGTTAGAAGCAGTAGAAGAAGTGCTTGATCTTGGTATTCTTGAGTTTGGAGAAAATAAAGTACAAGAGATGATGGAGAAACAAGAACATATCAAATCTCCTGTTCATTGGCATATGATAGGACACCTTCAGACAAACAAAGTGAAATACATTGTCGATAAAGTGGTATTGATTCATTCCGTAGATTCGTTAAAACTTGCAGCTCAAATTCAAAAAGAAGCCGAAAAAAAGAATGTCGTCGTTGATATTTTAATCGAAGTGAACATTGCAGGGGAAGAAACGAAGTTTGGTGTTACGAAAGAAGAAACAATTCCATTAATTGAAGAAATTTCTAAATTTCCAAATGTTCATGTGTGTGGTCTTATGACAAGCGCACCTTTTGTAGAAGATCCAGAAGAAGATCGTCAATATTTTCGAGAACTTTATCAATTATTTGTTGACATAAAAGAAAAAACACTCGATAATATAGACATGAAGATTTTATCAATGGGAATGACAAATGATTATGAAGTCGCCATTGAAGAAGGCTCCACGATGGTTCGCATTGGAACTGCTATATTTGGAGCAAGACAATATAAGATCGAGGGAGAAACATAATGAGTAAAGGAATTAATAAATTTTTAGATTTAATGAAACTAGGTGAACCAGAAGACGATTACGAAGATGGTTTCATCGATGAAGAAGACGACTATGAAGATGATGAAGCGCCAGCAAAATCATTTTTTAATCGCAACAAAGACCGAGGAGAAGCGGATACGATAAAAGCGGAAACAGCAATCCCTTCTAGCTTTGCGGACAAAAAGAAAGCAAAAGCAATTAGTAAAAGCAAACTCGTTCCATTAAGCGGTGGACGAGGTGGTGAAGTATATGTCATTAAACCACAGGAGTTTAACGAAGCTCAGATCGTTGCAGATTTCTTAAAAGATGGGAAAACAATCGTCATCAATATGGAAGGAATTGAAATTTACGCTGCACAACGTATCATTGACTTTATCAGCGGCGCTTGCTACGCATTAAATGGTACTTTACAGGCGATTTCCAGCAATATTTTTATTGCGGCTCCAGAGGCAATTGATGTAACAGGCGATTTGCGCGAAGAAATTTTAAATGACAATATGATTTCACCTGAAATTGGAAAATACCGTGTTTAATCAAAAAAGTGCTTAGATAGGAAAAGAATATGGATAAAGAAACTGCTATTTTAAGAAAACGTTTTAAAGAATTAGCGGAGAAATCTTATCACCAGAATCGATATACATACACGCCATTTTTGGATTTATATGAACAGAGTATCTATCGGGAGGAAGCTTCTTCTTTTTCTTATATTGGAAGTGCTTTATATGGAGGGCATTTGTTTGCCGACAGACAAATCGTATGTTTTGGTAAAAGCGAGATATTTGGATATGAGGAATGTCCGCCGATCGCTTGTGTAAAGATAACACCGATTTCTAAAAAATTTGCCGATGAACTTTCTCATCGAGATTTTTTAGGGGCGATTATGAATCTTGGAATCGAACGAGCTATGGTTGGCGATATTGTAATCTTAGATAAGGTTGGCTATGTTTTTTGCATGGAACATATTGCAGAAGTGATTACTGACCAACTCTTTCAAGTGCGCCATACGCAAGTAAGCTGTCAAAAGACGTTAGAATGTCCGAATATCGAACCAAATTATCAGGAGGTAACAGGATTTGTTACCTCTTGTCGTTTAGATACCTTACTCGGTCTCGCCTTTCAATTATCAAGAAGTCAATCTGTTTCGTATATTCAAGGGAAAAAAGTATTTGTAAACGGTAAATTAACCGAGAGTAATAGCCTTCTCATAAAAGAGGATACGATTATCTCTGTGAGAGGATTAGGAAAATTTATATTCGACGGTGTTGATGGAACGACAAGAAAAGGAAGAAGTCGAGTGACTCTTCGAAAGTTTATTTGATTATAAGGTTTCTTTCATAATAAGATGGGAGTTATCCTGTTCTTGCAAAAGGCTTGAGAAGAAACGGTGAGAACAGACGGAATAAAGGAGGCTTGTACTTTATGGAACATCAATTAACGATTCACTTGGATCAAAAACCAATTTATAACATTCTCTTAGAACAAAACTTTGAAAAATTAAAAGATGCATTGTTAGAGCTTGGCTATGAAAATCGAAAACTTCTCATTGTAACGGAGAGCAATCTTTCTTCTCTTTACTTAGAGGAAGTAAAAGAACTGTTACAACCGATTTTTCGTGAAATCGTTTGTTTTATTTTTCCAGCTGGCGAACAGCAAAAACAACTGTCAACGGTTTCCGATATTTATACAACGTTAATCGAACATCAGTTTGATCGAAAAGATTTGTTGTTAGCATTAGGAGGAGGGGTGACAGGAGATTTAACTGGGTTTGCTGCTGCCACCTATTTGCGAGGAATCGACTTTGTACAAGTTCCAACTTCTCTATTGGCTCAAGTGGACAGCAGTATTGGTGGAAAGACTGGTGTTGATTATCAATCTTATAAAAATATGGTTGGTGCATTTCATCAGCCATCTCTTGTCTATATCAACATCAGCACCTTGCAGACGCTGCCAGAGAAAGAATTTCATTCAGGGCTTGGAGAAATCTTTAAACACGGTTTGATTAAAGATGCCTCTTATTTTCAATGGCTTTGGGATAATCGAGAAGGAATTCAAAATCGTGAGTTCGATGTTCTCTGTCAGATGATCGTTCGAAGCTGTCAAATTAAAGGAGATGTGGTAGAACACGATCCGACAGAACAAGGAGAGCGTGCCTTACTAAACTTTGGACATACCCTTGGACACTCTATTGAAAAGTTAATGAACTTCTCATTGTTACATGGGGAATGTGTTGCCATCGGTATGGAACTGGCTGCTCTTATCTCTTGGAAACGGGGGCTTATCTCAAAAGAAGATCTGGATTCGATTCAAGACTTCTGCACATATTTTTCTATCACTCCGTTGCCAAGACAGTTAGACTTTAAAGAGCTTGTGGCTGCCACAAAATTAGATAAGAAAATGGAACAAGGACAGATTAAATTTATCCTCTTAAAACAGATTGGAGAAGCCTATATTGATCGAACTGTCACAGAAGAAGAAATGCTTTGGGCATTAGAGCAGTATGACCGTTTCGAAAGACAATTCTAATTATCTTTTATAGACATCATAGTAAGAAATTAAATTTCTCCGGAGGAAGACATGAAAAAATATATCAAAGCATTGATCGGAATTCTTTTTTTTATCGGAATTGATCAATGGATAAAATATTTAGCGGTAACGCATCTAAAAGGAACCGACGGGGTTCCGATTATAAAAGGAATTTTTGAACTTCAATATTTAGAAAACCGAGGAGTGGCATTTGGTTTATTTCAAAATCAAACGTGGTTTTTCCTCCCATTTACGATTCTTATTACAATCTTTTTGATTTTTTTATATCATAAGATTCCAAATACAAAAAGATTTACTGCCCTTCGGTTCTGTGTGATTCTCGTAACAGCTGGAGCGGTTGGAAATATGATCGATCGCGCTGTGCAGCAGTATGTGGTAGATTTCTTTTACTTTAAGCTAATTAATTTCCCAATTTTCAATGTAGCGGATTGCTACGTTGTCATTGCGGTTGTATTATTTATCTTATTAGTTCTCTTTTACTATAAAGAGGAGGAATTGGATACGATTTTAAAAATTCGATAGATCTTTTATCGAGAGAAAGATTATTGCAAATAAATTTCAGTTATAAAAACAGTCATAATAAACGATAGGTATCGGAATCTATGGGTGTATAAAGTAACTTTGGAAATTCATTTTGTAATAATCTTTTCCTTCTTTTCAAGGAACCCGATATTTAGTATTGAATAGACAATAGAGGAAGAAAATAATGACAAAAAAACAAGAAGAAAATTTAGAAGAACTATTTTTAGACGAAGAGTTAGATGATGAGCTTTTTATCGATGGTGATTCCAATGTATCCGATGACTTACAAGCATCTGAGAAAATAGAGCAGCAGTCTTCTTATAGTGGAACCTATACTTTTGATGTTACAGAAGAGCAAATCGGGGTTCGCATCGATAAATACTTATCCGAGCAATTTCCAGAACAATCTCGCTCTTATTTACAAAAACTTGTAAAAGATGGACAAGTGCTTGTACAAAATACGAGTGTCAAATCAAATTATAAGTTAAGAAAAGGGGATTGCATTGCCATGACAATTCCAGAACCGGTTGCTTTGGATATTCAGGAAGAACCGATTCCTTTAGATATTCTTTATGAAGACGAGGATATTTTAATTATTAATAAACCAAAGGATATGGTTGTGCACCCGAGCGCCGGACATATGAGTGGAACTCTTGTCAATGGGATTATGTATCATTGTAAAGGGAATCTAAGCGGAATTAACGGCGTTCTTCGCCCTGGCATCGTTCATCGAATTGATAAGGATACAACGGGAGTCCTTGTTGTTTGTAAAAATGATATGGCACACGCCCATATTAGCGAACAGTTAAAAGTTCATTCCATTACTCGAAAATATAATGCCATCGTATATCATAACTTTACAGAAGACGAAGGAACCGTAGAGGCTCCAATTGGAAGACACCCAACGGATCGCAAGAAAATGGCGGTAAATGAAAAAAATGGAAAGCGTGCTGTCACGCATTATCGGGTTTTAGAGCGTTTAAAAGGAAATCGCTTTACATTCATCGAATGCCAACTAGAAACCGGCAGAACCCATCAAATTCGAGTTCATATGGCAAAGATTCAGCACCCTTTACTTGGGGATACAACTTATGGACCGAAAAATCAGCCATATAAACTTCAAGGACAGTGTTTACACGCAAGAGTTCTTGGCTTTATCCACCCAAGAACTGGGGAATATATGGAGTTTGAAGCGCCTCTTCCAGATTATTTCCAAAAATTATTGGAAGAATTGCGCTAATCTATTATCTGTGAATATAGGAAATAACAATATTTTTTAATAAAATTCCATATTTTTATACAAAGAAACTATACATTTTTCTTCTTTTGTTGTATACTATGAATATAGCTAGTGTAGCAAATGCTACATCGACTAAAATTGCACTAGATTGAAAGGGGCGACTATTATGAAAACAAGTTCTATTATTACAATTGGAAGACAATGTGGAAGTGGCGGAAGAGAGATTGGCAGAAAATTATCTGAGTATTATGGAATACCTTTTTATGATAAGGAACTATTAAAAGAGGCAGCGAAACAGAGTGGGATTTGCGAAGAAATATTTGAAAATTTTGATGAGAAACCTACAACCAGTTTCCTTTACTCTATTGTTATGGATCCATATTCTTTAGGATATAGTTCTAGTACCTTTGATATGCCATTAAATCATAAAGTCTTTTTAGCCGCTTTTGATACGATCAAATCCATTGCTGAGAAAGGTCCTTGTATTTTTGTAGGGCGTTGTGCAGATTATGCATTGGCAGATTTTGATAATTGTGTAAACTTATTTATCCATGCACCAATTGAATTTCGTGCGAAGAGAATTGTCGAAGAACAAGGGACGACACCAGAGCAAGCTTCTGGATTCATTAATAAAAAGGATAAACAACGTGCTAGCTATTATAACTATTATGCAACAAATAAATGGGGCGATATGAAAAATTATGATTTCTCCATCGACAGCAGTGCCTTAGGAATTGATAAAACTGTGGACTTAATTAAGAGTTATATTACTCTATTTGAAAGCAAATAAAGAAGATAATGAGTAGATAAGAAAAAGAAAAGTTAGATGAAAAGGAAGCCGATCATCTGGCTTTTCTTTTTTTGTTTTTTCAGACAGACAATGGGCTATTTATGATAAGTCGTTTTGGGCTAGGAGAAAGATGAAATATAGCATTTTTTATAAAAAAAAGTAGTGTTCTCGTATAGATCTAACTATTCGCAAAATAAAACTTTAACGAATAGTTGTAGTGATCATACAAAGAGAGCGCTCGTTTAAAACTCCCTTTGTATGATTTTTATTTCTTATTTTTCTTTTTATCCGTCTTTGTTTTTCTTTCTTTTTGGAACACAAAAATAATTTTTAATTTTTTAATGTCACTTCCAATACCGTATCAATTTCATCTGGTAAAATTGGATTAGAACCTAAATCTGCAAAAACAATTTCCGGATAATCGCTATGTACCCAGCTTGTAGAAATTGGAATTTCTGCACCAGATGCTAAATAACGAATGGATTTTATATGTTCTTTTTTTATTCCCAATAAAGGAATTGGTCCAACGCTATTTTCATATAAATGAAAA
>Cebus_capucinus_imitator_PRJNA485217_SSR047__coassemble_1251_pt1 | contig 18412 bp, 15 predicted proteins | sample Cebus_capucinus_imitator_PRJNA485217_SSR047__metabat2_low_PE_010 | metagenome-assembled genome bin Cebus_capucinus_imitator_PRJNA485217_SSR047
GACAACAGCAGACATTGATTTCACGAATGAAGTGGTTGCAGTCAGCCACCAGCTATTGAAAAGCAAGGAACAGGGCTATTACATTGAAACACCTAAGACCAAAAGCGGGGTAAGGAACGTGCCATTGAGCAAGGAAACCATTCAGGCATTTCACAGAGTGATAAAGAACCGCCCAAAGGCAGAACCCTTTGTGATAGACGGGTACAGCAACTTCCTCTTTATCAATGGGAATGGCAATCCAAAGGTAGCGGTTGATTACAACGCCATGTTTACACGCATGGTAAAGAAATATAACAAGCACCATGAGGACAAGCCCCTACCCCATATCACTCCGCATACGCTACGCCATACGTTCTGTACAAGGCTGGCAAGCAGGAATATGAACCCAAAGGATTTACAGTATATCATGGGACACGCAAACATCAGTATCACGATGAACTGGTACGCTCATGCTTCCATAGATACCGCAAAATCAGAGGTTCAGCGTCTAACTGCATAGAAAGTATTGACCACGATTTTAACCACGATTGAAAGGAAAAATATAAAAATTTAAACCTTGATATGCAAGGTTTACCACTAATACAAAATGCCCGAATAGCTGATAAAATGGGGCTATTCGGACATTTGAGAAGATTTGAAAAGATAAGGAAAAAGACATATATAATTTAAAGGAAATAATAAATCTTTGATTGTCAGTCCTCTCATGCGCTTTTTCTTCCCTCTCTTCTCTTATTCTAACTCCGCTTTCATCAATTGTTCTATCTATGTTTTCTCAATTCGTCGATTCGAGCAATCTAAAATCCTATCTCATTCTATCAGATCCTCTTTTATTAATCAATCGTTTCTTGCCTTTAAACTCCCGTCTATAATAGCTCTGCCATCTCCTCTAATAACATATATCTCATCAATTGATGAGGAAATGTCATTTTGGAAAAGCTCATTTTTTCATTTGCTCTCTTTACAACGGCATGATGCAATCCTAAAGAACCGCCGATGACAAAGACACACCGTTTTTCTCCTGCTTTTTTTACGCAATTTACCCACTGAGCATCGTCTAACATCTTTCCTTCGATGCAAAGGGCAATCACATAATCATCTTGTTTGATCTTTGATAAAACCTTCTCACCCTCTATCTCTTTGATCTTGCTCTCCTCTTTTTCGCTCGCCCCATCAGGTGTTTTCTCGTCTGGCAACTCAATAACCTCTATGCTATGTTTTTTTCTCAATTGTTTGATGCAAGTTTCAATTCCTTTTTGTAAATAATCTTCTTTTATTTTTCCTACACAAATAACTGCAAATCTCATGATTTCTTTCCTCTTTGTTCACATTTTGTTCTTATATTATACATACGGAGGTAACAACTATCGTATATAATAAGGATAGTTTTTTCATAATATTCTCTCTATTATATAGAAAGCACGTTCACTCCTCTTATTATGAACGTGCTTTTTTTGTTTCCTTGTTTCATATTCGATTAAGATTAATCTCGATCTCGATTTCCAAATAAAATCAAAAGTCTTAATAATGATAAAATTGCAGCTGCAGCACTTGCTACATATGTTAAAGCCGCTGCGCTTAATACTTTTCTTGTTCCTTTTACTTCTTCGTGAGATAAAATCCCAGATTGATCTAAAATGGCGATTGCTCTGCTTGAAGCGTTGAATTCCACTGGCAATGTCACTAATTGGAATAATACGGCTAAAGAAAATAATAAAATTCCAATATTGATTAACATTTGATTATATCCTAACAGCAATCCTCCAAAAATAAAGAGCCAACAAACTTTTGAACCAAAATTTGCTGCTGGCACAATGGCACTTCGAATGCGAAGCGGCGCATACTCTTTTTGATCTTGAATCGCATGACCACATTCATGAGCAGCCACACCGATAGCCGCAACTGAGGAAGAGTTATAAACCGCATCGGAAAGTCTTACTACTTTTGCTTTTGGATCATAGTGATCGGTTAAGTTTCCGCTGATGTGTTCCACTCGCACGCCATATAACCCTTGTGCATTTAAAATCCGTTCCGCTGCCTGTGCTCCTGTCATTCCTGTCATGCTTCGTACACGATTATACTTACTAAATGTACTATTTACTTTTGCAGAAGCGATTAAAGAAATCACTGCACCAATAATAATTAAAATATACGTTGGATCAAAATAAAATCCATAATATGGAAACATAAATCATTCCTCCTAATTCTTTTTCTCTTTATTATACCGTATGTTGTGAAAATTAAAAGAGAATTTTCCATTATTTCATGATTATTTCAAAATTTTTATTTTCTTTTTCTTATCTTTACTTTTCCTATCGTATCAAAACCTTTTCTCCCAAACAAAGACAGAATGAAAGACAAACGCTATAACATAAAAGTTTTTCATATGGAACAGGCACCTATAAACACCTCAAGCGTGACACGACAAAAATCGTAACATAAGAGTTTTCCATATAGAAAAATGCACCTCCTGTGTATATTATCCATTCTGATATACGTCACAGTTGGTGCATCGTTTGTTCTATCGTTCTCTTATTCGTCCCAGTTGTGGTAAACGTTTTGAACATCGTCATCTTCATCTAAAAGATCCAATGTTTTCTGTAAATTTTTAATATCGGTCTCTGCTGATAATGCCACATAGTTTTGTGGAATCATTGTTACTTCAGCAGAAGCCATTGGAATATTCTGTGCTTCTAATGCTTCTCTTACTTCACTAAAGGAATCTGGATCTGTGTAGATTTCAAAACATTCCTCTTCTTCTGAGAAATCTTCTGCACCTGCATCTAATACGAGCATCATTAATTCATCAGAATCCATCTCAAATTCTTCTTTATCAATGATAATCTGTCCCTTTTTATCAAACATATAGGATACACAACCAGGTGTTCCAACGTTTCCAGAACCTTTTGTAAAAGCATTTCTCACATTGGCTGCTGTTCTGTTTTTATTATCTGTTAATGTTTCTACAATAATGGCAATTCCGCTTGGTCCATAGCCTTCATAAGTAACAGATTCATAATTTGCTGCATTTGTATCTCCAGCTGCTTTTTTAATACTTCTTTCAATTGTATCATTTGGCATATTATTGGATTTTGCTTTCGCAATAATATCGCTTAATTTTTTATTATTTGCAGGATCTGGACCGCCTTCTTTTACTGCAACTGCAATCTCTCTACCGATTTTCGTAAAAATTTTACCTTTTGCTGCATCTGCCTTTTCTTTTTTATGTTTAATGTTGGCAAACTTAGAATGTCCTGACATTATTTTATTCTCCTTTTCTATGTACTCGACAGTAACTGTCATTGTTTAACTCAATCTATCGTTCTTTCTCATTCCAAAAATGATGAGAAATACGTTTCAATAATAGCATTATTTATCTTCAGAATCAAGTTTTTTTGTAACCTTTATTTGTTTAATCATCTTATTATCCATCACTTCCGGTCGGAATAAATATCCTTCATATTCAATCTCGATCTCCTCATTTTCAGATGGAAGATGCCCCAATTTATATAATAAAAATCCATTCAATGTCTCAATATCTTCTTCTGGAAACTCAATCTCCAACAAATCCTCTAAATCATCAAGCCTTGTCCAGCCGACAACACGGTAACTATCTTCTCCAATTTTTGTGATCTCTTGTTCTTCTTCGTCATACTCGTCCAAAATATTTCCAACGATCACTTCTAAAATATCTTCCATGGCAATGATTCCTTCTGTCTGCCCATATTCATCTAATACAATCGCCATATGAATTTTTTTCGTCTGCATCTCTTTAAATAAATGATTAATATTTTGTGTTTCATGCACAAAGTAAACTTCTCTTGCAATTTCTTTTAAAGACTGAATCTTAACTTCCGCCATATAGGCTTTCATGGCATCTTTTAAATGCAAAACTCCTACAATATTATCAATATCCTCTTCATAAATTGGATACCTTGAATATCCCTCTTCCAGCATAAAATCAAGTGCATCTTTTAATTTCGTCTTATTTTCAATCACACTTATTTTCTGGCGAATCGTCATAACATCTCGTGCTTCTTTATCCCCAAATTCAAAAATATTGGATATCATCTCTGCTTCATCTGACTGAATTGCACCATGTTCATGACCTTCTTGTATCATGTCAATGATCTCTTCTTCAAACTCATTTTCTTCATCTATATTTTTTCTACGAAATACTTTTGAAAACATATTTTTAAACGAATTACCAGAATCTTCCATATTTTCTTTCTCCTTTTTTTAACTACTTGTAGCAGATCATACCACCCTTACCAAAATTAGTCAATATCCGTTCACTATGTAAGAAGTTCTAGGCTGACTTTTAATGCCTTATCCACTTGAACTAATATTTCTTTGTCTAAATGACATACTTTTTCTTTTAATCGGGTTTTATCAATGGTTCGAATCTGTTCTAACAAAATAACGGAATCTTTCATAATATGATATTTCTTGCTTTCTAATTCCACATGAGTTGGCAGCTTTGCCTTATTCATCTTACTCGTAATCGCCGCACAGATAACTGTGGGACTATGTTTGTTGCCTGCATCATTTTGAATGATCAGCACCGGTCTTACTCCACCTTGTTCCGAGCCAACTACGGGTCTTAAATCTGCATAATAAATATCGCCTCTTTTTATAATCAATTTCTTCACACTCCATCATATATTTTTCTGTTTTCTCTATTATTGCCCATATATTCTGGAGTATACTTCTTTTTTTAATCTGTTAAATAATCTGCAATTTTTATAATTTCCCCGTTTTCCAAATAAACTCTTGGAACTCTTCTTCCAAGTCCGCATATAAACTCGTAATTAATCGTATTCATAAAGGCGGCAACTTCTTCTGCTGAAATCACATGGTCTCCATCTCTTCCGACTAAAGTCACAATATCTCCTACTTGAACTTTCTGTAACTCCGTGACATCTACCATCATCTGATCCATACAGACTCTTCCAATAATCGGCGCATACTGACCTCGAATCAGCACCCTGCCCTTTGAAGACAACGCTCTTGGATAGCCGTCCGCATAGCCCACTGAAACTGTGGCAATCTTTGTTTCTTTTGTTGTTATATAGGTGGAGCCATAGCTAACGCCCTCTCCTGCACCGACTGTTTTCACATAGACAACATGGCTCTTTAGCTCCATAGCTGGCTCTAAATTTAACACTTCCTTTTTCACTTCCTCAGAAGGATAGAGTCCATATGTGATAATTCCTGAACGAACCATATTCATAGCGGCACAATCCAAATCCATAATCGCTGCGCTATTTGCCACATGTTTCATTGGAATCTTGATTCCCTCTTCTTCCAATCGGCTGACAAAGGCTTCATAACGTCTTAGCTGTCCATAAGCCGATGTCTTATCCGCCTCATCTGCACAGGCAAAATGGGTGAAGATCCCTTCCATTTCCACCATTGGCAATTTCTTTATTTCTTTTATAATGGAAATGCTCTCTTCATCGTCGTGAAATCCAATTCGATTCATTCCGGTCTCCACAGCAATGTGAATCCTTCCTTTTTTGTTCATAGCAACTGCTAATCTTGAAATCGCTTCTGCCATCTCATATTCAAATACGGTTTGAGAAATCGCATATTGGATCAGCTGTGGATACTGCTCTTTTGATGTGTAGCCAAGAATCAATATCGTCTTTGTGATTCCTTTTTTTCGAAGTAAAATTCCTTCTTCAATGGTCGCAACACCAAAGCCGTCCACTTGCTCTTGCAGCGCCTGAGCCACTGCCACAGAACCATGCCCATATCCATCTGCTTTTATGACGAGCATAATCTTTGTGTCATCTCCTACTTTCTTTCTCACTTCCTCAATATTATGTTTAATCGCATCTAAATTAATTTGAGCGTACACTCTCATATAACGATTCATTTCTTTTTTCTTCCTCCTAAAACATCATGCAGATGTTCTGCAATATCTCCTGCTGTCATACTGTACTCTCCCAACTGCTCCTTTGCAAGATCTCCTGAAAGCCCATGAAGATAGACGCCTAATGTAGCGGCTTCCATCGGCTCCACTCCCTGTGCCAAAAGACTTCCTATTACGCCGCCCAATACATCTCCTGAACCAGCCGTAGCCATTCCACTATTCCCGCTCATATTAATATATGCACTTGACTTCTGTTTTGTTACAACGGTTCTCGCATCTTTTAATACACAAATGACTGGATATTCATCAGAAAATTTTTTAGACTCTTTTATCAAATCCTCTTTAATAGCCGCCACTTCTCTTCCCGTTAACCGTGAAAACTCCTTCATATGCGGCGTAATAATAATTCGGCACTTCGTCTGATGCAACAATTCCTTTTTGTTTGCCAGCATATTTAAAGCATCTGCATCAAGCACAACGAGATGCTCCCCTTTTTTTAAAATCAATTTTAGCAATGCGTCGGTCACTTCATTTTGTCCCATTCCAGAACCAAACACAATGGTATCTGCCCAGTTCAAATTCTCTTCTACTAAATCAACGGCATCTTCCTTCGTGCGAAAAGAACTTAATAACAGTTCCGGGAGTTTTGTAAGAAGGATCGTTCGATTTTTTTCCCCTGTGCATACTTTTACCATGCCGCAGCCGGTTTTATAAGCTCCAGAGGCGGATAAATAAGCAGCACCTGCCATCTCATCGCCACCGGCGACGATCAGTAATTTTCCATAGGTTCCTTTATTTCCCCATGGCTTTCTCTTTGGCAAGAGCCGCTCCACATCTTCTCGTTCATAAAAATAAGCCTCCTCTTCTTTAAGACGCAGTTCCTTTTCATGAAATCCAGCTGTCTCAAGTTCCAAAGTCCCTACATATTCTGCCGCCGGATAAAAGAGCAGCCCGCGCTTATAAAACCCAAATGTAATCGTTCGATCGGCTCTTATACCATGACCAAGCACGTTTCCAGTTGTTGCATCGATTCCCGATGGAATATCAACCGCTACAATGGGGCAGGAAAAACGATTTAATAAATCGATCACTTCTCCATAATGTCCGGTTACCTCTCGTTTTAATCCAACTCCAAAAATAGCATCTACAATGACCGTATATTCTTTTTCTTCTATCTGTTTTATAAAATTTATGCCTAGCTTTTTCAAAATCTCATATTGTGTTAAAAATTCCTCCGTAGCCTTTTTTATAGAGCCACAAAAATAAACTTCCGGCACAACACCTTGTTCCAATAACTGTCTTGCAATGGCAAGCCCATCTGCACCATTGTTGCCATGCCCGACAACTATCAGGCATCGTTTCAAACAATAGTTTTGAAAGAGCCGCCTTGTCACTCCCAAGGCGGCCCTTTCCATCAATACCAAACTTGGTATTCCTATATGTTTGATAAGCATTTGATCCATTTCTTGCATTTTACTACCGCTTACTGCATATTTCATATCGATTCACCTTCTCCTATCACAAATGCCACCGCATATGTTTTCACGTTTGTAATTGAGATATGCCATTTTGTAATTCCAAGCTCTTTTGCCTTTTCCTTTGCCTTTCCATAGAGATTTAAATAAGGGCTTCCGTTTGAGCGCCGAAGCACTTCGATCTCATTTGGTTCAACGCCTATAAATCCCGTTTGAAATACTTTTACAACCGCCTCTTTCACAGCAAAATTTCCAGCTGCCTTTTCCGGATAAGGCTGACAAAAACTGCTTTCCTCTTGTGTATACACTCGCTCCATAAATCGCTTGCGCAAACACGCCTTTTCAATCCGAGCAACTTCAATCATATCTGTTCCAATTCCAATAATCATAGTTTCTCCCGTTAGTTAATGCTGTTAATGCGATAAGAAAGTGTCATAAGACTTTCGGATAGATGGACATTCTCCACAACGATGTCTTCCGGAAGATGTAGATCAACCGATGCAAAATTCCAAAACGCTTTAATTCCAAACTGTACCAATTCTTGCGCCACTTTTTGCGCCTTCTGTTTTGGAAGTGTTAAAGCGGCAATTCGAATATCGTTCTTCTTCACATATTCGCCAACTTTTTCAATGTCCATAATTTCAACACCACGAACGGTCAACCCAATTAATCTTGGATTCACATCAAAAATCGCTTTAATAGAAAATCCACGTTTTTCAAAATCTTGATAATTTGCAAGAGCCTGTCCTAAATTACCGGCTCCAATAATAATAATATTATTTGTTTGATTAAGCCCTAGAATTTTACCGATTTCTGTATAAAGATACTGCACATTATATCCATATCCCTGTTGACCAAATCCACCAAAATTATTGAGGTCCTGGCGAATTTGAGAAGCGGTAACTTTCATTCTCTCACTTAATTCTTTTGAGGAAATGCGAACAACTTCATTTTCTAACAATTCCCCTAAATATCGATAATATCGCGGCAATCGTTTGATAACCGCAGGTGATATTTCTTTTGCGTTCATATGTTCTATACCTCCTGATTGTTCTACTTGCTATCGTAACAACCTGCTCCATTTATTATATACTAATTGTATATTTTCTGTCAAACTTTGTTTACTTATTTTATAGTGTTATGCTATAATGGGCGTTAGAAAGTGGAAACAAGTGCATTTATATAAGTTCTTCTTCCCCACTTTTTTATGATTATACTGATAAATATCGACGAGAAAGGATTTTTTATTATGGTATTAGCATGTCAAAATATTTCGAAAGCCTTTGGGACAGACGAAATTTTAAAACAAGTATCATTTCATATAGAAGATCGTGAAAAAGCTGCTATTGTTGGCATTAATGGTGCTGGTAAATCCACCTTATTAAAGATTATTATGGGAGAAATGTCCCCTGATGATGGACAAGTCACCTTTGCGAAAAATCGCACCGTTGGCTATCTATCCCAGCAACCTGAACGCTCTTCCAAAAACACAATTTGGGACGAAATGTTAGAAGTAAAAAAAGAAATTATTGAGACGGATCGAAAAATCCGCCAGATCGAGCAGGATATGAAACACGCTCATTCCGAAGAGGAGTTAAATGCCATGTTAGAAACATATACCCGCTTAACTCATGAATTTGAATTGGCAAACGGATATGCCTATAAGAGTGAAATTACCGGCGTATTAAAAGGTCTTGGTTTTTCTGAAGAAGATTTCTCAAAACATATTGATACTCTGTCCGGCGGACAAAAAACCCGTGTTTCCCTCGGGAGACTTTTATTATCAAAACCCGATATTATTCTTCTTGATGAGCCTACGAACCATTTGGATATGGATTCTATCGCATGGCTTGAAACATTTCTTATGAACTATCCCGGCGCTGTTTTAATCGTATCCCATGACCGTTATTTTCTTGACAAAGTTGTAACAAAAGTCATCGAATTATACGGTGGTCGTGGACAGATGTACCTTGGCAATTATTCCGACTTTGCAAAAAAACGCACTGCGATTCGAGAAAGCCAGTTAAAACATTACTTAAATCAACAAAAGGAGATCAAACACCAAGAGGAAGTGATCGCAAAACTTCGTTCTTTTAACCGTGAAAAATCGATTAAACGGGCGGAGAGCCGTGAAAAACTCTTAGATAAAATGGAGATTCTTGAAAAACCGGAAGAAATCAATGCGGATATGAGAATTCAGCTGGAGCCTTCCGTCATCAGTGGAAATGATGTATTAACAGTCACTGGTCTTTCCAAATCCTTTGGAGATCATCACCTCTTTTCCGATCTCGATTTCTCCGTCTTCCGAGGCGAAAAAGTTGCTCTGCTCGGCAATAACGGAACCGGAAAAACGACGATTTTAAAAATTTTAAATAAACTGATTCGACAAGATGCCGGAAAAATTGTATTAGGTGCAAAAGTACAAATTGGCTACTACGATCAGGAACATCAAGTGTTAAATACGAACAAGGCGATTTTTGAGGAAATCTCTGACACATATCCAAATTTAACTCAGACTAGAATTCGCAACGTTCTTGCGGCATTCCTCTTCACAGGAGATGATGTATTTAAACGAATTGGCGATTTAAGCGGTGGCGAACGAGGACGTGTTTCACTGGCAAAACTGATGCTCTCTTCTGCCAACTTTTTGATCCTTGATGAGCCTACAAACCATTTAGATATTAATTCGAAAGAAATCTTAGAAAGCGCATTGAGCGATTACACAGGAACCGTTCTTTATGTATCCCACGATCGTTACTTTGTCAATAAAACGGCGACTCGCATTATGGAACTCGATCAAAAACAGATCATAAACTATGCGGGCAATTACGATTATTACTTAAATGAAAAGGCAAAACGTGCCGCTCGCCTCGATTCTGCCTCTTCCACTTCCCTTGAAGCCTTAAAAAACGCTTCTGAATCTTCCTCCAAACAAGATTGGAAAAAGAGCAAAGAAGAGCAAGCAAAGGCGAGAAAACAGGCAAATGCCCTTAAAAAATGTGAACAAAAAATCCATGAGACCGAAGAGCAGATCGCTCAATTAGAACAGGAAATGGCGACTCCTGAAGTCGCTACCAATGTATCGAAATTATTGGAATTAAATAAGGAAAAAGAATCTTTGGAACAAACCCTAGAAACTCTCTACGAAGAATGGGAGTCTTTAGCGGAAACTGTTTTAGAATAGGAAAAAAGATACGCAGCTTCTCACAATGATTTTTGAGGGTTGCGTATCTTTTTCTATTTTTCATTTATAAAGTTTCCATTCCAAGCTCTATGAGGCATTGATCGATCACTTCTAATAACTCTTCATCAGTGATCATCGTCACTCGTCCCGCTTCATATTCCGAATCCACCCATTTTTTTACTTGTTCCACGACTGGGTGATTTTTATTCAATGCCTTATCCCCTTTTCGATGGAAATATGTATTGATCCAATGGGCAATTCCTGCCAGACCAGATGTGTTAGAAACTGCCACTAAAACTGGACGATTTAATAATTTTTCTGTATCAAAAATATTATAAATCTCTTCATTTTTTAACAATCCATCTGCGTGAATTCCCGCCCGTGTCACGTTGAAATTCTTTCCAACAAATGGAGTATTGGCAGGTATCACATGCCCGATTTCTTTTTCATAATACTCCGCCAGTTCTGTAATAACCGTCGGATCCATTCCGTCTAATGTGCCTTTTAACTGAGCATATTCAAATACCATCGCTTCTAATGGGGTATTTCCCGTTCGTTCTCCAATTCCAAATAATGAACAATTCACAGCGCTGGCTCCATAAATCCATGCCGTTGTCGAATTGGTAACCGCTTTATAAAAATCATTATGACCATGCCACTCCAACAAATGGGAAGGAACTCCTGCGTGTTTTTGCAATCCATAAATAATTCCCTGTACAGAGCGTGGAATCACACTTCCTGCAAAGTTTACGCCATATCCCATCGTATCACAAGCACGAATCTTAACTGAAATGCCGTATTTCTTTCCTAATCGCTGAAGCTCTAAGCAAAACGGAATGACAAACCCATAAATATCCGCCCTTGTAATATCTTCCAAGTGACATCGTGGCGCAACTCCTGTTTCCAAGCACTCTCTTACAACGCTTAAATAATGCTCCATGGCTTCTCTTCGGCTCATCTTTAATTTATAAAAAATATGGTAATCGGAACAGCTTACTAAAATTCCTGTCTCCCTTAATCCAATTTCTTTTACGAGTTCAAAATCTTTCTTACTAGCTCGAATCCAGCTTGTAATCTCCGGAAATTCATACCCTCGTTCCATACATTTGTAGACCGCATCTCGATCCTTTTTGCTGTATAAGAAAAATTCGCACTGTCTGATAATGCCTTTCTCCCCACCTAACCGATGAAATGCATCATAAATTGTTACAATCTGCTCTGTGGAATATGGCGCCCTTGACTGCTGCCCATCTCGAAATGTCGTGTCCGTAATCCAAATATCTTTTGGCATATTATGTGGTACAATGCGATCATTAAACGCAATCTTTGGAACTTCGGAATAAGGAAAAAGATTCCGAAATACATTGGGAGTAGCACAGTCCACCAACGGATACATATATTCTTCTAACTCTAAAAGATTTGTTTGTTTATTATACTGTACTTTTCTATTTTCCATAGACTATGCCTCCCGATTCTCTCATTCATTATTTATTATCTGTTTTCTTTTGTTTTTCTTCTCTTAAATAGCATTATTTAGAAGTAATTGTATACAATTACTTTATATTTGTCAATCATAAAAATCAAATTTCATCTATTTTTTGCAGTTTCCACATATCATTCCTTCATATTAGAAAGCAATTTTTGTAAATTTAATTGTCCATATCCTTGTTTTTCCCACGCCATGCCAAGATCATCTGCACAATTCCATAACCGCCTTTTCACTTCCCCATTTGTGAGATACGGATATTTTTGTAGTAAGAGCGCCACTGCCCCCGTTACAATCGGTGTGGACATCGATGTGCCACTTTTTATGGAATATCCCGTTCGAAAAGGAGTGCAAGAATAAATATTGGCTCCTGGGGCTACAAGATCCGGTTTTTTCACACAGGCAATTGTCGGGCCTCTTCCTGAATAATGAATTTTTCCATTTTGTTTTCTTGCAAATTGCTCATCATCACTGGCTCCTACTGTAATCACTTTGCGACTGATTCCCGGAACGGTAATCGTCTTTCTATTTGGCCCATTATTGCCAGCCGCCACAATGACGATAAGACCGCTTTCCCATGTCTTCTCCACCTCTCTCACCAGTTCAGACGTTTCATCTTCCCTCGTTTTTGCTGGCGTGCCGACTGAAATATTCACAATTTGTATCCCGTACCGCCTTGTATTTTCTCTCACCCATTGAAGTCCTTCTATTACGTTCTCTACCTTTCCATTTCCTCTGCTATCCAATACTTTCACAATGACATACTGGCACTCTGGGGCAATTCCAATTCGTTCGCCTCTCTCATTCCTTCCAGAAGAACCAATGATCCCCGCTACATGACTTCCATGAGAATTATCATCATAAGGAAGGGTTCTTCCATTGACACAATCGTAAAACGCTAAAACTCGCCCTCGTTCCCAACCAAAGTCTATATGAGGTCCAATTCCTGTATCCAAAACTGCAACACAAATATTTTTCCCAGTTAAATTTTGTTTTCTCGCATAATCTATATGAATTTGATGAAAAGCGTCATAATTAATTTCATAGTAGGACATACTCTACTCCTTCCAATGACCTCTCTTTATCATATGCTTTTTTTTATTGCTGGTTAATGAAAGAAAAAAAATCCTCTCAAGTAGATTTCCTATTTCTTTCATCTACTTAAGAGGATCGCTCTTATTATTTATCATTCATTCTGATTGATTTCTAGTTATTCGATAATGGATACATATTTATATGGTGTTCTATAATCCATATCGCTCACTTTAATTCCTGTGCTTGGATTGCTTGCGTGAACGATCTTCCCATTCCCAATATACATGGCAACATGATTAATTCTTCCACCGCTTGTATAAAAAACTAAATCGCCTTTTTGAAGTTCTGAACGCTTAATTGATTTTCCGTTTGTCGCCTGCTCTCTTGATGTACGGCTAAGGGACATTCCAAAGTTTCTATAAATCCCCATTGTAAACCCAGAACAATCTGTTCCATTTGTTAAATTTGTCCCACCATATACATATGGATTGCCAACAAATTGAAGTGCATAATTAACCATATCATCTCTTAAAATTGCTTCTGTATCAACTTCAATCTCAATTGGAATTTCAATTTCTGCTGTTACTGCTGTTTTTTTAGCTGCTTGGGCTTGTACTGGATTCAAAATTGATACGCCCATCATTAAACAAATTGCTGCACCTGTAATTAGTCCCATAAATTTACGTTTCATTATCGTCTCCTATATCTTTCAAATCATTTATTATCTTTTTATTGTAATTTTGTGTCGTTTCTGTTGTCTATTCTACCGAAGAAAATACTTTTTGTCAACAGTTTTATTAAGATTTTGTAATATTTTCTTAATAATTCTTTGTGATTTATAACAAAATCCTTTTTTTTCCTCTTTCAAACCTTAGAATTTCCACTAACTTTGACTTTTTTTTCATAAAAAATGCCTTGTTTCTCTGTTTCGATTGATATATATCTTCCTTTTTAGACAATTACGATAAAAATAATACCATATTTTCCCGCTATTGTCTTCTGTTTTTACAAAAATTTATATTTTTTTTACATCTTTTTTCTTTTTCATAAGTATCTCAACTTTTTTATAAATCTTTTTCTTAACAAACAATCTCCGCAAAAATTCTGTAATAAAAAACTGTAACAAGAACTGTAATAAGAAATTTTTTCTTTTTTGCCATTGCTCATCATATCTTTAAATTCTCATGCATAAATAAAAAATCGATCCTCGCTTGTTAAATATCTCATCTAACAAACAACGATCGATTTCTTTCTGCTTGAAAAGCGCTATTTTTTATTTTCTATTATAATTAATTAAACAACCTTTTAAAATGATTTCTCGCTCTGTATCGGTCAATTCTCCAACAGTAAGGGCAATTGGCTTCATTCCTTTATTTACGACATATGCTGTAATCTCCGGCCGTTTTTCTACAATCGCCTTTGCAATGTCCGGAATAAATAAATAATCATTTAGCCCAAACGCCAATTCTTCCTTTAAAATAAATGGAAGCATTCCCCAGTTAATTAAGTTGGAACGATAACGCTTTGTGGCATATTCCTGTGCGATATTCGCCCAGCCGCCTAATACTTTTTGGCAAGATGCTGCCTGTTCTCTCGCTGAACCATCTCCCGGTTTCACCGCATAAATTGTGCTGCCAATTCCTGTATTGGAAAAATCGACATTTGGGTTCTTTCCACGAATTGTCTCCATAATGGCTTTTAATTCTTCCACCGCTTGCTCTGGCTGTTCCCCTTGAATTCTCGCTTTTTCTGCTGCTTGAATATATTTTGCACGTCCTACATATTCCGGATCTTTTCTTGAAAGCGTAAACTCTGCTAATCCAAGGGGATTGGAGCGATAAGAAGAAGTTTCCCCTGATGGAATCAGCTCATCGGTTGTCGTCACAGGATCATGAATCTCTGACACGACTTTTAAAATTAAGTTTTCTGTCAGCGCTGACATTTTTGGCCAATCGACAATGTTTGGTCCAAATTTAATTTCCACCGTTGGATCTGCTTTTCCAATTCCATTATATACTCGGTTTTCATAAATGGTTTTATCAAAATAATAGGCAGGTCTTGTAAAATCAATATCCACAAGCTCTGTTGCCGACGTTAAATATCCTTTATTTGCGGCAGTTGCAGCGATAGAACGAGCGTCCATAAGCGCAACAGAAGCAATCTGCCCACTTGTAATTTTAGAACCTTCACGATTTGGGAAGTTTCTTGTTGTATGGCGAATACTAAGCCCTTGATTTGCCGGAACATCACCTGCACCGAAACATGGTCCACAAAAAGCACTTCGAACAGTCGCACCTGTTGCCATTAAATCTGCAATTCTTCCATTTTTTACAAGTTCCATAAAGATTGGCTGGCTAGCCGGATAAACACTTAAAGAAAACTCATCTGCTCCAATTGATTTTCCTCTCAAAATATCTGCTGCATCGCAAATATTTTCATAGCCGCCGCCTGCGCACCCAGCAATGACACCTTGTTCCACATAAAGTTTTCCATTGCGAACTTTATCTCTCAACTTAAATTCCACGTTATTGTTATCAAGGCTTACCAATGCTTTCTTCTCAACTTCCGCTAAAATATCCATTAAGTTTTCATTTAACTCTTCAATTGTATAGACATTGCTTGGGTGGAATGGCATAGCGATCATCGGTTTAATTTGTGATAAATCTACATAGATCATACCATCGTAATACGCAACATCTTTTGGATTTAACTCCTTATAATCTTCCATTCTTCCATGAATCGCATAAAATTCCTTAATTGTATCATCTGTTTTCCAAATAGAAGAAAGACAAGTTGTCTCAGTTGTCATAACATCGATGCCAATTCGGAAATCAGCAGATAATTTCTCCACGCCATCTCCAATAAATTCCATCACCTTATTATTGACATAACCATTTTTAAAGACAGCGCCAATAATCGCCAATGCGACGTCTTGAGGCCCAACCCCTTTTTGTGGTTCTCCTGTTAAATAAACGCCGACAACTTTTGGCATATTAATATCATATGTTTGGGATAACAGTTGTTTTACAATCTCCGGTCCGCCTTCTCCAACTGCCATTGTTCCTAATGCTCCATAGCGAGTATGGCTATCAGAACCTAATACCATTCTTCCTCCACCTGCTAACACTTCTCGAGCAAACTGATGAATGACCGCTTGATGAGGTGGCACATACATTCCACCATATTTCTTTGCACATGACAAGCCAAACATATGATCGTCTTCATTAATCGTACCACCGACAGCACATAAACTATTATGGCAGTTCGTAAGAACATAAGGAACTGGAAATTCTTCTAATCCTGACGCCCGAGCAGTTTGAATAATTCCAACAAATGTAATATCGTGGGAAGTCAAACAATCGAATTTGATTTGTAACTTGTCCATATTATCGGATTGATTATGAGATGCTAAAATATCATAAGCAATCGTATTTTTCGCCGCTTCTTCCTTATCTGGAACATAGGAAAGACGGCTTTTTAAAATCGCCTCTTGTTCCGCTCCATCTTCCACAATTTCTACTCCATGTAAAAGGTATGCACCTTCCGGATATAATTTCACCATATGTAGAACCTCCTTAAGAAATCTTTATTATCTCTGTTTTTACAGTATTTTTCACATTTTATTTCCCTTGTAGTTTGAATTATTATAACACAAAAAATTCATGTATACAATTATTTTCATTGACTTTATAAAAATAAAAAATTTTCTTTGTAAAATGTGTAAAGCGAACAAGCTATACCGCATAGTATAAAGTGTAATCAAAAAATATTAGGAGGTTTCATAATGAGTGATTTAGCAGCAACAAACTGTGGTGGTAATTCTTGTGGTTGTAGTGGTTTTGGAGGTTTTGGAGATAACGGATTACTTTTAATCCTCTTATTATGCTGTTGTGGAGGCAACAACGGCGGATTTTTCGGCGGCGGAGATAACTGCAACAGTGGATTCGATTGGATTATCCTTCTTATCTTACTTTATGGTTGTGGTGGAAATAGCCGTAGTGGCTGTGGTTGCTCTATCTGCTAATATTCTAAGCAAATCTCATTTATTCTATCTAAAAACAAGGGCGGACTCTCTGCCCTTGTTTTTTCTATTCCTTATAATAGTAGTCCGAGGAACATCATACTTAATCAAGACGTTCCCATTAAAACTCTTCCTTCATCTGATAGACCGTATCTGGCGTAATCTCTCCATATTGCTTCGAAAAGACAATCCAGTCGGTCATTTGTGTGAACGACAGTTCTTTTTCATCTCCTTCATGAAAACCCTCAATAAAATATGGCTCTTGTGTTAAAGTGCCATGAAACACGCCTCGTTTCGAATCGATCTGATCCGCCTGAAACCATAGATGTTCTTTTTCATCTCCATTTTGTACATAAGTTTCATCGACTTCTAACCCAACTTTTATTAAAATAACTTGTTCCTCATCTCCCCTTTGATATAACTCTTCCAAATAACAAAACCGCTCTGTTGCTAAAAGTCTCATTCGCTCTGTTTCTTCTGCCGTATAATAAATAATTGGATTGTCTTCTAATATTTTTTCATAGCGATCTATCGGAACAAATTGATGATTGCGATACTCTTCTTCTGTTGGATAGCAAAAAAGCACTCCCCGATTTTCATTATGAGAATCTTCCCTGTCTTCTTCTGTCCCTAGCGAAATCTGTGGATACAAAGACAATGCCCTTTTATACCCAATCCAAGTCGTAATCAATACTTGATCTTGTGTCAGTTGAGCCGTATAAATAGGAACTTCCTCATCTTCTAACTCACTATTTGTTACAATTCTCTCCGAAAGTGATAAAAGAACGCTCTCAAAGGCTCTGAAATTATCGATTGTCAGCCCAAGAATTTCTAAATCAATCCCTCCACACCGGGTTAACCCATGGGTGTGCAGCCAAACTTCCCCTTCTTGATTGGAAACGGCGTGAATGGAATACAAATAAGTGACTGCCGACGGAACTTTTGACTTTACCGCTAATTTTACCCAACGCCCTGATACCATTTTCTCCCCAGTAAAATCAATGATTGCCGCCATATTAGGAACAAAAGCATCTAGCAGTTTCAATTGTAAATGAAAGGAGTTCACATTGCTTTCTCCAAATACAAGCCACGTTAAAAGCCCTTCTTGTCCCTGTTTGATCGCCTGCTGCTCTCTCTTTGAGAAAAGATGCTGCTTGTTATAGTCGTCTGAACATTCATATGTGTCAACGGTAAATCCTACTATATATTCTTCCCCCAGATAATGCAAGAAAATCAATTGGTCTTCCCCATTCGTGCTATCTTGTACTTTCTGAACAACCACTCCCTCTATATGATTCACCCGTTCTAACATTGCTTGTCTATCTTCTAACACAAG
>Cebus_capucinus_imitator_PRJNA485217_SSR047__coassemble_1254_pt1 | contig 18327 bp, 14 predicted proteins | sample Cebus_capucinus_imitator_PRJNA485217_SSR047__metabat2_low_PE_010 | metagenome-assembled genome bin Cebus_capucinus_imitator_PRJNA485217_SSR047
GGAAAGACAACGCTTTCAGAGAGTATGCTTTATTTAAGCGGTACGATTCGAAAATTAGGGCGTGTTGATTATAAAGATGCATTTTTAGATACCTATGATTTGGAACGAGAACGAGGAATTACTATTTTTTCAAAACAAGCGATTTTTCCATTGGGAGAACGAGAAGTGACTCTTTTGGATACTCCGGGGCATATCGATTTTTCGGCAGAAATGGAGCGTACACTTCAAGTGCTTGATTATGGAATTTTGTTGATCAATGGTGCTGATGGTGTGCAGGGGCATACACTAACTCTTTGGAAATTATTGGAACGCTATCGTATTCCAACATTTTTATTTATTAATAAAATGGATCAAGAAGGAACTGATGAAGAAGGACTTTTATTGGAATTACAAAAGCGGTTAAGCGATAGTTGCATTTCTTTTTCAAAGGAAGACGAGGAATGGAAAGAAGCTCTTTCGATGTGTGATGAACAAGTATTAGAGCAATATTTAGAGTCTGGGGAAATAAAGCAACAAGAGATTCAACGGCTCATTCAGGAGAGAAAAGTATTCCCTTGTTTCTTCGGCTCTGCTCTAAAATTATTTGGAGTAGAAGAGTTTTTACATGGAATGGATACCTATATGAGAGAGAAACAGTATCCGACGGAATTTGGTGCGAAAGTATATAAAATAGCAAGAGATCCACAAGGAAATCGCCTCACTTATTTAAAAGTGACAGGAGGCAGCTTAAAAGTAAAAGATATTTTAAGCAATGCAAGGAACGATCAGAAGGAAATAGGGGAAGAACTATGGGAAGAAAAAGTGGATCAGATTCGCATTTATTCAGGGGCAAAGTTTGAAGCAGTAAAAGAAGTGCAAGCAGGAACAGTCTGTGCAGTGACTGGGCTCACAAAAACATATGCAGGACAAGGGTTGGGCATAGAAAGTGCTTCAGATATGCCAATCTTAGAGCCGGTTCTCACATATGAGATCCAACTGCCGGAGGGAACAGATGTCCATGTAATGTTAAAGAAATTAAAGCAGTTGGAGGAAGAAGAGCCGGAGCTTCATATTGTATGGAATGAACAGTTAAATGAAATTCATGCCCAGTTGATGGGAGAAGTTCAAATCGATATTTTAAAGACAATGATTTTGGAGCGATTTGGCGTTGAAGTTTCTTTTGGAGCAGGAGCCATTGTATATAAAGAGACGATTGCCAATACCGTAGAAGGCGTTGGGCATTTTGAACCATTGCGCCATTATGCGGAAGTACATCTTTTATTGGAGCCGGCAGAAAGAGGAAGTGGGTTACAATTTTTAACAACATGCAGTGAAGATCGTTTAGACCGCAATTGGCAGCGGCTTATTTTAACTCATTTAGAGGAAAAAGAACATTTAGGGGTGTTGACAGGTTCTCCGATTACGGATATGAGAATTACCTTAGTGTCCGGACGAGCCCATCAAAAGCATACAGAAGGCGGAGATTTTAGACAAGCCACTTATCGAGCGGTGAGACAAGGGTTAAAACAAGCGCAAAGTGTAGTGTTAGAGCCATATTATGAGTTTCGTATGGAGTTGCCAACGGAGCAGGTAGGAAGAGCTATGTCCGATATTCAGAAGATGCAGGGGACATTTGAAGGACCTACGATGGAAGGTGAGGTTGCGATTTTAACAGGAAGCGCTCCCGTTGCGACTATGAGAGATTATCAAACAGAACTGATTGCTTATACAAAAGGTCATGGAAGAATGTTTTGCTCACTAAAAGGATATGAACCTTGTCATAATGAAGAAGAGGTCATTGAGGCGATAGGATATGATTCAGAGCGGGATTTGGAAAATCCAACGGGTTCTGTTTTTTGTGCACATGGGGCAGGCTTTGTCGTTCCATGGTATGAAGTAAACGAGTATATGCATATCGAGGCGATAGGACCAAAAGAGGAGGTTTATACTGTTCAAGATACACAAAAAGGGCGAATTCGTTCCTTTAATGATTGGATCGATGAAGAAGAGATGGAAGAAATTTTTGATCGCACGTTTGGGGTTGGTTCTCTGAGAAAAAGAAGAGATATAGGAACTTCCAGACAGGTGATAGAGTATTCTTCCGATTATGAATATGAAAGTCAGAACCGTAAGGATTCATCAAAAACGAATCAAATGTGGAAAGAAAAGAGAGAAGCAAAACAAGAGAAGCAGAAGAAAAAAGAAGAGTATCTATTAGTAGATGGATATAATATTATTTTTGCATGGGAAGACTTAAAAGATTTGGCATCAGTTAGCATTGATGGAGCGAGAAATAAATTAATGGATATTCTCTGTAACTACCAAGGTTTTAAAAAATGCGAACTTATCGTTGTATTTGATGCCTATAAGTTGGAAGGTCATGCAGTCGAAATCTTTGATTATCATAATATTCATGTTGTTTATACAAAAGAAGCCGAGACGGCGGATCAATATATTGAGAAATTAGTTCATCAAATTGGAAAGACATATTCGGTGACTGTTGCCACATCGGATCAGCTCGAACAGGTAATTATCTTAGGACAGGGGGCAAAACGATTGTCTGCCCAAGATTTAAAAGAAGAAGTAGAACGGACAAGCGAACAAATTCGAAGAGAATACTTAGAACAGCAACAGCAAGGGCATAACTATTTGTTTGATCATTTAGATGAAGAATTGGCAAAACAGGTGGAAGAGATGCGCCTTGGAAAAAAGAAGAAATAACAAGAAAATAAGCAGAGCTTTTAGCTCTGCTTATTTTCTTATTCGGATATATAATGCTTAAAAACTTGTTTTGTAATAAGAACAGAGAGGCAAGCACAAGTGGAACAGCCAATAAATACCCAATAGAGGAAGGTAAAGAAAAAGAACTGTGGAAAGAGCCAAGTGATTGCCAGTGGAATATAAGTGCATATAAATAATGCTAATGTATAAGGAAAATGTCTTAAAGCAGTAAAAAAACTATTTTTAATAATTATCATTGGCTCATTCACAAATGTTGCTTGTAAAGGAAAAACATATAAAAGAGAAAACAAAACAATGATGAGGAAGAGCAAGTATACAATGAATAAAAGAAAGTTTTCCATGTGAGTTGCTATATAGCGAGAAAAGAAAAATAATATCACAATCGCTAAGATAACAACGATGTTGATGGAAGTAGCTGGAATAAAGTTTTCTTGCCATGCTTTTTTATAATCGTGGAATACGGTGCCTTCTTCATCAGCCAATCGTTTTTTTATACAAATATAAAGAGAACAAGCAGCAGAACCAATGGTAAAAATGGGGAGGCAAGAGATTAGAAATAGAAAGTTTAGTACAATGAAATCTCCTACTTTTGACATAAAATTGAAGAATTTACTGTTTGGATCGAAAGACATAATATAATAACCTCCTAAAAATAATAAATTTACTTAATATTAGATTAACATATAATTTAAAAAAATCAAGATTGGATTAATAAAAATTAAAAATTAAGATGGATTAAAATGATTAAATAAAATTTAAGTGACGACACACAAAGAAAATATGGATAAAATGTATAAAAATAAGCATATAACAATGTATAAAATGTAGAAAGTGATTGTAAAATGAAAAAATACTTGAAAAAATATAGTTAAAATGATAAGATTAAAACAACTTAAAAAAGATTAAAAATAGGAGGAAACAACATGAGACGGAAAACATTGAAAAAAGTATTAGCTGTTTCTATGGCAACAGTGATGGCATTCTCTATGGTTGCTTGTGGAGGTTCTGGAAAGACAAAGGGAGAAGGAAGTGGAGAACAAATTGATGTTACCTTAGATCAAATTAAGTTAGGAGAAGATTACACGGACATTAAAGCGAACTTAAAGTTTTTGACTCATAAGACAGACGTTGTGGATACAAAATTTGCAGAATATATTAAACAATTTAATGAGATGTATCCAAATGTAACAATTGAATATGAAGGAATTACTGATTACGCAAATGATGTAACGACTCGTTTATCAACAGGAGATTGGGGAGATATTTGTATGGTTCCAACAACGGTTGACAAAGATGAGTTAGGAAATTATTTCCAGAGTTTTGGTAATTATGATACTTTATCAGCAAGTTATGATATGTTAAGCAATCAACAATATGGTGATGATGTATACGGAATTCCATCTATGGCAAATGCCCAAGGTGTTGTATATAATAAAGCTGTTTTTGAAGAGGCTGGTATTACCGAGATTCCAAAAACTCCAGATGAATTTCTTGCAGCATTAAAAAAGATTAAAGATAATACAGATGCAATTCCAATGTACACAAACTTTGCAGCTGATTGGACAATGAATGCTTGGGACGCTTATATTTCAGGAAGTGCAACTGGGGATCCAGATTATATGAATGTTGGATTATTGAAAGGAAGCAATCCATTTTCTGATCGTGGAGATGGTACAGGTCCTTATGCGGTGTATAACTTATTATATGAAGCAGTAAAACAAGGACTTACAGAAGATGACCCAACGACAACTGATTGGGAAGGTTCTAAAGGTATGATGAACAAAGGAGAAATTGCAACAATGGTACTTGGTTCATGGGCAGTATCACAGATTCAAGGAGCAGGCGAAAATGCAGATGATATTGGATATATGTCTTTCCCTATTACAGTAGATGGAACACAATATGCAACAGCAGGTCCAGATTATTGTTATGGTATTAATGTAAATAGCTCAAAAGATCAGAAAATTGCTGCGATGTGTTATATTAAATTTTTAGTAGAACAATCTGGTTTCGCAGAATCAGAAGGTGGTATGTCTGTTGTGAAAGGTGCAGAGTTACCAGAATTTTTAAAAGATTTTGAAAATATTGAACTTGTTGTAGATAATCCAGCACCAGCAGGAGAAGAGACGTTATTTAACGATGTAAATAATGATTCTGAACTTGGAATTAATGTATCTGGGGTAATTCCAAAACAAGTTGTAGAAGAAGCGACTTCTGGAAGCAAGACAATGAAAGAAATGTCTGATGAATGGAATGCTGTATGGACATCTGCTCAGGAATCTAATGGCATTACTCCACAATAAGAAAAGAAAATTTCTTCGGGCTTAAGAGTCTAAGAAAATAAAAAATTAACAGAGAGGGGTTGTTACAAGAGTTTGTTTATCGAAAATAATAAGATGGAAGAGAAAAAATATAGAAAGACCATCGGGAAATTGAGATAAAAATTGTAACAACCTTTTTTTGAAAACATTGAGAAAGGAGTAGCTTAATGGAAATGAAAAAACAGCCTTTTCATTTATTTAAATGGCTTGGAAAAGAAAAAGTAAATCGTAGATTAGTAATGGTTACATTTATGATGGTACCTTTGTTGCTATTATTGACATTTACATATCTTCCTTTTGCTAAAATGGTACAATTTAGTTTTTTTGATATGAAATATATTGGAGATAGAGAATTTGTTGGGTTCCAAAATTATATAGATGTATTTACAAGAGATGATTGTTTTCGAGCATTAAAATTAAGTCTATATTATATAGGAGCATCGTTTATACAGCTTGCATTAGCGTTATATTTTGCATCAATTTTAAGTTTTAAAACTAGATTTGGTGGAGTTTTTAAAGGATTTATGTTTTTTCCATATTTAGTATGTGGAATTGCAGTAGGGTTTATTTTTAAATTTTTCTATACAAGAGGTTTTGTGTTGGATACCGTTCTGCAATGGTGTGGGTTTGAATTAGATAATTTGCCATATTGGCTAAAAGATACAAGTATTAACAATGTTTCAGTTGCTGCTACTTCAATTTGGAGATATATGGGACAGAATATGGTATTGTTTGCTGGTGCGATTATGTCTGTTGATTCTACTTTATATGAAGCAGCAGATATCGATGGAGTAAATGGTTGGCAGAAATTTCGTTATATTATTTTTCCAAGCATTAAAACAATTATTGTATTGAATATGATTTTGTCAATTACAGGTTCTCTAAGTGCATTCGAACCACCATATGTTATTACAGGTGGTAACTTTGGAACTGCTACATATTTTGTAGTAATGGATAAATTAGCTCATACAACACAAAAAGTAGGTCTTGCATCTGCGATGGCAGTTGTTTTGCTTATTATTATCGTAATAGCAACTATATTGCAGAAAGTATTCTTTGCTTACTTCTTTGGAGAAGGAGATAAAGAGGCGATTCGAACGATTCGAAAACGTGAAAAAGAATTAAAAGTAAGACAGGAAAAACAAACAGCTGTTGGAAAAGGAGGCAGATAAACGATGAGTGTACCAAAGTTTAAAAAATTGATTTGGCGTATATTTAAATATGCTACATTAATTTTGGGCGCATTTGTGTCTGTGTTACCAGTTGTTGTCTGTGTGATTACAGCGTTTAAAACGCCAGAAGAATATGCTTCTACTAATGTTATGACATTACCAGAAAGCTGGACTTATTTTGATAACTTTATTCAGGCTTGGAAACAAGCAAATATGGGACTTGCTTTTCGAAATTCCATTATTATTTTATTCTTTGTGTTAATCGGATCTATTATGACAGGTTCTATGCTTGCTTATATATTAAATCGTTTTAAATTTTTGGGAAATGGATTAATTCGTAATTTTGCTTCCGGGAATTGCGATGCAAGTATCTGTATATCAGATTATGTATACATTAGGTTTGATTAATAGCTTACCAGGATACATTATTTTAATGTGTGGTACGGACGTTATTTCCATCTATATTTTTATTCAATTTTTTGAAAACATTCCGACTTCATTAGATGAGTCAGCGATTTTAGATGGTTGTACTTACTTTGGAATCTTCTTTAAGATTTTATTCCCACTTTTAAAACCAGCAGTTGTAACAGTTATGATTTTAAAAGGTGTTGGAACTTATAATGAATATTATACAGCCAACTTGTATTTACAGGATAAAAACAAATATGTTACGGTTGCAACTTCTTTATTTAAATTTACAGGCCCACTTGGTAATCAATATAACTATATTTGTGCCGGCGTTATTATTACAATGTTGCCAGCATTGATTATTTTTATTTTATGTCAAAAACAGATTTATAGCGGATTGACACAAGGCGCTGTAAAAGGTTGATGTTTTAATCAGAAAATGATTTTATCAATAAAAAAGCCCTATGTTCGTTCTGAAAAGAATTGGAAAAATGAAAAAATAAATTATAAAACAATATAAGTGATAGAAAATTGGAGGAAATAGAAATGAGTGATGTAAAAATTATTGGACCAAAAGTACCAAATGTACCATGGCAGGAAAGACCAACTGATAGTAAACCTTGGTTGCCAGTATGGAGATACAATGAGAATCCAATTATTGATAGAAATCCAGTAGAAGGAGTTGCTAGAATTTTTAATAGTGCGGTTATGCCTTATGAAGATGGATTTATTGGAGTGTTCCGTGGAGAACAGACAAATGGAATTCCTTATATCTATTTAGGAAGAAGTGACGATGCGATTCATTGGGAATTTGATAAGGAAAAAATTCCATTTGTAGATGAAAATGGAGAAAGTTTTATGCCGATTTATGCCTATGATCCACGCCTCGTAAAGGTAGAGGATACTTACTATATTATTTGGTGTCAAGATTTTTATGGTGCAGCAATTGGTATGGCTAAGACAACTGATTTTAAAACATTTGTTCGTGTAGAAAATCCTTTTTTACCATTTAATAGAAATGCTGTTTTATTTCCAAGAAAAATCAATGGTAACTTTGTGATGCTTTCTAGACCAAGTGATAGTGGGCATACACCATTTGGAGATATTTTCTTATCTGAAAGTCCGGATCTTGTATTTTGGGGGAAACATCGTCATGTTATGGGAAAAGGTAACGAATGGTGGGAATCTTTAAAAATCGGTGGAGGAGCAGCTCCGATTGAAACAACAGAGGGCTGGCTATTATTTTATCATGGTGTAAGTGGAACATGTAATGGATATGTATATAGCATCGGTGGAGCTATTTTAGATATTGACAATCCATCTATTGTAAAATATCGTTGTGAAAACTTTTTATTAACACCAGAAGAATGGTATGAAGAAAGAGGATTCGTACCAAACGTAGCATTCCCTTGTGCAACTATTCATGACTCTGAATCTGGAAAAATTGCCATCTACTATGGGGCAGCGGATTCCTATGTAGGTCTTGCTTTTACAGAAGTGAATGAAGTAGTAAATTACATCAAAGAACATAGTGTTACAACAACAACAGACACAGAGATTGGAAGAAGATAATTCGGAAAATAAAATAAGGAGATTGATCAACGTGACAAAAAAGAATCAGTCAAATCAATTGGTATCCGAAATGAAAGAACATCTACAAAAAGCCCTGATCCCGTTTTGGGAGGGGCTTAAAGATGAAGAATATGGTGGATACTACGGTTACATGGATTATGATTTAAAGATAGATAAGCGAGCAGAAAAAGGCTGTATTTTAAATAGCAGAATTTTATGGTTCTTTTCCAATGCCTATGGAGTATTACGAGAAGAACATTTATTGGAAAGTGCAAAACATGCCTATGAATTTTTGAAAAAGTATTGTCTTGATAAAACATATGGTGGTGTTTATTGGTCACTAAATTATGATGGTTCTATTTTAGATGGAACTAAACATACCTATAATCAGGCATTTGCAATCTATGCTCTGTCTTCTTATTATGATGTAACAAAGGAGCAAGAGGCATTAGAAATTGCAGAAAATTTATACCATTTAATTGAAGAAAAATGTAAAGATGAAGAGGGATATTTAGAGGCATTTACCGTTGATTTTCAGCCAGAATCTAATGAAAAGTTGTCAGAGAACGGAGTATTGGCAGAAAAGACAATGAACACACTTTTGCATGTTTTTGAAGCCTACACAGAATTGTATCGTGTTACAAAAAGAGAAGAGATTGGAAATCAGCTTCGTTTTATGATGGAGATCTTTGTTCATAAAGTATACAATCGAGAAGCTGGACGACAAGAAGTATTTTTTGATCAACATTGGAATACATTAATTGACTTATATTCTTATGGGCATGATATTGAAACATCTTGGTTAATGGATCGAGGAACAGAAGTGTTAGATGATGTTGCCTATACAGAAAAAGTTTCGGAAATCACAAAAGAGATTGCACAAAACATTTATGATAGAGCTTATATCGAACATTCTCTTGTCAATGAAGCAGAGAATGGCATTGTTGATCAGACAAGAGTTTGGTGGGTACAGGCGGAGACAGTTGTTGGATTTTTAAATGCATGGCAAAAACAATTAGATGATAAGTTTTTTGAAGCAGCAATAGACGTTTGGAATTATATTCAAGAACATATGATTGATAAAAGAAATGGTTCTGAATGGTTTTGGGCGTTAGACAGAAATCATAAACCGATTGAAAAACCGATTGTAGAACCATGGAAATGTCCATATCACAATGGAAGAATGTGTATAGAAGTAATTAGGAGGCTTGAACATTTATGATACATAAACAGTATTATGTGGAACTTGCAAAATATGAAAAATTAATTGCGAGAAAAAATGAAAAAGCAGATTTTTATAATGGAATTTATACTCGTTATCAATATCCAGTATTGACGAGAGAGCATACTCCTCTTCATTGGAGATATGATTTAAACGAAGAAACAAATCCATATTTTATGGAACGTCTTGGAATTAATGCTGTCATGAACTCAGGAGCTATTGAACTAAATGGAAAATATTATTTAGTAGCCCGTGTGGAAGGAAATGATAGAAAATCATTTTTTGCAGTAGCAGAAAGTGAAAATGGAGTAGACGGATTTTGTTTCTGGGATTATCCAGTTATTCTTCCGGATACTTGTGAGGAAGAAACGAATGTCTATGATATGCGCCTTACAAAACATGAAGATGGTTGGATCTATGGAGTCTTTTGTTCGGAAAGCAAAGATAAAGATAATCCAGACTTATCCGCAGCAGTGGCAGAAGCAGGAATTGTAAGAACAAAAGATTTAAAAACATGGGAACGTCTTGATAATTTAAAAACGCTTCGTTCTCCACAGCAGAGAAATGTTGTGCTTCACCCAGAATTTGTAAATGGTAAATATGCGTTCTATACAAGACCAATGGACGGGTTTATCGAAACAGGAAGTGGCGGTGGAATTGGATTTGGCTTATGTGATGATATTGAACATGCAGTCATTGATGAAGAAACGATTATTAGTCATCGGGTTTACCATACCTTGACAGAGGCAAAAAATGGTGCAGGAGCTGTTCCATTTAAAGGTAAAAAAGGTTGGATTCATATTGCTCATGGTGTTAGAAACACAGCAGCAGGACTCCGCTATGTACTATATGCATTTGCAACAGATTTCAATGAGCCAACAAAAGTAATTGCAGAACCGTCAGGTGTGTTCCTAGTGCCACTTGGAGCAGAACGCATTGGGGACGTATCAAACGTTGTATTCACGAATGGTGCCATTGCAAAAGACAATGGGGAAGTATATATTTATTATGCATCTAGCGATACAAGAATGCATGTTGTGACGACAACAATAGAGCAATTAGAAGATTATTTATATCATACACCAAAAGATCCACTTCGTTCCCCAGATTGTGTAAAACAGAGAATAGAACTGATTGATAAAAATTTAGAATTACTGAAATAAAAAATTATTTCCTGAGCTGAACTGCTTAAGTCTTTTAGTAGAAGGCTTTGTATGTTCAGCTTTTTTATGAGAGAATAAATTAAAGTAAGAAACAGTATCTATTACAAGAAGAATTTTCGTATAATAGGAAATGGTAATCGGAAAGGGAGAAAAGATGATAGTTGAGCTTGATGATCAGAGATTACAGTATACAGGAAGAATTGATACAAGAAATCCAAAATGTCCAGAGTTTATTTTTCCAGCTACTTCTATGAAATTCCGTTTTATTGGAAAAGCAGCAACATTAACCGTGGAAAATAGAAGAGGATTTTGGAATAATTATGTTGGAGCTATTGTTGATGGGAAACAAAAGATATTTGAATTAAACGAAAAAGGTGATACACCCATTGTATTAGTGGAAGGAGATGAAGTAGAACATACGATCTTGTTTTTCAAGCGAATGGATAGTTGTCATGAAATTGTTTTAAAAAAGTTAGAATTATCAGAGGGAAGCCAGTTATTGGAAGTTCCAGAAAGACCGAAGAGAAGGATAGAAATTTATGGAGATTCTGTTTCTGCTGGAGAAGTCTCAGAAGCGGAGGAATATCGAGGTCAAGTGGATCCAGAGCATAATGGAGAATATTCTAATAGTTGGTATTCTTATTCTTGGATTACAGCAAGAAAGTTACATGCAGAGTTGCATGATATTGCGCAAGGTGGAATTTCTTTATTAAAAGGAACAGGCTGGTTTTGTGATCCAATATTTTTAGGAATGGAACAAGTGTGGGATAAAGTCCATTATAACCCAGAAATCTCAGAAACCACAGATTGGGATTTTAATCTCTATACACCAGATGTTGTTATTGTGGCTATTGGTCAAAATGATAATCAGCCAGAAGATTATATGAAAGAAGATATAGAGGGTGAGAAGGCGCAAAATTGGAGAACCCATTATAAAGAATGGATTCAAAAGATTCGAGCTACTTATCCAAAAGCGGTGATTATTTTAACTACAACGATTTTATGTCATGATAAAAACTGGGACAAGTCCATTGAGCGAGTGTGTCAAGAATTACAAGATAATAGAATTTTTCATTTCTTATATTCTAACAATGGTTGTGGTACTCCAGGACATATAAGAGCGTCAGAAGCAGAAGAGATGGCGGAAGAATTATCTACTTATATTGAGGAATTAGGCAAACAGATCCCCGTTTGGGCAGAGGAATCCATCAAAAGATCATGATAGAGTTATCGTGTTGGCTGTCATAGGGAAAGAGAGGAAGATACAATGATGCAGAGTAATATAGGAAGACTAAAAGAAACGATGAAGAAAGCATTGAGAGGAGAAGAGATTACCATTGCTTTTTTAGGTGGCTCCATTACTCAAGGGAGTCTTTCTTCAAAAGAAACAACTTGCTATGCATATTTCGTTTATGAATGGTGGAAAGAAACATTTGAAAAAGCCACTATTCATTATGTCAATGGTGGAATTGGAGGAACCAGTTCTCACTTTGGAGCAGCGCGGGCAAAAGAAGATGTGTTAATTTATCAGCCAGATGTTATTTTTATAGATTTCAGTGTCAATGATGAAGCAGAACCATTTTTTCAAGAAACATATGAAGGAGTTCTTCGACAATTATTAACTTGGCAATCAAAGCCTGCTGTTGTGTTATTGAATAATGTCTTTTATGATACTGGACATAATGCCCAGGAATATCACAATGCTATTGGAGAGCATTACGGGATTCCTTATGTTAGCATAAAAGATACCATTTATGAAGAAATAAAAAAGGGGCGGTATACAAGAAAAGAATTGACACCAGATGGATTACACCCAAATGATAAAGGACATCGTCTTGTAGCGGAACAACTCATTCTGTTATTGGAAAATGTGAAAGAGCAAGTGGAAGGACAACGTATGGAAAATCCATATGAGAATTTAGAGAAAGTTTCTCTAGAACCTATGAAAGAGCCAATGACACAAAATGCATATGAAACAGCTTATCGTTTGACAATCCAAAATAGTATACCATTGTTAGAAGGCTTTCATGCGGATACAGAAGAAAAAAAGGGGCATCTTGACTTTTTTAAAAATGGTTGGATTGGAAAGAAGATAGGAGATCGTATTACCTTTTCTGTGGAAGGAAGCTGTATTGCTGTTCAATATCGAAAAACGATTCAAAAACCGTCACCGATTGCCAAAGTAGTTTTAGATGGAAACGAAGAGGAAACGATGATTTTAGATGGAAATTTTCAAGAGGATTGGGGAGATTGTCTATTTCTTCAACCAATTCTACACCATGGAGAAAATAAAAACCATACAGTTTCTATTGAAATAATAGAAGCAACACAAAAAGATCAAGCACCATTTTATTTACTATCTATTATTGGCGCCTAAAATAGTGTAAAATAAAGATGTTCTATTTTAGAAAAGGCGCATTATCATGCAATGATAAAGTCGAAAAGTCAAACAAAAGAAAAGCATGAGTGAAAAGAAAGGAGCAGGATCGTATGACAGCAAGAGAACAATACGAATTTTGGTGTACAGCACCTTATTTTGATGAAAAAACAAAAGAGGAATTAAAAACCATTGAATCAGATGAAAAAGAGATCGAAGATCGTTTTTATCGTGACTTAGAATTTGGTACAGGTGGGCTTCGTGGTGTAATTGGAGCCGGCACAAACCGTATGAATATTTATACAGTAAGAAAAGCAACGCAAGGGCTTGCAAACTATATTTTAAAAGAACAGGGTGAGAAAAAAGGCATTGCCATCGCCTATGATTCAAGAAATATGTCACCGGAGTTTGCAAAAGAAACAGCTCTTTGTATGGCTGGAAATGGAATTAAAGCCTACTTATTTCCATCATTGAGACCGACACCGGAGTTATCTTTTGCTTTAAGAGAGCTTGGTTGTACAGCAGGGGTTGTCATTACTGCAAGCCATAATCCGGCGGAATATAACGGATACAAAGTATATTGGGAAGATGGCGCTCAGATTACTTATCCAAAAGATGAAGAAATTATTGCAGAAGTAAATAAAGTGACAGATTATGCAAATGTAAAAACAATGGCAGAAGAAGAGGCAAAGGCGCAAGGGCTTTTGGAGATCATTGGAAGCAACATGGACGATCGTTACATGGAAGCGCTAAAGAAACTTGTATTAAGCCAAGATGCCATTAAGAGCCAAGCAAAAAACTTAAAAATCGTTTATACACCTCTTCATGGAACAGGAAATCTTCCAGTTCGAAGAATTTTAAAAGAATTAGGATTTGAACAAGTTTGGGTAGTAAAAGAGCAGGAACTTCCAGATGGAAACTTTAGCACAGTTGGCTATCCGAATCCAGAAGATAAAAAAGCGTTTACACTAGCATTAGAACTTGCAAAAGAAGTAGATGCAGATATTGTGTTAGCAACGGATCCAGATGCAGATCGCCTTGGAATCTATGCAAAAGACAGTAAAACAGGTGACTATATGAGCTTTACTGGAAATATGTCAGGAATGCTTATTTTAGAATATGAACTTACAAGAAAAAAAGAACTCGGTATTTTACCTGAAAATGGAGCGATTGTTACAACAATTGTATCCGGTAAAATGGCAAAAGAGATTGCAAAAGCCTATGGAGTAACATTAATTGAAACATTAACAGGTTTTAAATATATCGGAGAGCAGATCAAATTCTTTGAACAAAAGAAAAATCATGAATTTTTATTCGGATATGAAGAAAGTTATGGCTGCTTAGTAGGAACTCATGCAAGAGATAAAGATGCTGTTGTAGCGGTTATGGCGCTTTGTGAAGCTGCTGCTTATTATAAAGAAAAAGGAATCGATCTCTGTGAACAGATGAGAAACCTTTATGAAACTTATGGTTACTACAAAGAAGAGTTAGTGACAGTGACATTAAAAGGACAAGATGGAGCGAAAAAAATCCAGTCTATGATGGAACAGATTAGAAACAATCCGCCAGCTAAAATCGGCACTTATGGTGTGGAAGAATTCCGTGACTATAAGGCAGGAACTGTTCAAGTGATGAAAGATGGAGCAAAGAAAGAAACAGGATTACCAGTATCCAATGTACTATATTTCCAATTAGAAGATGGAGCATGGTGCTGTGTGCGCCCATCAGGAACAGAGCCAAAGATTAAATTTTACATTGGGGTAAAAGGAAATCAGGAAGAAAATGCACAGGAATTGCTCGATTCTTTAACAAATGCGGTAAAAGAATTAGCGGAATAATTAAAATAAATAAGACAGAAAAATAAAGAGAAAGTAAAGGAGGAAGGAAGCAATGAAACAACCTTTCGTATGGGGCGCTGCAACTAGTTCTTATCAGATTGAAGGAGCCTATCAAGAAGATGGAAAAGGTCTCAATATTTGGGATATCTATGTAAGAGAACAGGGCAAGATTTATGATGGACATACAGGAGATGTGGCTTGTGATCATTACCATCGTTTTCGGGAAGATGTAGCATTGATGAAAGAAATTGGATTACAAGGATATCGTTTTTCCATTAACTGGGCTAGAATTATTCCTAATGGAATTGGAGCTGTAAATTCAGAAGGAATTCGATTTTATAAAGAATTAATTGAGGAATTAAAGAAAGCGGGAATTGAACCATATGTAACGTTGTATCATTGGGAACTTCCTTATGAACTCTATAAAAAAGGTGGATTTATGAATCCTGATTTTGTAGAATGGTTTGGCTATTATGCAAAAGTAGTAGCAGAGAATTTCAGTGATCAGGTGAAATATTTCTTTACATTAAATGAACCACAGTGTTTCGTTGGACTTGGATTTTTAAATGGAGAACATGCGCCAGGATTGAAAATTCCAGTGAAAGATACGTTCTTAATGGCACATCATGTATTGATGGCACATGGAAGAGCTGTACAAATGTTAAGAGAATATGCAAAACAAGAAGTTCAAATTGGATATGCGCCAACAGGAACAATGAGCTATCCAGCTACCAATACAAAAGAGGACATAGAGGCGGCAAGGCAACATTTATTTGCTACAAATAAAGATTTGAACAACTGGACATGGAATGTTTCCTGGTGGTCTGATCCTGTTTTAAAAGGACAGTATCCAGAAGAAGGATTGGAATATTATCGGGAATATTTGCCAAAGATCAAAGAAAGTGATTTGAAACTGATTTCAGAGCCAATTGATTTCTATGGACAAAATATTTACAATGGAAAATGCATTCGTATGGGAGCAGATGGAAAGCCCGAAGAAGTAAAGCGTTATGCAGGATTTCCAAAAACAGCTATGGGCTGGCCGGTGACACCAGAATGTCTTTATTGGGGACCTAAGTTCTTATATGAGCGTTATGGGAAACCAATCTACATTACAGAAAATGGACTTGCTTGTCATGATGTTGTTTCTTTAGATGGAAAAGTTCATGATCCAAATCGTATAGACTTCTTGGGAAGATATTTGAAACAGCTAGAGCAGGCAAAAGAAGATGGAGTAGATGTTCGAGGATATTTCCAATGGTCGTTGATGGATAATTTTGAATGGGCTTGTGGTTATAATGAACGTTTCGGATTAATTTATGTGGATTATGAAACACAAAAACGAATTTTAAAAGATTCTGCTTATTGGTATCAAAATGTAATTAAAACAAGTGAGATTAAATAATAGAGTTGGAATAAAGAAAGAAGTCATTTTTATGGCTTCTTTTTTTCAATTGGACATACCGCATAGAATTCAGTATAATAGGAATGAATTAAAACGAAAGAACGAAACAGTACACATAGTGTGCTTATATTTTAAAAGTGAAAAGAAACGAAAGTTGAGGAAAATACTATGAAATGGAAAAAACTTACAATCGAAACAACCACAGCGGCAACGGATATGATAAGCTATGAGTTGGGAGAACTTGGAGTAGAAGGAATTGAAGTAGAAGATCATGTGCCTTTAACCGAAGAAGATAGAAAGATTATGTATGTGGATTTATTGCCAGATGAAATTGCTCCAGATGATGGAACGGCAAAGATCAACTGCTATATTGATGAAGACCAAGACCTTGAGCAGTTAGCCGAGCAAATTCAAGAAAAATTACAGGAGATCAGCGCATTTTTCCCAATTGGAACAGGAAAGATTACGTTTGGAGAGACAGAAGATAAAGACTGGATCAACAACTGGAAACAGTATTTTAAACCATTCCGTTTAGATGAAAATATTATTATTAAACCGACATGGGAAGAGTTAAAAGAACAAAAGGAAGACGATCTTGTCATTCAGATCGATCCGGGAACAGCTTTTGGTACGGGTTCCCATGAGACAACAAGACTTTGTATTTCCCAGCTTAAAAAATATATTAAGCCAGAGACAAAGATTTTAGATGCCGGTTGTGGAAGCGGAATTTTAGCGATTATCGCCATTAAATTAGGAGTAAAAGAGGCGTTGGGAATCGACATTGATCCAAATGCGATTATTGCTACAAAAGAAAATATGGCAATTAACGATGTGACAGAAGAGCAGTTAAAAGTGATTCAAGGAAATATTTTAGAAGATCAGTCTTTCCAAGATGAGATTGGATATGACTGTTATGATATTGTTGTGGCAAATATTTTAGCAGATGTTATCTGTCCATTATCTGGAAAAGTGACGCCACATTTAAAGAAAGGCGGAATTTTCATCACTTCTGGAATTATTAATACAAAAGAAGAGGAAGTAAAAGAAGCGATTCTTTCCAATAACATGGAAATTCTTGAGATCAATCACTTAGGAGAATGGGTATCCATTACTGCTACACCAAAACAAAAATAAGGAACAAGATCCTATAAGTAGGAAAAAGAAGAAAAGTTCAGTTGGTTTTGATAGGAACGGACAATCGTATAAGCAACAGTTTATATGATTAAGAAAGAAAAGCGAGAAAGGAAAAGATTTATGTATCGTTTTTTTGTAGAACCTTCTCAAGTTGGAGCGGAAGAGATCGTCATTACTGGTGCCGATGTCAATCACATAAAAAATGTTCTTCGCATGAGAATTGGAGAAGAGATTGCAATTAGTGATGGACAGGAGAGGGAATATTATTGTATAATTGATAAGTTAGAAGAAAATCAGGTCATCGCCCATATTAAAGAAATGGCAGAGGAAAGTAAGGAGTTGCCAGTGAAAATCACGCTCTTTCAAGGGATTCCAAAATCGGATAAATTAGAGCTGATTGTTCAAAAAGCGGTAGAACTTGGTGCGTGTGAAATTGTGCCAGTGGCTATGAAGCGTTCCGTTGCCAAAATCGAGCCGAAGAAAGCGGAGAAGAAAGTGGAACGATTGAATGCGATCGCTCTTAGCGCAGCAAAACAAGCCAAGAGAAGCATGATTCCGGAAGTTTTGATGCCGATGAGTTGGAAAGAGGCAGTGCAATATGGGAAGACAATGGACAAATGTCTTGTTCCTTATGAAGATGAGAGAGGAATTGCTCACGGAAGGGCGCTCGTAAAAAGTCTTCATGGAACAAAGAATATTGGTGTTTTTATTGGGCCTGAAGGCGGTTTTGATGAACGTGAGATCGAGGAAGCGAAAGAAGCTGGCTTTGAGATTATGACATTGGGAAAACGCATTTTAAGAACGGAAACAGCAGGATTAGCAATCCTTAGTATTCTAATGTTTGAGTTAGAAGAAGAATAAGAGAATACGAAAGACGACTAAAAAAGAGTCATTTGGTATTATGATAGAGGTTAAATTTTATTTGATCCCAATAGTATAAGATAGGAGATTTGTTTAGTTGTTAAAAATATAGACAAATATAATTGTTTATAGT
>Cebus_capucinus_imitator_PRJNA485217_SSR047__coassemble_1265_pt1 | contig 17937 bp, 14 predicted proteins | sample Cebus_capucinus_imitator_PRJNA485217_SSR047__metabat2_low_PE_010 | metagenome-assembled genome bin Cebus_capucinus_imitator_PRJNA485217_SSR047
TTATTTTCTATCTTTATCATGTCCTGTATTTTAACGATTTAACATATAGTAAAGTGAATTCCACTTCAATTCATTTTTTAAGTTTTTAATGGTCGTATTGGAATCGATATAAACGGTTTCAATTCCCATGGCTTCCGCCCAATCTCCCATTTGCTCTGCTGTTAAATCATAAGTAAAGGCTGTGTGATGAGCCCCTCCTGCTAAGATCCAGCTCTCTGCGCCCACTTCAAAACTTGGTTTTGGTGTCCAAAACGCAGTGGCTACTGGTAACTTAGGCATTGGTTTTTCCACTTTTTTACAGTCCACTTCATTGATAATTAAACGGAAGTGATTTCCCATGTCGATTAAAGACGTTGCAATTCCCGCTCCTGTTTTTGATGTAAAGACTAAACGGGCAGGATCTTCTCGATCTCCCATGGACAATGGATTTACTTTAATTCCGATCGGTCCTTCGGAAATGGTTGGGCAAACTTCCAGCATATGAGATTGTAAAATTCCTTCTTTTCCTGCTACTAAATTATACGTATAGTCTTCCATAAAAGAAGTTCCTTTTGCATCTTTCATTCCTGCTGTCATAACTTTCATTAAGCGGACCATAGCCGCTGTTTTCCAGTCGCCTTCTCCGCCGAATCCATATCCTTTTTCCATCAATCTCTGGATTGCCAACCCCGGCAATTGTTTTAAAGAGCCAAGATCGCCAAAGTGTGTAACAATCGCTTGATAATTTTTCTCTGTTAAAAACTTTTCAAAACCGAGTTCAATTTGCGCCTGTACCGCTACATGATCCCGAAATTCTTTTTCATCTCTGCCTTCTAGTAAAATATCATATTTCTCATAATATTCTTCCACTAAGGCATCGACATCTGCTGTTTTTACCTCTTCTACATATTCCGCAATTTCATTCACCGGATAAGCATCTACTTCCCAACCAAACTTGATCTGAGCTTCTACTTTATCCCCTTCTGTCACTGCTACATTTCTCATATTATCCGCAACTCTTGCAACTCGAATCTTTCTGCTCTCCACAATTCCAACGGCTGTGCGCGTCCAACTTGCAATTCGTTTTTGTACGTCTTCTTTGCTCCAATGTCCAACGATTACTTTGCGTTCCATTCCCATTCTTGTTACAATATGTCCATATTCCCGATCGCCATGAGCTGATTGATTTTCATTCATAAAGTCCATATCGATGGAGTCATATGGAATCTCTTCATTAAATTGTGTATGGAAATGCAGCAAAGGTTTTCGACATTCTTGCAATCCGAAAATCCAAGACTTTGCCGGTGAAAATGTATGCATCCATGTAATAACACCTGCACAGCTTTCATCATCGTTGGCTTCATTAAAGAGACGACGAATGGAACTACTGTCCAATAAAGTAGGTTTCCATACAATTTCAAACGGTAAATTGCCGGATTGATTGAGATGATCGACGATTATTTTTGAATGTTCTGCCACATTTCTTAAACATTCTTCTCCATATAAATCTTGAGAACCTGTTGCAAACCAAAACTTGTATTGATTAACCATATTCATAAGAACCTCCGCTTTTCTTCTTGATCAGTTTTCCTATTTTTCATTGTTTTTTACTGATTTTATTTTACAAAGCATACAGTTCTTTTTCAATTTCGTAACTCTATCACTTCTTTTAAAAAGTTACCTATTCCGATCAAAATGACGGACACTTTTGCGAACGATTAGTTCCGGTTCTAATACAAATTTTTTCTGCTCACAAAGTGGCTCTTCCAACAGCTCCATCATCAAATCACATGATTTTTGTGCCAAAATTCCTACATTTTGTGCAACGGTCGTAAGTTCTATTTCAAATAAATATTCATTTAATGTATCATCATAGCTCACAATGGAAATATCATTTGGCACCTTTAATCCTAATTCATGAATTCCTCTTAAAAATCCAAGGGTCATCATATCGCTGCATATTACGACTGCACTGGCTTTTATCTCTATAATCGTTTTTACCGCTTCATACCCACTTTTAAAACGATTATCCCCTGCAATCAAATATTCCTCTTTTATCGGCAAATTCGCTTCTTCCATCGCCTGCTTATAGCCGAGCATACGAAGCGTTCCATTGCCACAATAATCATCGATATAAATACACGCAATCGTTTGATGCCCTTGTTCTATTAAATACTTTGTCGCCTCATAACCGCCCTTTTGGTTGTCAAATCGAACTTGACTGCATGTCATTTGCTCAAACGCTCTATCGACCATCACATAAGGAATGTGCAAGTCTTCCACCTGTTGTTTAAATTGTTCATAGTGATAGTACGATTCATTGCTTTGAATAATAAAAATTCCATCAACTCCTCTTGAATCCAAACTCGCCAATAATTTTTTATCATTTTCAAAAGAATCGTCGGTGTTGACAAACATTAAGTAATATCCTTTTTCCCGACAATCTTTTTCCAAGCGATTCGCCAATGTAGAAAAAAATGTATTTTTAATATCCGGTAACAGCAATGCAAGTGTATGACTTTTTTTCGTAACTAAAGCTCTTGCCATCTGGTTTACGACATAGTTTTTCTCTTTTGCAATTCGTTTTACCATCTCTTTATTTTCTTCAGAAATTCTGCATGGTTTATCATTTAAAATTAAAGAAACTGCTCCAACAGAAATTCCTGCTTCTTTTGCGATATCCTTTAATGTCACTTTCCTTGTTTCTTTTTGTTCTTTCATTCTGTCAGTTTCCCTTCTCTCTCTTTTTTCCAAATGGATCAATCAGTCACTGACAGGTTCTTCGCATCATAAATATAAAATCATTGTTAAAACAAACATAAAGATGACACCTGAAATCATTGGAATAGAAGTGCGTTTTACAACTTCTAATGGCTCTTTTTTAATGGAGCCAGCTACAATCATAACAACCGCAGAAACTGGTGATACCGCACGCAATAAGTTACCGGCAAGTCCCATTGGAATTGCTACTGCTAATACATTGATTCCAGCCGCTTCTGCAAGAGGTACCATAAGTGGAACCATTGCAAAGAATAATGCGGTACCGCTTCCGCTTAATACGACGATTAATACTGTTAATAATACAAGAATCAGTGGAAGCACAAATCCCATTCCGCCTCCATGTAAATTCGTCATGGCATTTTGTAATGCTTCGATAATGCCGATGGACTGTAATCCGGTTACAAAAGTTGTACCTGCTACTAATAGAGCGACAATCGGCATGGCATTTCCCATTCCTTTAAAGAATGTTTCTGTGGAATCCAATGTTTCTTTCATATTTCTTGTGCGAATGAGTTCACATACGATAGCAATTACCATGGAGAATAAAACAGCCACTTCTACGCTTAATGTAATTTTTATATCTGTAACCGTTTGTAAAATAAATACAAGAATTAACATAAGAATTGGAAGTAGTGGAAGAATTCCATAGATCAACTTGTAAAGGAATCCACCGCTGATTTCTTCTACTTTACCAGTGTCCACTTGTTCTGTTTTTCCATCTAATTTCTTATCACAGTGTTTCTGCCACAAATAATGAACGATTGCCATAACAATCAATGTCGGAATGGAAACAATGGCATGATACTTAAATACATAGTCGCTGGCAGTAAGCCCTGCAAACTGCGCTGTATTGGATAATTCCGCCGCCATCGCTACGTTATCGCTTCCAAGTGGTGTTGGCATAACCGTTGCTGTTGTTGCTATAATTGCACCTGCTGTCAATGCTGACATTCCCGATTGTAACATAATTGGATAAAGAGTTGCAAGCAAGATGATTGCAAGGTTTGATGCGCTTGGAATAACGAGTGATAAAATATTTCCAAGTAAAAATACTGCTGGAACTAAAATATAAACGGATTTAATCTTTCCAATTGGTTTTGTTAAAATGCTAACCGTTACATCATTTGCCTTAATATGGCTCATATAAGAGGAATACCCCCCTAAAATTAAAATAATAAATCCTGATGCAACAATAATCGATTTAAACTGATCGGCAATCGCCTTTAACGGATCTAAAAAGAACACTCCTGTTGATTCAAACTCTTTAATGGCAATGCCATTTCCTGATGCCATAGCGATGAACATTAAAACAATTCCCATAAAGAATAATGAGATTTTAATGTCCATTTTTTTAATCAACATTACTACTACAATCACAACGGCAAGCAATGCTGAAAGATACATAATTGCTGAAGACATGAATTTACTCCCTTCTTACTTTTCACTTTTCATAAATTCTTTTTCTTTTTTTCCTAAATACATGTTCCAATGGATTGTAAAAACCATTTGCGGAATTCTTCCCCATCAATATCGACGCAAACTTTTGTGTTCGCTTCTCGTTTTAAATATCCTTTTAAGTCGACGACAGTACAGCCTCTTGTAAGCCCATTTCCTAATTCCACATCGACAAACGTATCGGCTGTTTCAAAAAGTTCTGGCTTTAATAAGTAAGCAGTTGCACAGCAGTCATACATTTTAAGCCCTGTATGGAACGTGCCGCCACGATATTTTTTAAATAAGCAATGAGCCATCTGTCCAACTTGACCAAGCTCTAATAATTTCTCCGTATCTTCTGGCATAACAAGCGCCTTCCAGCCGACATCAAGACCAGCCATTACAATTGGAACACCTGAATCAAAGACAATTTTTGCCGCCTCTGGATCCGTTGCGATATTGAATTCAGACATAACGCCTTTATTTCCACGAGTGATGGAACCGCCCATCATTACAATTTCCTTAATGTTGCTCTTCACTTCTGGATAAAGAGAGAAAAGCATTGCAACGTTTGTCAACGGTCCAATTGGCATAAGCGTCATTGGCTCTTGACTGTCCATAATCACACGTCTCATAGCATTGACCGCATGTTCTTCTAATAAAAGCTCTGTCTTTGGCTCTGGAAAATCAAATCCTTCCATTCCACTGGCTCCATGAATATCCGATGCATCGACAAAAGGTTCGATCAATGGGCGTTCTGCTCCTCTTGCCACAGGCACATCTTTGCCAAAAAAGCTCAACAAGCGAAGTGCGTTGTTTGTCACCTTGGAAATCGACACATTGCCAGCCACTGTTGTCATTAATTTCACATCAAGTTCTTCTGAAAACAATGCAATGGCGATGGCTAATGCATCATCAATTCCTGGATCTGTATCGATAATAATTGGTCTTTTACTCATCACTTATACCTCCTTAAAATACATCATAACTTCTTCTTTTGTTGGAATAGACTGTTGTGCTCCACGTTTTAATACGGTAAGCGCCGATGCTCTTGTGGCAAATTCAATGCTCTCTTCCATCGATTTTTCTTCGCTTAAACTCGCCGCTAAAGCGCCAATATAAGTATCTCCTGCTGCCGTTGTATCAACAGCTTTTACTCTATGAGCTGGAATCTCTAACAGTTCCTCTCCTGCCTGATAAACGCTTCCATGTTCTCCCATCGTAATAATAACTTGTTTGCAGCCAAGTTCTTGGAATTTTTTAATTCCTTTTTGACAGCTTTCTTTATCCTTTGGAAAAACTCCTGTGAAAAATTCACATTCCGACTGATTGACAACCATGAGATCGATATAAGAAAACACTTCCTCTAAAATCTCTTTGGCCGGAGCCGGATTAAAAATGGTATACATGCCCAGCTGTTTTGCGACTTTTAAAGATTCAAAAATCGTCTCTTGCTGACATTCAAATTGGGTGACAAAAATATCATTTGCTTCTCCAACTTTTTCCATCAATCCTCTTACTTCTTCCTTTTGAATTCCATAATTCGCACCATGGCTTAAAATAATGCGGTTATCTCCTTCATGGCGTGTAATAAAAGCAATGCCTGTTTTTTCTTTCTCACTTTTTATTACTTCTGTACAAGAAACACCATATGCTTTGAGCGAATGTAATAGCTCTGCTCCAAATGGATCGTTTCCAACACAAGCGATCATCTCTGTATTGGCTCCTGATTTTGAAGCCGCTACCGCTTGGTTTCCACCTTTTCCTCCCGCATTGAACAAAAGGTCCTTTCCATCAACCGTTTCACCTGCTTGTGGAATTCTGTCACATTCTATTGTTAAGTCCATATTAAGACTTCCAAATACGACTACTTTTCTCATGCTGCTTTCCCTTTCTTTGTGATAAAACGTTTTATCAAATTCTATCATCTTATCCCCATAACGTCAACACTGACATTTTACACATATTTCCTATCTTATTTTTGTGTATTTTTCACAGTTACATTTGTTTTTTATTTAACAATACCCTTTTTTTCGCTCTGTGCCTATGATTTTAGCACTGATGCCACTTTCTATTTTTCCCCTTCTTTTTGTAAAAATCATAAAAATTCTCCAAATCTTAACAAAATTTTTATTTTTTTCCTTCGTTCTCTTGCAAAAAGCCCCTCAAAACAGAACTCATGCACAAAGCCCTTTTTCAACCTTTTTCAAAAAGAAGAAACTTTTCTTCTAATTTGACCTGTGGTAAAATACTTGGTAAGAGAAACAAATAACTAACATTCATTGATAAAAAGGAGTATTGATTTATGGAATACCGAATTGAACACGACTCTATGGGTGAAATCAAAGTGCCTGCCGATGTTTACTGGGCAGCACAAACAGAACGAAGTTTTGAAAATTTTAAAATTGGCATTGAAAAAATTCCAATGGAAGTGATCTACGCTTTTGGTATTTTAAAAAAGGCGGCTGCCCTTGCCAACCATCATCTTGGAAAACTGGATACAAAGCGCTGTGAACTCATTTCCCAAGTATGCGATGAAATCATAGAAGGAAAATTAGACCGTCACTTCCCTCTCTCCGTTTGGCAAACAGGAAGCGGTACTCAGTCCAATATGAACGTCAACGAAGTCATTGCAAACCGAGGAAATGAAATCGCTGGTGAGAACTTGCTCCACCCAAACGATCATTCCAATATGTCCCAAAGTTCCAATGATACTTTTCCTACTGCTATGCACATTTCCGCCGTATTGGAAATCGAAAACAAGCTCTTCCCTGCTATGGATACTTTCATTGCAACATTGGATCGGTTAGAACGAGAAAATGAGGGCATTGTAAAAACTGGGCGCACGCATCTTCAAGATGCTACTCCAATCACTTTTTCCCAAGAAATTAGCGGCTGGAAGCAGATGATTCTCGCCACAAAAACAATGTTGCAGTCAAGCCTTTCTGGATTAAAAGAATTAGCCCTTGGTGGAACTGCTGTTGGCACCGGATTAAATGCTCCAAAAGGATTTGATGTGGAAGTTGCAAAAAGAGTGACGGAACTCACCGGCATTTCTTTTGTTACCGCACCAAATAAATTCCACGCCCTTACAAGCAAAGACGCCCTTGTATTTGCCCATGGCGGCTTAAAGGCATTGGCTGCCAACTTAATGAAAATCGCCAATGATATTCGCTGGCTTTCAAGCGGCCCTCGCTGCGGTCTTTCTGAAATATTGATCCCTGAAAACGAACCAGGAAGCTCCATTATGCCAGGAAAAGTCAATCCAACCCAATGTGAATCTATGACAATGGTGGCAGTTCAAGTCATGGCAAATGATGTGGCAGTTGGCATGGCTGCCTCCCAAGGAAACTTTGAGTTAAATGTATTTATGCCAGTTTGTATTTACAATTTCTTACAGTCCGTTCGTCTATTGACCGACTCCATTTTAAGTTTTAACAAACATTGTGCCGTTGGAATTAAAGCAAATCGAGAAAAGATGGAAGAAAACCTTCACCGCTCTTTAATGCTTGTCACCTGTTTAAATCCGTATATCGGATATGACAACGCTGCAAAAACAGCGAAAAAAGCATTTAAAGAAAATATTTCCTTAAAAGAAGCCTGTGTTTCTCTAGGATTTTTAACGGAAGAACAATTTGATGAAGTTTTCCACCCAGAACATATGGTATAAACCGATAAAAAAGGAGACAATTGATTATGAATATAAATGAACAAGCGCTGAAATTACACGAAGAAATGCATGGAAAAATTGAAGTAGTTTCTCGCAAAAAAATCGAAACAAGAGAAGATCTTTCCCTTCTCTATACCCCTGGTGTTGCAGAACCTTGCCGTCAAATCGCAGCGGACTATGAAAAATCATTTACATTGACACGCCGTTCTAATTTGGTAGCTGTTATCACCGACGGAACTGCTGTCCTCGGTCTTGGGGATATTGGCCCTGCTGCCGGAATGCCTGTTATGGAGGGAAAATGTGCTTTATTTAAAGAATTTGGCGATGTCGATGCCTTCCCTCTTTGCATTGACTCAAAAGACACGGATACGATTGTAAACACCATCGCCTTAATCTCAAAAAGTTTCGGCGGAATTAACTTAGAAGATATTGCGGCTCCAAGATGTTTTGAAATCGAACGCCGTCTAAAAGAAGTGTGCGATATTCCTGTATTCCACGACGACCAGCACGGAACAGCAATTGTTGTGGCTGCCGCTCTATTAAATGCGATGAAACTGACAAAGAAAACAATGGGCGAGATGAAAATTGTAATTAACGGCGCCGGTGCCGCAGGAATTGCCATTGGAAAACTCTTAATTAACATGGGATTTGGAAATATCGTTATGTGCGATATTCAAGGAATCATCTGTGAAGGCGATGACGGATTAAACGCTGGACAAGAAGAGATCGCAAAAATCAGCAATCGAAACAAAGAACACGGCACCCTTGCCGATGCTCTAAAAGGTGCCGATGCCTTTATTGGAGTTTCCAGACCAAATCTTGTAACGAAAGAAATGGTTGCTGCCATGAATCAGGGAATTGTATTTGCTATGGCAAACCCAACTCCTGAAATTATGCCGGAAGAAGCAAAAGCTGGCGGCGCTGTTGTCATCGGAACTGGTCGTTCTGATTTTCCAAACCAGATTAATAACGTTCTTGTCTTCCCTGGTATTTTTAAAGGCGCCCTCTCTGTTCGTGCCAAAGAGATCACAGAAAGCATGAAAGAGCGAGCAGCCTATGCCATTGCTGGCATGATTTCTGAAGAGGAGTTGACTGCTGACTATATTATTCCATCTGCCTTAAATAAAGAGGTAGCTGATGTGGTGGCAAAAGCGGTTGCAGACGTTGCCATCGAAGAAGGAATTGCAAGATAAAAAAGTCCATTAAAGAAACGATAAAAAAGCCATGAAACGCTTTTATGCGCTCATGGCTTTTTATCGTTTTATTTTATTTTTCTATTCTTCTTACGCTTGTTTTACTGGCTTTTTAATCATTCCAAGTATCACTGCTCCTACAAGAGAACCAATGAGAAGCGCTAAGGCAAATTGCAATGGATTATGAATGACTCCAATTACCCAAAGACCACCATGTGGCGCTGGAGATGCACAGCCAAATAACATAGATAAAGCACCTGCTACTGCAGAACCTACTACACAAGATGGAATCACGCGAAGTGGATCCGCTGCTGCATATGGAATTGCACTTTCAGAAATAAAGGAGAATCCCATAATAATATTTACTAACCAAGAAGAACAATCTTTCTTTGTAAATTTATTTTTGAATAATAAACTAGAAAGAGCAATCGCAATTGGAGGCACCATACCACCGATCATAACCGCTGCCATAGCTGTGCTTCCGATTCCTGCTAAATTTGGATCCGCTGCTGCAATTTCAATAGAAGCTGTTCCGAATACATAAGCTGCTTTATTAAATGGTCCACCCATATCAATGGACATCATTCCGGCTGCAATAGCGCCTAATAAAATAGCGCTTGTGCCATTCATAGAATTTAAGAAGTTTGTCATTCCTGTATTAATAACCGCAATAATTGGGTTAAAAATAGCCATAATAACGCCGATTAATAAAATTCCGGCAACCGGATAAATAAGCATTGGTTTAATGCCTTCTAAGCTCTGTGGCAAGATTTTATCGCATAATTTTCGAAGTCCAAGCACTAAATAACCGGCTACAAAACCTGCAAATAACGCTCCTAAAAATCCAGGTGTTACCCCTTCCACAGCAGTTAATGTCATACCGCTTTTTGCCAATGCGCCGCCGACAATACCAACTGCTAACGCTGGACGATCCGCAATACTCATAGCAATAAATCCTGCTAAAATTGGGAGCATAAATCCAAATGCCTGATCCCCTACATGTTTAAAGAACGCCGCCAATGGTGTTCCCACACCGAAGAGATCTGGATTAGCTGGATCATAAGTATCTAATAAAAAGGCAATGGCAATTAAAATTCCGCCGCCAATAACAAATGGGAGCATATGGGATACCCCATTCATTAACTGTTTATATAAAGTACGTCCAACACTTTCTTTCTCCTGGACTTCATCGCTTTGTGAAGCTCCGCCTCCTGCGTGGTGATAGATTGGAACTTTTTTATCGATTACTTTTTGAATCAATTCTTCTGGCTTATGAATTCCATCTGCAACTTTTACTTGAAGAACTGGCTTTCCTTCAAAACGAGCCATTTCCACTTGCTTATCGGCTGCTACAATAATACCGTCACATTGTTCAATTTCTTCTTTTGTCAATATATTTTTTGCTCCGCCAGAACCATTTGTTTCCGCTTTTAATGGGTAGCCCATTTCTTTTCCTTTTTGTTCTAACGCTTCCGCTGCCATGAAAGTATGAGCAATTCCAGTTGGACAAGCAGTAACCGCTAATACACGGTATCCGTTCTGTGTGGAAACTTGTTTTGTCTCTTCTTGTTTCACTTCTTCTGCTTTCGTTTCCTCTGGGAACTTCTCTTGTTCTTTTTTATCAATAATTCTTAAATACTCATCTTTATCTTTTGCCGCTAAAAGATCTGCTCGAAATTGATCGTCCATTAAAATAGTAGAAAGTCGAGATAATACTTCTAAGTGAACGTCACTTCCTTCTGCTGGCGCTGCAATCATAAAGAATAAGTTGGAAGGCTCTCCGTCCATGGAATCATAATCCACTCCTGCTGGCACTGTCATGGAAGCAAGCCCTGCTTTTGTTACCGCCTTATTTTTGGAATGAGGAATTGCAATTCCCGCTCCTATGGCAGTTGTGCCCATTTCTTCTCTTGTAAGAATGCCTCGCTTATACTCTTCTTTGTCTGTCAAATTACCTGTTTGATCCATAAGACCAATCAGCTTATCAATAGCTGCTTCTTTGGAATCCACAGATACACCGAGCTCAATGGCTTCTTTTTTCAACAAATCTGTAATTCTCATACTGGTTCCTCCTCTTTTTTCTATTGTTTAAAGTTGTTTCCATAACTCCATAATATCATCATAAGCTGCAAGCCCTTCTGAAAATGCGGTTGCACTTCCTGTTGCCGCTCCAAGTTTTAATGCCTCTTCATAGCTTCCTGTTTTTTCATAGCCTGCAAGAAATCCTGCTACCATAGAATCTCCGGCACCAACGGAATTTTTTACCGTTCCTTTTGGAGTTCCCATGCGATAGATATTTTTCTCCTCATCAATTAAAATAGAGCCGTCTCCTGCCATGGAGATTAACACATTTCTTGCGCCCATTTCCTGTAATTTTTTCGCATAGAAAACAATTTCTTCATCACTTTTTAATACAGTTCCAAACATTTCACCTAATTCATGATTGTTCGGTTTAATTAAAAATGGCTGATATTTTAAAACATTGAGCAAGAGATCTTTTGTGGCATCTACGACAATTTTAATCTGTCTTCCTTGTAAACGCTCCATAATCTTTTCATAAATATCCGCTGGCAATGTCTTTGGAATGCTTCCTGCCAAAACTAAGCTGTCATTTTCTTGTAATCGATCCAATTTGGCAAACAGTTCCTCTAACGCCTCATCTGTGATCACAGGTCCTTGTCCATTGATCTCACTTTCTTCTTGAGACTTAATCTTTACATTAATTCTGCTCATTCCTTCTTGTAAATGAATAAAGTCCGTTTGAATTCCCATGGCTTTTACACCTTTTTCAATGGCTTCCCCTGTGAATCCTGCAATAAACCCAAGAGCAACACTATCAAATTGCAGCTCCTTTAATACGACGGATACGTTAATTCCCTTTCCTCCGTAATAGACTGCTTCATCGCTTGTGCGATTCACTTCTCCTAATGAAAGGTTGTCAACTTTCACCACATAATCAAGAGCCGGATTAAATGTAACTGTGTAAATCATTACGCCTCTACCTCCTTTATAATCGCTGCATCTACATATTTTTGTGCTGGTTTTTGATCCGTAAGAATAATTGCTTCTTCTAATTTCGCGAATGTCACCGCAGTTGTTTTTGCAAATTTCGTATGATCCGCTAAAATATAAGCATTTAATGAGCGTTTAATCGCTTCTTTCTTCACATAAGCCTCATCAACGGTTGGGGTGCTAAATCCCCCTTCTATGGAAATTCCATTGGTTCCAATAAAACATTTTGTAAAATTATATTTTCTTAAATTATCAACGGCCTCTGTTCCAATAATTGCTTCGGTATTTCCTTTTAATTCTCCACCGAGAATATAAGTTCTAATTCCTTTTTTTATTAACTTCTTCCCGTGAACAATTCCATTTGTTACAAAGGTTGCCCGTTTTTCTGTAATATAATCAATCATTTTCTCTGTGGTTGTCCCTGCGTCGAGAAACACTATATCTTCTTCTACAAGCAAGCTCGCTGCATAACGACCAATTTTCTCTTTTTCTATTTGACTCCATGTATTTTTTGTATCAACATCATACTCCGTTGTCAAAAATTCTTGTTCAAATCTAGTGGCGCCTCCATGTACTTTCTTTAGCTTTCCTTGTCGGTCAAGAACGGTCAAATCCCGTCTTATTGTCGATTCTGAAGCATCGAAGAGTTTTGTCAGTTCCAATACGGTCACCGCATTTTTCTCCTCTAAATACTTTAAAATCGCCTGTTGTCTTTCTTCTGTTAACATGTGCAGCTCCTCCTTACAGTTTTCATTATAGCACTTTTTTCCCGTTTGTCAATCACTTTCAGTCATTTTCTTTCAAATTAATTCATATATTTTATTTGTTTCAATCAATTACAGTCATAAAATTTCCAATTCCATTCATTTTCCCTCCATATATCGCCACAAATATGACTGATTTTGACGATGATTAAAAAAAGAACACTTTCTGCCAAATGAAAACTTTGTCTCTGGCAAAAAAGCGTTCTTCTTTTTTATTCTTTTATAATTCTTGTATCTTCATGCTCTTCATAAGTCTTTGTAAAAATGTGGCTTCCATCATTTTTTGTTTCATCGGTATGATAAAATAAATATTCATGCTCCTCTGGTTGGAGAGCCGCCTGAATGGAAGCAAGTCCAGGGTTTGCAATCGGTCCAATTGGCAGCCCTTTATTTTTATAGGTATTATATGGGGAATCAATTGTCAGATCGCTATAAAGAACTCGATTCACATTATATTTTCCCTCTGTCAAAGGATAAAGAACCGTTGGACACATTTGTAATTTCATATCTATTTTTAAACGATTGTAAATCACGCCTGCAATCGTCGGTCTCTCTTCATCTAATTTCGCTTCTCTCTCAATAATGGCTGCAATATTAATGATATTATATAACCCTTGTTCGGAACTATTTATTTCTTCTCCTAACGATGCCATCACATTATCTTCAAACGCCTGCAACATTCTCGCTACGATGTCGCTGGCACTTGCTCCCTCTTTAAACTCATACGTCGCCGGAAATAAAAATCCTTGTAACTGATAGTCGACCCCTTCTGGTATTTCTAACTGTTTTAAAAATTCAAAATTATAATCCAAAGTATTGGCCGCCTGTAAAAATTCCTCTTCCGTACAAAGTCCCGCTTCTGCAACTCTTGCAGCAATCATTTGAACCGTGTATCCTTCCGGAACAACTACTTTTATCAGATCTTTTTGTTGTCCACCTTCTGCAATCGTCTGTAACATCTCATCAATGGTCATTCCTTTATGCAAAGTAAACGTTCCATAACGAAGTTTCATTCCATACTCTGAATTTTTTGCCTTCATAACAAAAGATAATTCATATTGAATTAATCCATTCTCTTTTAAAATCTCCGCAATTTCTTTTGTATTCGTCCCTTGCTCAATTGTAATTTCAACTTCTTCTCCTTCCTTTGACACTTGATTGCGATACTCTTTATAGATTCCTAGAAAAGTAAATGCAAGAAATCCAACTCCACAAAGTACGATAAGAAGTATAATTAGAAGAATTATTTTTCCTTTCTTCATTTTCTCTGCTCCTTTCTTGACAGTGTACTTGCTTATAATCTTCGCATAATCATTATACCATATTTTTCCCGTTTCTTTTTATCAAATTCTTACAACTTTCGTACTATTTTTTCACACTCTTCCCTACATCTTTTTCTCCCTCGTTCTGCTATACTAAGTTTAGAATCCCACACAAAGTTTTAGAAATTATTTTTATGTTACAGAAAGGAATCGTTTTGTCATGTTCTTTCCAAAGATTATTCTTCTATATATAACGGCTCTCTCGGAATCCGTTCTCTATCAGCACTTGTCATCGCTTCCTCTTCCAGCCGATTGTACCATTGAATCTCTATCGACGCTTCCGCCCTCTATGGCTCTCTCTTCTTCCTTATCCAAAGAACCATATTGTTCGAAAGCATTGCTTATTACCGACACCGTTACTTGGTTAAATGGAGAGCCACTTCCCGTTGATCGCTTGCCGACTCTTGGCATCGGAACTGATGGACTTTTTGGAATTCCCTATGTATTTGAATCATTGGATTCTCTCGATACAGACGGAATCTCTCTTGTATTTTGCCGCTTTCATCACCTTCCTCTTACTCTATTAGAAACAAAACATCTATTGTTAAAAGAATGGGCGCCTGAACAAGCGGTGGAATTTCAAACACTTTATCGTTCCTTTCCGCCTTCTGATCATTTGCCGCCTCTTCCAGATGATCTTGATGAAGTGAAACAATATTTATCCGATTATCAAAAAGGGGCTTATGAATTTTTTGAACATGGGCTTTGGGCAGTGTTCCATAAAGAAACGCAATCCATTATCGGACAATGTGGCATTGAATACAAAGAACGAGATGGGATCGCCCGCTATGAACTTCAATATATGATCACCCCTTCTTTTCAGGGAAAGGGATTGGCTTTTGAAATCTGTTCTGAAGTTTTATCTCTCGCTAGAGATTTTTTCTATATCGAAATACTTCATGCCCTGATTGAACCTGAAAATACCCGTTCTATTGCTCTTATCGAAAAGTTAGGATTTCAAAAAATCGATTCCATACGAGCGGATCGGAAACAAGTCCTCGTCTATGAAAAGATTTGCTTTCCACCGAAATCTTCGCTATAATGAACGAGAAACAATAATAAAACACAAATAGAAAGGAAGTATACAAATGGCACAAAATCCAATTGTTACAATTAAAATGGCAAACGGTGATATTATGAAAGCGGAATTATATCCACAAATAGCACCGAATACAGTGAATAACTTTATCAGCTTAATTAATAAAGGATTTTATAATGGTTTAATTTTTCACCGTGTTATCAATGGCTTTATGATTCAAGGCGGCTGCCCAAACGGAAACGGCATGGGAAATCCTGGATACTCTATTAAAGGAGAATTTAGCCAAAATGGTTTTTCTAATCAGTTTAAACATACAGAAGGTGTCCTCTCCATGGCACGTTCTATGATGCCAGACTCTGCCGGTTCTCAGTTCTTTATTATGCATAAAGCAGCTCCTCACTTAGATGGCGCTTACGCATCTTTTGGAAAAATCATCGAAGGCATGGATATTGTCAATAAAATCGCAGAAACAAAGACGGATTATTCCGATCGCCCATTGGAAGAACAGAAAATTGAATCAATGACAGTGGAATTATTTGGTGAAGTTTACCCAGAACCTGAAACTTTATAATTAGGAGATTATTATGGATCGTAAAATGATTTTTTTCGACATCGACGGAACTTTAGTTCCTGATTGTACGAATAATATTCCTGATAGCGCAAAACGTGCCATTCAACAAGCAATGGAACAAGGGCATCTCGCCTTTATTAACAGCGGAAGAACGTTAATCAACATTCATGATTACATAAAGGAAGTTGGATTTTCCGGATATTGCTGTGGCTGCGGTACTGAGATCTATGTGGGAGAGGAAACTCTTTATTTCTATGAACTTCCCCTCTCTGATTGCAATGAAATTATTGACTTTTTCTATAAAAACAATATTTCCAGCTTATTTGAAGGAAGTGACTCCCTCTATATTTTAGGGGAGGAAGCCTACACACCTGCCACCGCTTCCATTGAAGAGTCCATGGGAATTAAGTTCCTTCCACTGGATACGGAAGAAATTCGCAAAACCGCACAGTTTACAAAACTTCTCTATTGGACACCAAATCATATGGCGGATTCCATCATTCAGAAGTTTCTCTCTAAATGGTTTACGATTATTGACCGTGGCGGCGGAGTTCGTGAAGTTGTTCCTGCCAACCACTCTAAGGCAACTGCCATTCAAATGTTATGCGATCACTTCCAAATTCCATTGGAAAATTGCTATGCCATTGGCGATAGCACAAACGATCTTCCAATGCTTGAATACGTTCCACACGCCATCGCCATGGGAGTTTCTATGAAAGAAATTCTTCCTTATGTCGAATATCAGACCGATACTGTGGAAAATGACGGAATTGAAAAAGCATTAAAACATTATCATATTATTTAAGAAAAAATCCCTATGGAAGACAATATTGATTCCGATATTGCCCGTTCCACAGGGATTTCTTTTTTATTTTCCTATTTTTTATTTTTTACGTTCAAAAAGTAACGCTTTTTTAGAAGTCATATCCTTCTAATGTTGCAAAATAATCTTCTAACGTCTCTGCACGGCGGATCATTCTTGTTGTTCCATCTTCTTGTAATAAAAGTTCCGCAGAGCGAAGTTTTCCATTATAGTTATATCCCATAGAGAATCCATGAGCTCCTGCATCATGAATAAATAATACATCGCCTTTTTCAATCTCCGGAAGCATACGATCGATGGCAAATTTATCATTGTTTTCACATAAAGAACCAACAATATCGTATTTGTGATCGCAAGGTTTATCTTCTTTTCCAAGAACTGTAATATGATGATAAGCTCCATACATGGCTGGGCGCATTAAGTTTGCGGCACAGGCATCTACTCCAATATATTCTTTATGCGTATGTTTCTCATGGATCGCTTTTGTCACCAATCCACCGTTTGGAGCCAACATATAACGCCCTAATTCCGTGAAGATTTTCACATCGCCCATTCCTTCCGGAACGAGAATTGCCTCATAGGCTTTGCGAACGCCTTCTCCAATGGCAAAAATATCATTTGGTTCTTTATCAGGTGTATAAGGAACTCCAATTCCGCCTGATAAATTAATGAATCCAATATGCACGCCTGTTTCTTTTTTTAGCTCTACGGCTAATTCAAAGAGAATCGTCGCAAGTCTTGGATAGTAGTCATTTGTCACCGTATTAGAAGCTAAAAATGCATGAATTCCAAACTCTTTTGCGCCTAATTCTTTTAACTCTTTATACGCCTCAATCATCTGATCTTTTGTCATTCCGTATTTGGCATCTCCCGGATTATCCATAATGGTATTGCCAAGTTCAAATACCCCACCTGGATTATAACGGCAGCAAACAGTCTCTGGAATCGTTTTGCAGGCTTCTTTTAACGCCTGTACATGGGTTAAGTCATCTAAGTTAATAATTCCACCGATCTCATTGGCATAGGTGAATTCTTCCAACGGAGTGTCATTGGAAGAGAACATAATCTCCCCTTCTCCGAACCCACATCGTTTGGACATCACAAGTTCTGCCATGGAAGAACAGTCTGTTCCACACCCTTCTTCATGAAGAATTTTTAAAATCGCCGGAGTCGGTGTCGCTTTTACCGCAAAATATTCTTTAAACCCTTTGTTCCATGAAAATGCTTTATAAAGGTTTCTCGCTGTTTCACGAATTCCTTTTTCATCATATAAATGAAACGGCGTTGGATATACGTTTATGATTTCATCAATCTGCTCTTTTGTCACAAATGGTATTTTTTTCATTTTT
>Cebus_capucinus_imitator_PRJNA485217_SSR047__coassemble_1266_pt1 | contig 17933 bp, 14 predicted proteins | sample Cebus_capucinus_imitator_PRJNA485217_SSR047__metabat2_low_PE_010 | metagenome-assembled genome bin Cebus_capucinus_imitator_PRJNA485217_SSR047
TTTTGGAATGATTCTTCGTGCAAAAGGTATTTTACCGGCAACAGATGGCGGTTGGATTTATTTTGACTTAGTTCCAGGAGAATACGAAATCAGAGAAGGTTCACCGGATTATACAGGACGTCTTTGTGTCATCGGTTCTAAAATTAAAACAGAGGAAATTGAGACATTATTCCAGTTACACTAAAGCTGTAAAGGGAATAAGAGCTGTGTAACAATGAAAGGTATCATTGTTAGGAAATGATTGATGAAAATGTGACGTCTGAAAGGAAGAGAAAATGGAAATACCAGTTTATTTATTTTTAGGTTTTTTAGAAAGTGGAAAGACTACTTTTATTCAAGACACATTACAAGAAGATTATTTTGCAGATGGACAAAAAACGCTTGTGATTACTTGTGAAGAAGGGGAAGAAGAATACGACGCTGAACTTCTCAGAGAAGCGAACTGCGTGTTAGAAATAATCGAAGAGGAAGAAGAGTTTACGGCGGAACAGTTGAAAGAGCTTCTTAAAAAACATGCACCAGAACGAGTTATGATCGAATATAATGGTATGTGGAATGTTGCCAATGGAATCGATGCGATTCAAGATACGAATTTATTAGAAGTCTATCAAACAATTGCTTTAATTGACGCAACGACGTTTGAAGTGTATATGAATAATATGCGTTCCTTAGCGGTGGAAATGTTTAAGTATTCTGAGATGGCGATTATGAATCGTTGTACACCAGAAATGGATCGTGGAAGCTATCGTCGCCTTATTCGTTCAGGAAATCGTCAACTTCAAGTTATGTTTGAAATGGCAGATGGATATGACGATGTGCCAGTGGAAGAGTCTTTGCCATATGATATGGAATTATTAAAGATAGAGTTAGAAGATGATGACTATGGAATTTGGTATATGGACGTTATGGATCACCCAGAGCGCTATGATGGAAAAGAAATTCACATGAAAGCAATTGTTTGTAAACCACCAGAATTTCCAAAAGGGCTCATTATTCCAGGGCGTTTTGCCATGACTTGTTGTGCCGATGATATTCAGTTTTTAGGAATTATGTGTAAAATGGAACATGTAAAATCCAGCACAATGAAAGCTGTAAAAAACCGTGATTGGATTATGCTCACAGCGAAGATCGTATGCGAATATAATGAAGAATATGAAGGAAAAGGTCCTGTTCTCTATGCAGAGAGAATTGAGAAAGCAGAAAAGCCAGAAGATGATTTGATTTATTTTTAAATCATAAAAAGAGAATGGATTTATTATATCATTTTTTACTTGACTGATTGCCTTTTCGTTAATAAGATTAGCCGAGGTTTTGAAAGGAAAAAACTTCGGCTATTCTTATATAGTAGGAAATGACGGTTCTTCGTACATAAGAAAAGCATTTATGCATCTGGACTTGCAGAAAAGGGATTGTTGTAGGTTTTGTTGGAAAATATAGAGGAATAAGGAAGGAGTCATAAGATGGAGATTCGGTTCGTAAAAGAGAGTGATGGAGAGATGCTTTATCAGCTGTTAAAGAAATTAGAGGTCGATATGGGCTGTTTGGTGCATTGTAGAAGAGGCTTATCATGGAAAACAGGTGGCAAAAAAATTATTTGAAGCATTGGAATCATGGTCGAAAGAACAAGGCTGCTATTATGCTATTTTAGTATCCGGAATGGCAAAAGAAAGAGCCCATTGTTTTTATGAAAAGATTGGGTATAAGAGAGAAGCAGGTTTCCGAAAATATTATTGAATAGATTGTATACAGTGTATACATGTTCGCAGAATTGTTGACTTTTTATGAGGAGAAGATTATAATTTATAGTTGCTGATACAACTATTGCAAATGCATTGATTGATGCAAAGGAACGCAGTCATAAATATAGGCAAATAAAACTTGCAAATATTTGCAACGAGATGCATTCAGCAATCAAAATACGATATTAGGAGGAGATCTATGTTTCGAAAGCTATTGAGTTATTTAGGAACCTATAAGAAAGCGGCGATTCTTGCAATTTTTTGTGTGACAACAGAAGTTGCGTTTGAGCTTATTATTCCATTTATTATGGCGGATATTTTAGACATCGGCGTGGCGACGGGAAATCGAGAATATATTATCTCAAGAGGAGTTTTAATGCTGATTTGTTCTTTGATTGCATTAGGGCTTGGAATAGGAAGCGCCTATTTCTCGGCATTAGCAGGGCAAGGGCTTGGAGCAGAGCTTAGGAAGGCGGAGTATCGAAAAATACAAAGTTTTTCCTTTGCTAATACGGATAAATTTCGCACGTCTTCGTTGATTACAAGGCTTACGAGTGACATTACAACGATTCAGACATCTTTTTCAACGGGGCTTCGTCCAGCGTGTCGAGCGCCGATTATGATGATTATGGCGCTTGGGCTTTCCGTCTACATCAACTGGAAGTTGGCACTTGTCTTTTTTATCGGGGCGCCAACTCTTGGACTGCTCTTGTTTTTCATTATAAGGAAAGTTCGTCCTTTATATGCGAGTATGCAAGGAGCCATTGATCTTGTAAACCGTGTGATTCAAGAGAATTTGACGGCGGTGCGTGTTGTAAAGGCATATGTTAGAGGGGACTATGAAATGCAGAAATTTTATGAAGTGAATCAAAACTGGAGAGGAATTTCAGAAAAGGCATTTCGTCTTGCGTCTATGAATATGGCGGCGATGCAGCTCGTTATGTACACGACAATCTTATGTATTTTATGGTTTGGTGGTCAGATGATTTTAGGAGGGACGATGCAAGTTGGGGAATTGACAGGATTTTTAAGCTACGTTCTCCAAGTGTTGAATTCTCTTATGATGATTTCCAATGTGTTTTTAATGCTCACTCGATCTTTAACATCTGGGAAACGTATTATGGAAGTGATGGAAGAGAAAGTGACATTGACCGATGATGACGCACAAGATATTAGAGTGGAACGGGGGGAAATTGTATTTGACCATGTTTCCTTTAAATATAAAGAAAAAGCGAAAGAAAAAGTGTTGTCGGATATTTCTTTTCATATTAAAGCAGGGCAGACCGTTGGAATTATCGGGCAGACAGGAGCTGCAAAATCTACATTAGTTCAATTGATTCCAAGATTATATGATGCGACAGAAGGGCAGATCTATATCGATGGAAAACCGATTCAGCATTATCCGTTGAAACATTTAAGAGATTCTATCGCTATGGTATTGCAAAAAAATACGCTATTTAGCGGAACAGTAAAGGAAAATCTTCGCTGGGGAAAAGAAGATGCAACGGAGAAAGAGATCGAAGAGGCGTGTGCCATTGCCTGTGTCGATGAGTTTATTGATCGGCTAAAAGATGGCTATGATACAGAGCTTGGACAAGGCGGAGTGAACGTATCAGGCGGTCAAAAACAAAGGCTTTGTATCGCAAGAGCCATTTTAAAGCGTCCAAAAGTGTTGATTTTAGACGATTCCACAAGCGCTGTCGATACCGCAACAGAAGGAAAGATTCGAGAAGGGCTTGCAAAGACACTGGCGGATACGACAAAAATTATTATTGCGCAGAGAATTACATCGGTTCTTCATGCGGATCAGATTATTATTTTAGACGAGGGCAAAATCAATGCCATTGGAGATCATGAAACATTGTTAAAGAGCAATGAAATCTATCAAGATATTTATTATTCTCAACAGGAAGGAGCGGGATTATAATGGCACGAGTGATGGGATATAAACGTCCAAAAGATACGAAAAAAACAGTATTGAAATTACTGGCATATCTTGGGCATTATAAATGGTCTCTTCTTCTTGTCGCAATTTTAGTTGTCATAAGCAGTGGAGCGAACATTTTAGGAACGTATTTGTTAAAGCCAGTAATTAATGATTATATTCTCCCGGGAGATGTAAAAGGGCTGATTCAAATATTGATCGCCATGGCAATTATGTATGGCTGCGGTGTTCTCAGCACCTTTTTCTACAATCAACTTATGGTTAAGACAGCCCAAAAGGTCGTCAGTGAAATTCGACAAGATCTCTTTAATCATACACAGAAACTTCCTTTAAAATATTTTGATGTTCATACCCATGGGGAGTTGATGAGCCGTTTTACAAATGATGTGGATACGATTACAGATGCATTGAACAACAGCTTTTCTCTGTTGATTCAAAGTTTTATTACGATTGTAGGTACGATTACAATGCTTCTTGTGTTAAATATCCAGCTCTCCTTGATTGTTATTTTATTTTTATTTTTTATGTTTTTGTTTATAAAATATAATGGAAGAAGAAGCAGAAAGTTTTTTAATGAACAGCAAAAATGTTTAGGAAGCATCAATGGATTTATCGAAGAGATGGTCGCTGGGCAAAAGGTTGAAAAAGTTTTCAATCATGAAGATCAAGATTTTGAAGAATTTTGTAGGAGAAATGAAGCACTTAGAAAGGCTTCTACAAAGGCTCTCACTTATTCCGGAAGAATGGTGCCGACGATTGTAAGTCTTTCTTATGCAAATTATGCATTTTCCGCCTGTATCGGAGGGCTTTTTGTATTAGCCGGTTGGTTTGATGTCGGAAGTTTGGCATCTTATCTCGTCTATGTGCGCCAAAGCGCTATGCCAATGAATCAATTTACACAGCAGATGAATTTTATTTTATCCGCATTATCAGGAGCGGAACGTGTATTTGAAATGATGGAAGAAGAGCCAGAGATCGATGAAGGAACAGTGGCTTTATGTAAAGTGAAGAAAGAAAACGAGCGTTTTGTAGAAGTGAAAAAAGAGCAGCCAGAGGAAGAGGGCATTATTTGGGCATGGAAACGAGAAACTCCAAAAGATGGGGTGCAATGGGTTCCATTAAAAGGTGATGTGCGCTTTCACGATGTCGTTTTTGGATATAATAAAAAGAAAACGATTTTAAATAAAATCTCTCTTTATGCGAAGCCGGGGCAGAAAATAGCATTTGTAGGTTCCACAGGAGCGGGAAAAACAACGATTATTAATTTAGTCAATCGCTTTTATGAAATTAACGGCGGAACGATTACCTATGACGGCATTGATATTCGGGAAATTAAGAAAGACGATCTAAGGCGTTCGTTATCGATGGTCATTCAGGATACTCATCTATTTACAGGAACTATTGCCGATAATATTCGATATGGAAAGTTAGATGCGAAAGATGAGGAAGTAAAGGCAGCAGCGAAAATTGCAAATGCCGATTCTTTTATCCGAAGGTTGCCAGATGGCTATGATACGATGCTTTATGGCGACGGAAGCAATCTATCACAAGGGCAGCGGCAGCTATTAGCCATCGCTCGAGCTGCGATCTCAAGACCGCCTGTTTTGATTTTAGATGAAGCGACAAGTTCCATCGATACGAGAACAGAGCGTTTAATTGAAAAAGGAATGGACGCATTGATGAAAGATCGCACGGTGTTTGTTATCGCCCATCGATTGTCAACCGTTCGCAATTCAGAAGCCATTATGGTGTTAGAACAAGGAGAAGTGATTGAACGAGGCGATCATGAAGAGTTAGTAAGGCAGAAGGGAAGATACTATAAACTTTATACAGGACAATTTGAGTTGGAATAGATTAAAGAAGGTGAAGAACATGGAACAAGCAACAGTGAGAGAAGTCCTGCTTCAATTAGAAGCAAATCGAAAGCGTTTGCTAAAACCATATTTTCAGGAAATTGGATTGACATTAGGGCAAGGACAGCCAAGAATTTTAAATACTTTGTTAAAAAAAGATCATATTTCCCAAAGAAAATTGGCGGAGTCTTGTGAGATGGACGTGACCAATATGTCGAGAACATTGGATCGCATGGTGGAGGCAGGGCTTTTAACGAGGGAGAGAAAACCGGGTTGCAGACGATCCTATCTCATTGTGTTGACAGAAGTCGGACGGAGAAAAGCAGAAGAGGTTCATCGAGGATTTAAAAAAGTAGATGAAATTTTATGGCGTGGATTTTCCAAGGACGATATGGAGTTTATTGTAAAAGGTCTTCAAAAAATGTCGGCGAACTTAGAAAATATGGAATTGAATATTACGAAAAAAGAATACAGAAAGTAGAGGGAAAAACAAGGAAAAAATATGAGAAAACTTTTAAGATTTTTAAATAATTATAAAAAGGAAAGTATTTTAGGTCCGTTATTCAAGCTGTTAGAAGCGAGTTTTGAATTGCTTGTCCCTTTAGTAGTGGCAGGAATGATCGATGTCGGGATTAAAAATAAAGATGTGAGCTATATTATGAAAATGGGAGGACTTCTCATTGTCCTCGGCATTATCGGATTAGTCTGCTCCATCACAGCACAATATTTTGCGGCAAAGGCAGCTGCGGGATTTGGAACGGAACTTAGAAACTATTTATTTGCGCATATGAACCGACTTTCCTATCAAGAGATTGATGCGGCAGGAACGGCAACGCTGATTACAAGAATGACAAGCGATATTAATCAGGTGCAATCAGGGGTGAACTTAGTGTTGCGCTTATTTTTGCGTTCCCCATTTATTGTGTTTGGTGCGATGATTATGGCATTCACGGTTAATGTAAAAGCTGCATTTGTTTTTGTTATTACGATCCCTTTGTTGTCGATCATTATTTTTGGAATTATGATGCTTAGCATTCCGCTCTATAAGAGAGTGCAGACAAAGCTCGATCGAATTACTCTTATGACAAGAGAAAATTTGGTAGGAGTTCGTGTCATTAGGGCATTTAACCGTCAAAAACAGGAACAAAAACAGTTTGAAGAAGAAAGTGACAGTTTGTTGCAAGTTCAAAAAATCGTTGGACGAATTTCTGGGTTATTAAATCCTGCCACATATAGCGTAATTAATCTTGCGATTATTGCTGTGATTTGGGTAGGAGCAAAGGAAGTAGATGCAGGCGTGATCTCCCAAGGGGAAGTTGTTGCATTGACGAATTATATGTCACAAATTTTAGTGGAGCTTATTAAACTTGCCAATTTAATTGTTACAACGACAAAAGCCTTTGCCTGTGCAAACCGAATCAATGGCATTTTAGAGATGGAACCGAGCATTCAAGATCCAAATGAGCCTTTGGGAGAAGAAAAGGAAACCGAAGATATGGTTGTGTTTGACAAGGTGAATTTTGCCTATGGTGATTCAAAAGAATATGCGCTGACAGATATTAATTTCACCGTAAAGAAAGGGCAGACCATTGGAATTATTGGCGGAACCGGTTCAGGCAAATCCTCGATTGTTCATCTGATTCCTCGATTTTATGACTGCACATCAGGAAGAGTGGTTGTAAATGGAAACAATGTGAAAGAATATACACAGGAACAATTAAGGGCTAATATTGGAATGGTACCTCAAAAGGCGGTGTTATTTAAAGGAAGCATTCGTGAAAATATGAAGTGGGGAAAAAAAGATGCCACCGATGAAGAAATATGGAAAGCGATTTCCATTGCACAAGCAAAAGAGTTTGTATCAGAGCATGGCTTAGATTATGAGATTCAGCAAGGTGGGAAAAATTTATCCGGTGGACAAAGACAGAGGTTGACGATTGCAAGAGCGCTTGTGAAGCAACCAGAGATTTTGATTTTAGATGATAGCGCCTCCGCTCTTGATTTTGCAACCGATGCAAAGCTTAGAAAGGCAATCAAGGAAGAAACAAAAGGAATGACTGTTTTTCTCGTTTCACAAAGAGCCTCATCGATTCGGTATGCCGATCAGATTTTTGTATTAGAGGACGGCAAAATAGTCGGAGCGGGAACCCATGAAGCGTTATTGAATGGCTGTGAAGTTTATCGAGAAATCTGCTTTTCTCAGCTATCAAAAGAGGAGGTGGCACAATGAAAAAACTTCAACTAAAACAGCATAGTTCCACATTAAGAAGGATTTTAAACTACATTGGTGTATATAAAATATTTGTATTCATTTCATTTTTGCTTGCTGGAATTACAGTGGCGCTTACGCTTTATATGCCAATTTTAATTGGAAATGCTGTGGATTTCATTGTAGCGGAAGGCCTGGTGAATTTTACCGGTTTATTTGTTATTTTTAAGAAAATGGTCGTTGTCTTGTTATTGACGGCGTTGGCACAGTGGGTGATGAATGTAATCAACAATCATGTCACATATCAAGTTGTAAAAGATATTCGAACAAAAGTATTTGATCATTTGCAAAGTCTGCCCGTCGGATATATGGATCAACACCCTCATGGAGATATTATTAGCCGAGTCATTGCTGATATTGATCAGTTTTCAGACGGATTGCTCATGGGATTTACACAATTATTTACTGGGGTGCTTACTATTTTAGGAACGCTTTTCTTTATGTTCTATCAAAGCGTAAGCATTACCATTGTTGTCGTGCTTGTGACACCGGTATCCATGTTTGTGGCGGCATTTATCGCAAAAAAAACATTTACGATGTTTCAGGCTCAATCAGAAGCGAGAGGCGCTTTGACAGGCTTAGTGAATGAAATGGTTGGAAATCAAAAAGTTGTAAAAGCATTTGGCTATGAGAAAGAAGCGGAAGAAAGGTTTCAAGAAATTAATGAACGCCTTAGAACTTCTAGCTTAAAGGCGACTTTTTTCTCTTCGATTACCAATCCAGCTACTCGTTTTGTAAATGGGTTGGTGTACGCAGCAGTCGCTATTGTAGGGGCAATGTTTGCCATTCGTGGACAGTTATCGGTTGGACAGCTCACCTGTTTTTTAAGCTATGCAAATCAATATACAAAACCGTTTAATGAAATCTCAGGAGTTGTAACAGAGCTGCAAAATGCTTTGGCATCTGCATCAAGGGTGTTTGAATTGTTAGAAGAAGAGCCAATGCCTTCTGAAGAAGGAAAACAAGCCCTTGAAGGAGTAAAAGGCGATATTGAAATCTCTCATGTGGATTTTTCTTATGAAGAAGACCAGACTTTAATTGAAGATCTGAACTTATCGGTAAAACAAGGGCAGAGAGTTGCCATTGTAGGGCCAACTGGTTGTGGAAAGAGCACGATGATCAATTTATTGATGAGATTTTATAATCCGAAAAAAGGAACGATTGCAATTGATGGAATTGATGTGCAAACAGTTACAAAAGAAAGCGTTCGGAAAAATTTTGGAATGGTTCTTCAAGAAACGTGGTTAAAGACAGGAACGATTAAAGAAAACATCGCCTATGGATATGAAGATGTGACGGACGAACAGATTATAGAGGCAGCAAAGGCAGCTCACGCCCATAGTTTTATTAAGAAAATGCCACAGGGCTATGATACGATGATTACAGAAGATGGAGGAAACTTGTCACAAGGGCAAAAACAGCTTTTATGTATTGCAAGGGTCATGCTTTGCTTGCCACCGATGCTTATTTTAGACGAAGCGACAAGTTCCATCGATACAAGAACAGAGCTTCTTGTGCAAAAAGCGTTTGAGAAGATGATGAAAGGGCGCACTAGCTTTATTGTGGCACATCGACTGTCCACAATTAAAGAAGCCGATGTCATTCTCGTTATGAAAGAAGGAAAAATTATAGAAAAAGGAACCCATGAAGAATTGCTTTTACAAGGAGGGTTTTATAAAAATCTATATGAAAGCCAATTTGAACAATAAAAGAGACAGAGCCGTTTGCGCTTTTCTTTGTCATGTCCTGTCATTTGTTTTTGTTTGACTGTACTTTTTATTAATGATAAAATGGAAGAAAATTGATTCATTAAGGAGGAAGGGATTTCGTGAAAAAGAGAAGTGTCCTATTGATTGCAATTCTTCTTATACTTGGGGTTATTTTTTATCCAACTATAAAGGAAAGATTAAAACACTTAGGTGGAATCCCAATTACAAGTGAAAATACGATCTCTTCTATGAAAGAGCTAGAAAATAAAGTTTTGGAAACGTTAGAAGAGGGAAAAACCGAATTAAATGTATACTTAGATGGGATTAGTACGGAAAAGTTGGAAACGATTAATGCAAATCTTGATGGATACTTTGGTTATGTGAAATCTTATTATATTGCAAAATGGCCGCAAAGTGGACTTTACCAAACGAGGCTGAACTTAGAGCTTTCGGATAATTATTATGTCTATGAGTATTTAAAAGGGAATGAACAAGAAAATATGCCAAACAGCGCCATTCAATTGGCAAAGAAAGTGGATAGCGTTCTAAAAGAGATTATAAAACCAGAGATGAATGATTTTGAGAAAGAGCTTGCCATTCACGATTATGTTGTAAAACAGGGGGAATATGGGTTTTTAGAAGGGGATAAGGAAGAAGATAGTTATAATGCAAAAGGAATTTTACTAGATGGAAAAGGCGTTTGCAGTTCCTATGCGGAATCCATGCAGCTGTTGTTATCGTTAGCAGGGGTGGAATCAAAGATTATACTTGGAAAAGCTGAAGTGGAACACTCTTGGAATCTTGTGAAATTAGATGGAAATTGGTATCATGTCGATGCCACATGGGACGATCCCGTTCCCGATGAAAAAGGAAGAGTGCTTTATAATTATTTTAACGTTCCTGATGAGCTGATTAAGAAAACCCATACATGGAATGAGAAGCGATATGAAGAAGCCACTGCCTATGATCAAAATTATTTTATGAAGGAAGGAAATCTTTGCAGCAGTTATAGTGAAGTCAAGCAAAGAATTCGACAAGGCATTGAGGAAAGAGAAGAGAGAGTGGCGCTTTTATTGACGGGAGAAGGCGCCCAACAATACTCCTATAATTTTGTATTGCAATATGATCAAGTGAAAAGTGTGAAGTGGAAAAACATTGGAGAAAGTCCATGTCTTGTACTGGAAATGACAATCAATTATCATGATGCTGGGATTTCATAGACAAAAATTCAGCATATGAATATACAAAAGGAAAAGAGGTAACAATGACAAAACAGGAATTTATGAAGGAATTAGAACAGAGCCTTTTTAAAAAGGTGAGCGATCAAGAATATAAAAATTCCATAGAATATTATTCCAATTATATTGATGAAGCCATTCGAAATGGACAAAGAGAAGAAGAGGTAATCAAACAGCTCGATAGCCCAAGGCTTATTGCAAAGGCGATTATCAATGCCAAGGGAAAGAGCAAAGAAATGGAAACGATCTATGTAGAAGATGGACAAGAAGAGCAGGATTTCTCCCGTCAGTCAGGGGGAAATCAATGGTCCTTTCGCATCAATGGAAAACCATTGCAAATGAAGTGGTATGAAAAGTTGGGAATCCTTCTCATAGGAATTATCGTGATTTTTATTGTGTTAGGAATTCTTGGAGTGGCAGTTTCCATTCTTTTGAATGTCATATTGCCAATTGCAATCGTTGTATTTATCTTTAAGATGATTCAAAATTTCTTTCGAAAATAGTCTTCTAGGTGGAGGGAGAAGCGATGTTTGAGTATGAGTTAAAAAGGACAAAGAGAAAAACAATTGGAATAAAAATTACAATTGAAGGAGCTGTGATTGTGACGGCTCCTTCTCGTTTGAGTGAGAAGGAAATCAGGCGAGTTTTAAAATCAAAGGAACTTTGGGTGGAAAAGAAGAAGGAACTGATTAAGCTGGCAAGAGAAGAGATGGCAGGCGATATGAAATTTTTAAAGGACAAGGTACTTTATCTTGGACAAGCCTATCCTGTGGATCTTGTGTTAGAACCTGAATTTTATAAGGCGTCAGTAGGGCTTTATGGTGAGAAAATCTATATTATGTCCCGCTCCTTTGAAGAAAAAGAGATGAAAGAGATTTTAGAACATTGGTATCGAAAGGAAGCCAAGAGAATTATTTGCGATCGCATCAAACACTATGAAAAACAAATAAACGTGCAAGTAAATGAGGTTCGCATTAAAGAACAGAAAACGAGATGGGGAAGTGCCAGCACAAAAGGAAACGTAAATTTTAACTGGAAATTGATTATGGCACCTTTAGAAGTCATTGACTATGTCGTCATTCATGAATTATGTCATTTGATAGAAATGAACCATTCCGAAGCATTTTGGAATCTTGTTGCGCAGTATGATGGAGAGTATAAAAAGCATAGAAATTGGTTAAAACAAAAAGGACAACTATTGACAGAATCCATTCAACAGCTGACGTTAAGTGGAAAATAAAAGAGCATACAAAAGGAGAAAATGATGATTCGTTGTTGTATATTTGATTTAGATGGAACATTGTTAGATACAATAGAAACACTTGCCTATTGTGGAAATACAGTTTTGGAAAAATATGGATACCAGCCGATTGAGGCAAAGGAGTATCGATATTTCGTAGGAGATGGTTATAGAGAACAGGCAAAGAGAACGCTTTTATATGCAGGGGATAAACAATTAGAGCATTATGAATCTTATTGTGAAGAATATATGAAATTTTTTAAAGACCATTGCACTTGTTATTTAAAGCCATATGATGGAATTATACCGTTGCTTCAGGAATTAAAGGAAAGAGGAATTCGAATTGGCTGTTTTTCCAATAAGCCACATCAGCAGACAATCGATTCTTTGGCAGCAGGGGTTGACCTCGCTTTTTTTGACGGAATTCGTGGGCAAGTAGATGGAATCCCGGTAAAGCCAGATAAAACAGGCGCTTATTTATTGTTAGAAGAATTAGGTGGAATGAAGCCGGAAGAAGTGCTTTATTTTGGGGACACCAATACGGATATGCAGACAGGAAAAAATGCGGGATTTGTTACAGTTGGCGTCACTTGGGGATTTCGTCCAAAAGAAGAACTGGAAGCATTGCAGCCACAATATATCATTGATACGCCGTTAGAAGCGCTTTCCATTTTGGAAAAGGAAAACGGAAAAGAAGTGGAATAGGAAGGGATAACATGACACAGGAAGAAATTATAATTAAAAAGTGTTATACTTGCATTTTTGATATGGAGATGCCGTTTGCCAATTTAACCGAGCAGATTATGGGAGATGGTGATGAAAAACAACAATATATGACACAGTTAATTTTAAAAAATCTAAATAGCACTTCGCTTAGAAAATCAGTGATTGAGGAAGATTCCATTTTAATGCAATTGTTTCCAGAAGATGAGGAACAGTTTGAACCGTTTGCCAACCAGATTGCAGATGAAATTCATACGCTGATTCAAGAAAAAAGCACGGATATTCCCATGGGAAGCGGCGTCTTTTTATGGGCGTTTTGTGAAGAGCGGGATTACATATGTTTCTTTAAATTAAATTATCAAAATAAATTTGTCGATATGATCGATGTCAATGGACAGGAAAAATGGGTGTTAAATACAAAGATTATTCCAAATATCAGCCAGAAAATAACGGAGCTATTTTTTATTGATTTAAAGGATCGAACTGTTCAAATATCAAATGCAAAGCATTATGTGGAAAATGAAAAAAGCAATTATTTAGCGGAAATGATTTTGCAGCTTTCTTTACAACATTCGGAGGAAGAGGTTGTAAAAGTATATCAAGACGCTGTGGTGGACACGATTAAAGAGATCTATGAAGAAGAGGCGCCACAAAAAATTATGGAATATAAAAAGGCCGTAGCAGAAAACGTTACGAAAACAGGAGAATTGAATATCGAGGAAGTGCAAAAAGAAGTGTTCAAAGAAAATGAAAAGGCATTTCATCTTTGTAAAGAAAAAATTGAAGAAAAAGAAGTGGCAATAAAGCCCGTAGAAGTGAATGAAAAACTGGAGAAAAAATTATTAAAAAAACAGAAAATCGTGACGAACAACGGAATTGAAATTTTAGTGCCTATTGATTATTTAAAAGATGAAAGCATTTTTGAGTACCATCAATATGACGATGGCAGCATTTCTATTTTAATTAAAGATGGCGTGAAAAAGATCATATAGACAGAAGGTTCAATCGATGAAGGGGAGAGACGGAAGAAAAAGGAGAGAAAAGTCGTGAAATTTATGCATATTGGGGATCTTCATATTGGGAAGGTTGTCAATGAATACTCGATGTTGGACGATCAAAAATATATTTTAGAGCAAATACTTTCGATTATGGAAGAAGAAAAAGTCGATACGCTTTTAGTTGCCGGAGATGTTTATGATCGCTCTGTTCCTTCAGCAGAAGCGGTGGAATTATTTGACTGGTTTTTAACAGAGGTGTCAAAGAAGGGCAGAACAGTTTGTATGGTGGCAGGAAACCACGATTCAGGAGAGCGATTGGCATTTGGAAGGGAACTGTTAAAAAAACAGAACGTATATGTCGCAGGAAATATCGGTCAGAGAAAAGAGCCGGCAATTTTAAACGATTGCTATGGCTCTCTTTTGGTTTGGTTTTTGCCATTTTTTCGTCCGGCAGAATTAAAAACCATGGGAGAAGAGTTGCAGCTTCGTGATTATGACGAGGCAGTTAGGGCTTGCATTGCGCAAATGAATATCAAAGAAGAAGAGAGAAATATTTTAATTACCCATCACTTTGTCGTCAATCAGGGAATGGAAGAGCGTTCCGATTCAGAACTTTTTCTATCCATAGGGGGAATTGAACAAGTGAGTTATACGGCATTTGATTCCTTTGACTATGTGGCTCTTGGGCATTTACATAAGGCACAAAAAGTTGGAAGAGAAACCGTAAGATATTCCGGCTCCCCATTAAAGTATTCTTTTTCCGAAGAGTTTCATAAAAAGTCCGTTGTTCTTTTTGAGATGCGGGAAAAAGGCGACTTGGAATGGAAATTAGTGCCATTAGTTCCATTAAAGGATATGAGAAGAATCGGGGGAAAATTAGAAGACTTATTGAAAGAGGAGATCGCATCGTTAGAAAATCGAGAAGATTATTTAGGAATTACATTGACCGATGAGGAAGAGATTTTTGATGCGATTTCGAAAGTACGTCTCGTCTATCCAAACGTTATGCAATTATCGTATAGCCGAAAGAAAGGGGCGCTAGAGCAGGAAGAGCAGACGTTAAAGATGGTTCAAGAAAAGACACCGCTTGAGCTGACCAATGACTTTTTATGCAAAGTATTAGGAGAAGAGCCAAAGGAAGAGTATCAGCAAGTGTTATCAGAATGGGTAGAGGAATTGACTGAGAAAGGAGGCGCTTAAATGCGACCGCTGTATTTGGAATTATGCGCTTGGGGACCTTATGCGGACAAGCAAGTTGTAGATTTTCAAAAAATGCAAGGGGAAAGTCTGTTTTTAATTACAGGAGCCACAGGGGCAGGAAAAACAACAATTTTTGATGGAATTACATATGCGCTCTATGGAGAAGTCAGCGGAATGGTTCGGTTAAAAGATTCTTTGCGCAGTGATTTTGCAAAAGAAGAGCAGGAAACATATGTAAAACTTCTCTTTCTCCATAAAGGACAGTTGTACGAAATCCATAGAACTCCTCGCTATGAGCGAAAGAAAAAGAGAGGAGAGGGGACAAAACTTCAGCCGGAAGAGGCAGCTTTATGGATCAAAGGTTCCGATGAGAAAGTGATTACAGGCGCCACAAAAGTCAATAAAAAAATAAAAGAAATTTTAAGTTTGGATTATCAACAGTTTAAGCAGATTTCCATGATTGCACAAGGGGAGTTTTTAAAATTATTAGTGGCAGATGGCAATGAGAGAACCGAAGTGCTGCGCAATATTTTTAAAACTCATATTTATGAAGAATTACAAAAAAAGGCGTCGGAGCAGTCGAGAAAACTAGGGGGACAGATGAAAGAAGTCATCGCCCGTATGGAAGAACTTTGTAAAACAATAACAGGTGATGAGGCATTTGTTGAACTATCAAAGGAACGCCGTTATGAGGAGCTTTTTTCGCAGTTAAAGAAAGCCGTAGAGAAGGAAAAAAGAGAGAGCGAATATATAAAAGAGCGGCTAGATGAGAAGCGAGAGGCGCATCAAATTGTACATCAAGCATGGGAAGAGGCAAAGCGAAAAAAACAATTGGACAGAGAGATTCATGAGCTAGAAGCGATTATAAAAGAAGCAGAGTTATCGCTTGTAAAGCTGGAACAAAAAAGACGAGAGCTAGAAGAAAAGAAAACGGAGATCGAGGAAAAGCGAGAACAGCTTTTAAAAGAGCGAGAGATTTTTCAAATTCTTGTGGAGCAAGAAACTTTGCAAAAGCAAAAACAGCAGCTTCATCAACAAGTAAAAGAACTTCGTATGCTTGTGGAACGATATGAGCAGGCAAAAAAAGAGCGGGAAAAGACGTTGGAACAATGCCAACTGCAATTAGTGGAGGGCGCTAAAATAGAACAGCGAGAAAAAGAACTGCTGGCAGAACAAAAAGAATTAAACCGTCTTCAAAAAGAACAAGAGAGTTTGCTTTCTTTAGAAAGAGAAACAATGGAATTGCAAAAGCAGTTAAAACAGATGGGAACAAAGTATGCACAAGCGGAACAGGCAGCAAAAGAAGCGAGAGAGGCATTTGAGAGGGAAGAGCAGTGCTATCGGCATAATCTCCTTGGCATTGAGGCACAACAATTAGAAGAAGGAAGTCCATGCCCTCTTTGCGGTTCCAAAACCCACCCACAAAAAGCGGTGATAACAGGGGAGCCATTAGGGGAAGCGGAAAGAAAACGGTTAAAACAAATCGCAGAACAAAAAGAAGAAACGGCAAGATTGATCTTTGGAGAGGGCAGACAAATTCAAGGAAACTATGTGACGAAGAAAGAAGAGGTGAGAAGAAAACGGGAGGAATGGAATCAGAGCCATTCGATGGATTTTTCCAATTCAGAACAGTTTTTGGCGAAACGAAACGAGCTTTTGAAGGAAAACATTGTAGCGTGGAACGAGCAGATGAACCAGTATAAGGCGGTTAAGGAAACGGCGGAACGATTAAAAGAGTTGGAAGCAAAAGAGCAGAAGAAACAGGCACAGGCAGAAGAAAAGAAACAAGAAAAGGTGGCTCAGTATGAACAATTAAACGGCATGGAGCAGCAGCTATTAAAAAAATTATGTGACAATCAAAAGACGAAAGAGGAATTAAAAAGTTCCATCGAAAAGCTGGAAATAGAAGTAAAAGAGTATGACAGCCAGTGGCAGAAAAACCAAGAGCAACGAGAGCAAAACAATCGAATCTTATATCCGAAAATGGAATTATTGCACGATAAGAAACGACAATTTGCCGATTTCCATGGAAAAGAGGACGAGGAAGCTCTTATGGCTAAGTTACAAGACTTAAAAGAGCAGATCAAGCAGTTGGAACAACAAAAACAGCAAGTTTCCATCTCCATTTACACAAATCAAACCGTTTTAGACGGGATAAAAGAAAGATGGAATGAGTACCAGACGCTGGAACAGCGATATGGAGTGATCGGGCGATTAGATCAACTGTTAAATGGAAGAAATGCGGAACTGTTAAAATTAGAGCAATATGTGCTTAGCACCTACTTTGATAAAATTTTGCAATCGGCAAATCAAAGGTTTTACACGATGAGCAATGGCAGATATGAGCTTTCCAGAGTGGAAAAAGTGTTAGATGGGCGAGGAAAAAATAGCTTGGATATGGAAGTGCTTGACCATTATACAGGAAGAAAGCGCTCCATTAAGACATTATCAGGGGGAGAATCTTTTAAAGCGGCTCTTTCGCTTGCGTTAGGGCTTTCCGATATGATTCAAAGTTTTTCTGGGGGCATTGAAGTAGACGTTCTGTTTGTAGATGAGGGCTTTGGCTCTTTAGATGAAGAATCCTTAAATCAAGCTATTCAATGTCTGCTGACATTGGCGGATCGCAATCGTTTAATCGGAATTATTTCCCATGTGCCGGAGTTAAAAGAGCGGATTGATAAAAAAATAGAAATTATCAAAGGGCATGAGGGAAGTAAAATTATCGTACCATCATAACGAAAAAGGACAATAGGAAACTTGTTTGTTGAGGATTACAAAAGGGCGTTCTTTATGAAAAGTTCTTTTGTAATCGCTCAAAAACAGTGATTCATAGTGGCAGTGTTTGTTATAGTTGTTGAAAAATTTGAAATTAATAAAAAAATTTAAAAAAAGGTATTGACATTTTGTGAAAAACAAGATATACTAAAAAACGTCTTAAGGACATGGGATCTTAGCTCAGCTGGGAGAGCATCTGCCTTACAAGCAGAGGGTCACAGGTTCGAGCCCTGTAGGTCCCATT